>Ga0123357_10003557_pt1 | contig 17928 bp, 13 predicted proteins | sample TergutEmb28metaG_FD_89873 | JGI IMG/M metagenome (GOLD analysis project Ga0123357, IMG submission 89873) | Embiratermes neotenicus P4 segment gut microbial communities from Petit-Saut dam, French Guiana - Emb289 P4 | ecosystem: Host-associated > Arthropoda: Insects > Digestive system > Gut ... | reverse complement strand
CCTGAAAACAATACGGGTGTAGCATTGCCTGTACTTGGCGTCTTTTGTTTCGTTATACTTTTCCGCACAGTCTTTATCCACATAAAGAATTCGCCCTTGCGACATTAAATCCGTTTCGACCACATCGTAAAATTTATTTTGTGTTGCAAAAACCTCGCTCCATTCCGCCAACATCGGCACCATAGCTGCTCCGTCGGCAGAACGAAGACCGAGTGATTCCGGCTTGTTGCTCTTATACCATGCCTTAGCATTCATAATTAACTCAGTTTTAGACTTTTTTACCATCTCCGAGTCATTTGAATGATGCTCCCAATGATGTTCACTGCAGGCGTAACATACAATAAATAATAGCACAACAAAGATAGCTATTATTTTTAAAATTTTGTCTTTCATTTCATTTTTCATTTGATGTTTTTTTGTTAATAAATTAGTTATATATCTCATTACAGGAAATTTATCGGTTATTCAGGCGGCGGGTGAAAATTCGCAATATCCCGAGCTTCCCGCTTTATTTGGTCTATTTCGGGATTATCTATTTTGATTTTTTTTGTCAACAGTTGTCCGGCACATTCCTGCGCTTTGCCATATTCCCTGTTTTTGAAATGTAACTTCATTGTCAGGAATAAAGGAACGAATCGGGCAGGAACCATCTGTTCCGCCTGTTCCCAGCAGACAAGCGCTTTTTCGGAAAATCCCTCAGCTTCATAACTTTTTCCCAATTCAATATAGGAATCGGAAAGCGGTTGCCGTTTCACTGCTTTTTCCAGTACGGCGATTGCTTCGGGATAGCGACTGCCGAAGCTCAACGCTTTCCCGTAGATTGTTAGGAATACAGGGTTATTTTCTAATACAGGGTATATTTCCTTTAATTTTAAAAGCGATTCTTCCTTATTGAAATCATAATTTATCAAAGCGCTGTTCCATATTTTACAAGCCTTTTCGTAGTTGTAAGTATTCCAAATAATTATACAAGGAACGATGCATAGTATAAGCAACAGCGGAATTTTCAACCGGCTCATCTTTTCTAATCGGAATGTATAAGTCGGATTGCGGTCTTGTGACAGGACTGCAAGGAAAGATACGAATAATACGACAAAGGGAAGTTTATCGAAAGGGTATGAGAAGAAACCGAAAATCAGGATAAAAAGTAATAAAGAGGATATGTGGTTTTTTTTGAATGCAGATGAAGCTGATGATACTGATAAACGCAGATTTTTATAAAGCAGGAAAAGAAACAGCAATAATCCGACAATTCCCTGTTCGATAAGAATTTTAAGAAACTCATTGAACGGGGTCTGTACGTCGTCGGCATCCATCCGGTAAGGCGAATCGGGATTCGCATGGAAATAATTGGCTTGGCGATTCATGTATTCTGCCCTAAATCCGGCAATACCACAGCCGAACACAGGCGCTTCTTTTACCATTTCCATAGAAACCTTTCCAATCAGTATGCGCCCGTCGGCAGAATCTTTTTTCAAATCATATAAATATTTTGAAAAGGGGATAAAAAGAACAAGTAAACATAAGGCAAGAAGATACCGGAGCAATCGACGATTCGGTTGTAATTTCCATTTCGGGATTTGCCGGTACAGCAAAAAGAGGATTGCGCCCAACACGGCTAACCACGATGCCCTTGAACCGGAAGCATATACCTGAACGGCAAGCGGAATGCTTAGGGCAACCAAAACAATGTATTTTAAATACCATTTTCCTGAATCAGTGAAGAAAAGCATACCGGAACAAACGACTAATCCCATGGCTGCAAAACCCCCAAACAGTCCTGTATTGTTAAAAATCCCTGTAATATGCGAAATGTTTTGCCAAGGCATGGTAAACCGGTTAATTTCATACGCCATTTGTAATATACCGGCTAAAGGCAAAATGAAAAGTAATCCTGTCAACTGTTTTTCAGGGAAAATTCTAAAATACAGGTAAATACATACTACGGAAAATGCTATGAAAAAATACTCTTTTTCTATGGGATATTTTATCCGGCACAATATATAAATAACATAAATTAATGATAATAAATCTATTACATTCAATTGAAGAGTTTTGGTTTGATACAATTTACTCAAAGAGAATGACAACATGATGCAGGCAAAGGAAACAGTAACTACAACCATTTCGATTTGATTGGGAAATACGAACGTACCCCAAAAGCGGAAAGGAAACAGAAGATACAAAAAATAGAGGTATCCCGGAACTGAATATAACAAATCTTTGCCTGTAACTCCCAAACAAATGGTTTTTTGCATTGCGTAAAAACGTTTGCCTTTCCGTTCCCTCAAAAGACAATTGTTAAACTATTTAAAAATACGAAAGCGCAGGAACTGCTTTAATGCCTTATCTGATAAGAGGTATCGCCAAACACCCATCGTACAAATAAACAACAGCACCCGCGCCATGCATATAACATGACGCAAGCATTTTGTTGTCTATTATCCTTGTACGATTTGAAAAATGGCGATTTCCTTATCAGGATAATATCTTAAAACGCTTACGTTATTTCACTACATTCTTTCAAGACCATTGACAACTCTTTGCCAATTTTGAAATTCATGCAAAGTTAATACTCGAAAATGACAAATGCAAGAAATAGATAATTTTTTTAACCTATAAATGATATTTTACTTTTTCGACCTCTGTTTTTCTTTATGTTTCACCACTTGCCGCTCTAATTTTGCAACGCAAGTATCTATTGCTTCTTCAAAAGTATCGGCTACCTCTTGAACAAACATTTCAGTTCCCGATAAATGTAATCGAATGGAAGCGTCTTTGTTATCATTACTTTCCGGTTTGACAACTTTAAGTGTTACGTCGGCTAATAATACATCGTCATTGAATTTTGACAGCCGGCTTACTTTTTTTTGAACGAAGTCTTCTAATTTTGTACTGACTTCGAAACGAATAGCTTGAATTGTAATTTCCATAAAAACCTCCTTTTTTTTAAGCTCTCGGATGAGCCTGGTGATACACTTTTTTTAATTCTTCGAAAGTTGTATGCGTATAAACTTCGGTGGAGGAAAGACTTGCATGTCCCAATAATTCTTTGACCGCATTCAAATCCGCACCGTTGTTCAACATACTTGTTGCAAATGTGTGCCTCAGTACGTGAGGACTTTTTTTTGATAAATTCGGAATTTCCGATAATCGTTTATTAACAATCTCATATACAATAAAATTAGATAGTTTTTTTCCGTTTTTCCGGACAAAAAAAGCATTGTCTTGGGGAGAATCTACCGTTTCATTCCTTATATTTATATAGGACTGCATTATTTCACCTAATGTGCCGGAGAAAGGAATCAACCGCTGCTTATTCCTTTTTCCGGTCACTTTGATCAATTTTGCATGAAAATCGATGTCTTCATTTTTTAGACCGACCAATTCGGCACAGCGAATGCCGGTGGTGTAAAAAACGTCTAAAATTGCTTTGTCGCGCTCGCCTTCAAAAGCGTCTGCTCCATCCCATTCGGAAAACAAATTACTCATATCCAAATCTTTAACAAAGTGAGGGAGCGGCTTGTTTACTTTCGGTCCGCGCAGGTTCTTTACAGGGCTTGTTTCAAGGTATTTGTATTTACATAAATACCTGAAAAAAGATTTTAAAGAGCTCAATTTCCTGTTAACCGACAAGGGAGAATAGCCTTCGTTCATCAGCGAAACCATCCAGCGACGGACCCACACCGAGTCGATTGTTGTTGGGTCGAAAGATTCATCGCCGGACACAAAGTATTTAAATTGGAATAGATCATTCTCATACGATTCCACCGTATGAGATGAATAATTTTTCTCGTATTGAAGGTATCGTAAAAATGATTCGACAAACATATCTTCTGCATTTACGCAACGAAGATAATAATAAAAATGGAATAATGAAAATATTTTTTATTCTTCCGCTTGCTGAAGTTTTTGTACGTAGACGGCGTGAATTTTTTGCTTTCTTTTTTCTATGGAGGGTTTTGAGAAAGCTTGTCTCCTCCGGAGTTCTTTTGTCACACCTGTTTTTTCAAATTTTCTTTTGAACTTTTTCAAGGCTCTTTCGATGTTCTCGCCTTCCTTTAATGGAACAATGATCATAAGTTTTTTTGACAATTAATTTTTTTAAGTTATTTTTATTTATTTCGGGCTGCAAAGATAATGCAAACTTTTGCAACTTCAAAATATTTTTATCTCTAAATCCCCTAAAGTGAATTTTTTTCCTTAGGAATAGACTGTCGAGATAGGGCGACTCGAACGCCCGGCCTCCACGTCCCGAACGTGGCGCGCTACCAACTGCGCTATATCTCGTTTTTTGCGCGGCAAAGGTACAACAAAAATGTGAATAATAAAAATAATGCACGAAATTAATAAAATACTTCAATTTTTTATAATTTTGTAGCATAAATACAATATTCTCATGAATAAAAAAGATTTCCTTATCTGTCTATTTTTTATTTTAATCGCTTGTAATTCAAATAAAAAACAAGCTACTGCTTATCTGGCAGATGCGCAAAAACTGTATGAACAAGGCGAATATACTTCGTCGAAGAATCATATAGACAGTATTAAAATACTTTTTCCAAAAGAATTTGAAGTTCAGCGAAAAGGTTTACGGTTGAGGCGACAGGTCGAAATCGAAGAACAGAAACGAAATCTGATTTTTTGCGACAGTATGTTGACGGTGCGCTTGGCTGAAGCCGACACAATGAAATCCGGATTTCTGTTTGAGAAAGATACTGCCTACGATGATCTGGGAAAATATTTAGATAAAAGTCAGCGCGTAGAAGCAAAACTTCAAACGTCCTATATTCGGACGACTGTGAATGAGTTGGGAGAAATTCTCTTATCCAGCGTATATTATGGAAGCCGTCCCATTCATCATTCACGGTTAAAAGTTTCCAAGTCGAACGGAGAATATGCTGAAACAGAGATTATTCCTTATGATGGAGGATTGAATTATTTCTTTGTCGATGGAGGAATGACAACTGAAGTGGTCACGTATGCCAAAGGGAAAGACAACGGCGTGATTCAATTCATTGATAATAATAAAGATGCTGCGCTTAAAGCAGAATATTCCGGAGAAAAAAATTATACGTTCACGATTTCTGCTTCCGACAAGAATGTTTTAGCTAAAACTTTTGATTTTGCTGTGGTTTTATCTGACATTGAAAAGCTGAAAAAAGAAAAGGAAAAATCGACACAACGGTTGGAATATTTGAAGGGTAAGCTATAATCCGATTTCTTAGAAAATTTTCCGTATCTTTGCACCGTTTTTTTTATATATTTATAAATACAGCTACAAGTGAAAAGTTTTGCCAGTGATAATAATTCAGGGATACACCCTCTGATAATGCAAGCCATTATTGATGCCAATCAGGATCATGCCGTAGGGTATGGCGATGATGAGTGGACGGCTAAAGCTGATGCTATTTTTCGTCAACTATTAGGCGAAGATGTTCAGCCGTACTATGTTTTCAATGGAACCGGATCGAACAGTTTGGCGCTTCAAGCCATGACACGTTCCTTTCAAAGTATTATATGCGCGGCTACCGCTCATATTTATACCGATGAATGCGGCGCAGCGGCGAAAGCTACGGGAGCGGTATTGAAACCGGTAGTTACGCCGGACGGAAAATTGACGCCCGAACTGATTGTCAGGGAATTGCACGGGTTAGGCGTTCAGCATCATTCGCAGCCCGGAGTGGTTTCTATTTCCCAATCAACGGAAATGGGAACGGTTTATACCGTAGAGGAATTGACGGCGTTATGCGATTTTGCTCACGCTCATAATCTGTACGTCCATGTTGACGGTTCACGTCTGGCAAACGCCTGCGCTTGTCTGGGAGTCGGACTGCGTGAATTGTCGCGCAATTGCGGAATTGACCTGTTAAGCCTCGGCGGAACCAAAAACGGAATGATGATGGGAGAAGCCGTCATCGCTTTTCACCCCGAATGGAACGACAGGTTGATGTATTACCGGAAACAATCGGCGCAACTTTATTCCAAAATGCGTTACCTGTCTGCTCAATATATTGCTTATTTTCAAGATAATTTATGGCTGAAGAACGCTACGCACGCCAATGCAATGGCAGCATATCTTGCCGGTCAAATCCGGAATCTTCAGGGAGTGCATTTCACCCAGAATGTGGAAGTTAATTCGCTTTATTTAATTTTACCTCAGGAGGTCATCAGGAAAATGCTGGAACATTATTTTTTCTATATGTGGGACGAAAATACCAACGAGATTCGATTGGTATGTTCGTGGGACACAACCAAACCGGAGGTGGACGCTTTTGTTGAGCGCCTGAAAACAATTCTTATACAGTCTTCAATTCAATAATAATACATGCTTACAGTAGAAAAAATCGGAGGAACCTCCATGTCTCAGTTCGGCGATTGTTTGAATAACATTATTAAAAATAACCGAACGGAAGAGAATATGTACAATCGTATATTTGTGGTATCGGCTTACAATAATGTGACAAATTGGTTGCTTGAACACAAGAAAACCGGAGAGTCGGGTATTTATGCCAAGTTTCTTCATAACGAAGATTACGAAACAGCTTTAGATGATTTGTACAATAAATTATTGGAAATCAACCGCGCATTTGAGTCTATCGGATTGAATCTTCAGGAAGCCGCTCAATTCATCAAATACCGGATCGAACAGGCAAAAATTTATCTTTCGTCCATGTATAAAGTGCTTGCCTCCGGATATGTGGAAAAAACTAATCTTTATCTGGCTGCCCGCGAAATATTAGCGTCGCTGGGAGAGGCTCATTCGGCTTGGAATTCGGTCAATATTTTGAATAACAATCATATTAATGCAACCTTTATCGATCTCTGCGGATTCAACGACAATGAATCCCTGACTATCGACGAACGCATTCATAAAGCATTTCAGGGAATCGATTTTTCTAAAACATTGTGCATAGCTACCGGTTATACAAAAGGAACGGAAGGAATTATGCGCGCTTTCGACCGAGGATATTCCGAAGTGACTTTCAGTAAAGTTGCCGTTGATGTTCATGCCGATGAAGCCGTTATTCACAAGGAATTTCATTTGTCGAGCGCCGACCCGAACATTGTAGGTATCGAAAAATCAATTCCGGTAGGGAGAACCAATTTCATTATTGCCGACCAGTTAGCCGACGTCGGAATGGAAGCAATTCACCCGAAAGCAGCAAAACCTTTGGAGCTTGCCGGAGTGAAAATTCGGATTAAGAACACGTTTGAGCCGGATCATCCGGGCACGTTGATTTCTAAAGATTATGTTTCGCCCGAACCTAAAATTGAAATTGTTTCGGGAACCGACAAAGTCATTGCATTTGAAGTACACGATCCCCTGATGGTAGGCGAAGTGGGCTATGATTTGAAACTCATGGAAATTATGAAAATTCACAATGTGAGTTACATACTAAAGTCAACCAATGCAAACAGTATCACTATGGTGGTATGGGATAATCCACAGGTTCACGAAATGTTAGACGAATTAAAAAATCAGGTGTATCAATTAACAATTAAACCGGTAGCCATTGTTTGCGCTATGGGAACAAACATTGCCTACCCCGGTTTTCTGTATCGAAGCGCCAAAGCGTTAAGCGATAAAAATATCAACATCGAATGTTTCGGACAGTCGTTGAAACAGGTGAACATGCAATTTGTTATGAAAAGAGAACAGTATAAAGAAGCAGTCAAAGCATTGAATGATGCACTCTGTTTAAGTAAAATTTAACGCAATGGACTTCTCATTTAATTTCAAAAATCTGGTAAGCGCCTTTATCGTATTGTTTGCGATAATAGACGTGACAGGGTCGTTGCCTATTTTTATTGATTTAAAAAATAAAAACCGGACTTTCAGCCCGTTAAAAGCGTCTTTCTTTTCTTTTATCATCATGCTTGCATTTTTTTTCGCAGGGAAAGGAATATTAAGTTTATTCAATGTCGATGATTCATCGTTTGCAGTAGCCGGTTCCATCGTTATTTTCGTGATTGCCTGTGAAATGACTTTCGGGTGGGAACTATTTAAAATAGATAACCCAAGCGGATCGGCAACGATTATTCCCGTTATTTTCCCGCTTTTGGCAGGACCGGGTGCATTCACGACCTTGATTGCTTTGAAAACCGAATTCAGCTCCGTTGTGATTATTGCAGCCCTGTCAATAAATATGATAATCGTCTATTTTGTACTCCGGAATGTAGTTAGGATAGAAAAAATAATAGGTTCGGGAGGCATTTTCGTTTTACGTAAATTCTTCGGTATTATCTTATTGGCAATTTCGGCTAAATTATTTGCAGAAAATATAACTTCATTATTTTAACACATACATTCAATTTATAATCACTATGGAGTGGCTCTCGGATTTATTTAGAGGAGATGGGATTGCGCATACGGTTCTGCTTTTTGCCTTTGTCATAGCGGCAGGCATAAGTCTGGGGAAAATCAGGATTTTCGGCATTTCGCTGGGAATCACTTTTGTTCTCTTTGTCGGTATTTTTGTCAGCCACTTCGGATTCACTGCCAACCGTGAAATACTTCATTTTATAAAAGAATTCGGATTGATTCTTTTTGTTTATTCGATTGGATTGCAAGTGGGTCCCGGATTTTTTTCCTCTTTCAAAAAAGGAGGTGTCACCTTGAATATGCTGGCTTTAGGGATTGTTCTGCTGGGCGCTTTGATCACATTGATTATTCATTTTGCCAGCGGAACGCCCATGCAAACAATGGTTGGAATCATGTCTGGAGCAATCACCAATACGCCCGGTCTGGGTGCGGCGCAGCAGGCTTACAACGATATGAAAGGCGTTGACGACGCTTCTATCGCTACGGGATATGCAGTCGCCTATCCTTTGGCAGTTGTGGGAATTATTGCCTCTATCCTGCTGTTACGGTATATTTTCAGGGTAAATATGGAAAAAGAAACGGAAGAGTTGAAAAAAAACTCTTCAAATCCGGACGATCGCATTGAATTGATTTCATTGGAAGTCAATAATCCCGCTATTTTCGGACGCAATATCGGAGAAATTTTAAGCCTGATCGACCGGCGTTTTATTATTTCACGCGTTTTACATAAACAGAATAAACAAGTCGAAATACCTTCCGCACAAACAATTTTGAATAAGGAAGACCAAATCTACGTAGCAACAATCCCGAAAAACAGGGAGGCAATTATTGCCTTTCTTGGTAGCGAGATTGATAGAAAGCAGGAAGAATGGGATTTATTGGATACGCATCTGGTTTCCCGCCGGATATTGATTACCCGATCGGGCGTCAACGGCAGATCTATCCGGCAATTGAATTTGCGGAACAGCTTTGGCGTAAACATTACCCGCGTCAATCGGTCGGGAGTGGATTTAATTGCCGAACCTGCCTTAAAACTGCAAGTGGGCGACAGGGTGACGGTAGTCGGCGATGAAAATGCGATAAAAAATGTTGAGCAGGTATTGGGCAATCAGTTGAAACGATTGAACGAACCCAACCTGATTCCTATTTTTATTGGTATCTTTTTGGGTATTTTATTGGGAAGCATTCCTTTCGCTTTTCCGGGCGTACCTCAACCGGTCAAATTAGGCTTAGCCGGCGGTCCTCTGATTGTCGCTATTTTAGTCAGCATTTTCGGACCGAAATACCATTTGGTCACCTACACCACCATGAGCGCCAATCTGATGCTTCGGGAAATCGGTATTTGTCTTTTCCTTGCCTGTGTTGGAATCGAAGCCGGAAACAATTTTATTGCGACGCTCGTCTATGGCGGCGGACTGACTTGGGTTGGATACGGTATCATGATCACCCTTATTCCGCTTTTGACTATAGGAATTGCAGGAAGATGGATTTTCAAACTCAATTACTACACCTTGATGGGGTTGTTAGCCGGAAGCACGACCGATCCGCCCGCCCTGGCATATTCCAATGCAATAGCGGGAAACGATGCTCCTGCCGTGAGTTATGCAACCGTTTATCCGTTGACAATGTTTTTGAGGGTATTAACGGCGCAGGTGATGATTTTGTTGTTTTGCTGATCTTATAAAGTCAACTATTGTGTAACATCAATACTTCCTTGCTGATAATCAAAAGTAGCGCGTCGCAAAATACTAAATTTCCCTCTTTTGCGAAGTTTTACATAACCTTTATTTTTTATTGTAACCGAGCTTTGAGGCAATGCCCTGACATTGGCGTTCAGTATTTTTCCTCCGTCAATCACAAGGTTTGCGCCCGGTCTGACAATAAGCAGGGTTGATTCATTCATATTGAGCACGCACGCCGAACTCAATGTGAGCGTGCCTGAATTTACAATAATATCATTGCATGCATCTATATTTGAATTCCAAACAGTGTCCGAATCAATAATGGTTTTCGGGCATATCTTGAAATATTCACCGGTATTTCGGGCGTCGTGGCGTGCGCTGCCCCATTCGATGCGGTCGGGATTGCCGTTGGTTTTCCAGACATAGATTTTTTTATCCTCACCGGTTCCGGCGGCAATTTCGGATTTTCCATCGCCGTCCAAATCGGCAACCACAGGAGTTGCGTATCTAACAAACGGCTGATCTGTTTCCAGCGGAAAGCCAATCACACTGCTTCCATTGCTTTTATAACCATATATTTTCCCTTCTGTCATAGAAGTTACGATAATTTCTGCTTCATTGTCGCCGTCGATATCCGCCAAAAGCGGGGAACGAAATACGCTTGATAAACCTTGCACATTAATCGTATTAATTAATTTACCATCATTATTCCATATTTTAATGCAATTTACCCCGACAGCTACTACTTCCAGCTTTCCATCACCGTACAAGTCGCCGACTGCTACTTCTTTCGATAAATCGCTTACCTCACTCGCCGTATAAAAATTTGAGTCTGTTGACGCTATTCCCCAGCCGGGCAACAACACCTTGCTTGAATCAACTGCATTCGGATCGATAGCCAGTATAATACATGAATCCCTGTGAAACGTGGAAAAAGCGGATAACAATATTTCTTTTTTTCCATCGCCGTTAATATCGCATACTACCGGCGAAGAAGCAAATCTATAACCGGATAAAATAAGGAATGGGTTATTTTTTCCATAAGATGTTCCATCTTGGCGCCAAATGTAAAGACCGCCGGGTCCGCCGCTTCTATTGTAGTATCCCTCTATGATTTCTTTATTTCCATAGCCATCCAAATCGGCGACCGCTGGGGCTGCGTAGGTATAATCATCATTTTCGATCGGCAATTCTTGGATTAAAGTCCCTTGCGCATTGTAAATCTGAGGTGCGCGGTAAGGTATATCTGTGTTTCCGTCGGGAACTACCACAACTTCCATCGAACCATCCGGGCTGTTATCCAGATTGTCGATGATTGCGCCGGACATGAATGTCCGTTGGGTTGGAATCTGCCAAAGCGTGTCGGGTTGCTGGTCGTCATTGTTATCATAAGCAATGTGACAAGTGATTTTATTGTTTGTGTTATTGTTTTCAAAGCCGCGCGTTACGGAAACAATTTCGTTGATGCCATCCTGATTGATGTCGGCAATAGCCACTCCTGCGCGTATGGCTGTGTTTAAGTTGTAAAATCCGCTGTAGATGGTTATATTGTTTTTGATATGGAATAATTCGCTTCCTTCCCAATCCAAAGCGATCAGATCGCCGACCCTTCCACTATCGTTAGCGTATAAAGCCGTAAATATTTCTTTTTTTCCATCGTTGTTTACATCTTCCGCTACAAAATGAGAATCCATTTGTGAACCGGTTAAGGCATCCATGACTATAGGATATCTGCCTTGGGTTGGATAGGACGTCCATGCTAAAATACGCACCGAATCGCTTTCCATGCCGGATTGTGAAACGGCGTGCACTTTGTAGTAATACTTTGTCAATGGTTTTAAGCTATCGGCATCGTTGTAGAAAGTGAAAGTAACCGGAACGCTATTTAACCGCACATAACTGCCCAATTCATTACCATTGGTAGTATCCACCTTGCAGCGATAGATGTTGTAGCCGGAAACTCCCGGAACAGAGTCCCATAATAAATCAATTTCTCTTTCTTTGGCGAAAGATTGCAAGCCGGTTACAGAATGCGGTTTAGAAAGATTGAATTTAAATGACGACATTTTTCCATAAGAATTGTTCACTTTTAAATTAAAAACGAGAGTGGAATCAAAATGAATCGGAAGGTGAATTGTATTGGAAGATTGTGTTTCCAAATAACCAATAGCGGCGGGGAAAGCGACGGCAATTGAGTCGCTGTTATAAAACAAGCGACCGGTCAATCCTGTAGCGGGAGCTTTACCCAAGTTTTGCAATTCGATTTGCATATCGAAAGAAGAACTTCCGGAGTTGGATATTATCTTGTTGCACTGCTGTAAATCAGTTGCAAAAACATCAATATTGAACGTCTTAGTCCACACAGTATTGGAAGCATCTTTTATATCCAGATTGAATTGAACCGGATTGAAGGCGCAGGACAATATTTCGGGAGCGACTGAATCTATTTTGTAAAGAAACTGTGCAACAACAGTACTGTTGGAAGCTATTGAGCCGATAATTGACGAATTATTCAACACATTGATATAACCGGAGGTTGAACCAAGCGTTGCCGTCAGGTTATTTGCCGTCGTTCCACCGTTGTTTTTCAGTCCCACTTGCAGGCAAATGGTTTCGCCTGCATCATTCTGTCCGTTGCCATTGCCGATGCTGCCGTTTGTTCCGTTGTCCACAAAATTGACCGATTGGATAACAGGATTGGCTGTTGCGCTTGCTGTGATTTGAACGCTATTTTCTACAGGAAAATAATTATGAGCAGTCACGGTAATATACATTGTCCCTGCCGTTTCTGTAGTAACTGGAATCGTATAGGTGTTATTAGCGCCGACAGTTTGGATTTCATAGACTTCCGTACCTTTTTCTACGCAGATCAAAGCGGTATCCTTAAGTTGAAGATTTGATACGGTTACGTTTACTGTCCGTTGACCTGCCTGAATGGATGTTGGAAATACCGTAACATTTAATGTCTTTGGAACATCAGTCCAAACTTGCATTTCTGGATCTGCTGCAATATTCAATGCAAAAAATCCCCAACGAGAGGTGTTGTCTGTAATACTACCACTCCCTTTTGCATTGAAAAAAGATTTACCTATATTGCTATCCCCATCATTGTAGAGATTATAGATAAAAGGCTTGTTATACCTACTGGGGTCTCCTGTCCACCCATAATTAGTATTACCAATATATGCAATTCCCCCGTTAGAACCAACCATAAAACGCCTTCCCACACAATCATGGTCCCAAGTTAACGTTTCACAGTGATTGTTATATAATATCATACCTGTATTGTTGTAATTCTGAAGATTTGAAATTTCATCTCTTGATATGGAGCTTTCGCAAGCGTCAAAACTAACTACGCTTCCGTGTCCATAACCGCATACGATGTGATATTTTTTGTTTACTCCATTTAAAGCATTAAGAACATCGGATTTCGTACCGCAACAATATGTACTTGAACCCGTACATTCATAGAATCTATCAACAGATATATTTGAAGAGAAAGAAAGTTTCACATTATCCATGGCAGAAGTAGAAAAAACATCTGAATTACGAGAGAACAAAAAAGCATTTGTGACATTATTCGTTGGATTTTTCACATAATTAAAATATTTCATTTTATAATTATTCAATTCTTGAATTGTCTTTATCGGAACCCTGCCAACGAAAACATCATAAAATCTATCGACGTCATCAATGTTTGCAGTTGTACTTATTGAACTGGATGTTCCATCATTGTTGCGATTGTAGCTGCCTTCTCCAAATGTGACGTCTCCATCAGCATTCCAATTGCCATCAAGACATGCATAATACATGTCGGTAGGAATAAATGAGCCGGTTGGGGGAAGTTGAATTGTATCGAATTGTCCTACCCAAACTTTTCTTACAGGCACAATTTCAGGATCTCCACCTATTAAAAACCAGATACTTCCCCATTGTTCAAATGCGTATCTAATGAAAGAGCGTATTTCTTCCGCACCATCTGCTCCGGAAAAATTTTTATAGATCCATTCTGTCGTAACAACCTTTGAGGGTAAGCCTGTTTTCTTTTTCCAATCGGCAATTTCCTGAAATCCAGATGACAAACTGTCATTTGTTATAATCACATAATCAATTCCTGAAATGCCGGTTCCAGTTTCGGTCGTGTTTGCCATTAGTTGTTGAGGTGCATTTTTCAATGATAAAGCCGAGCGGGAAGTAAAATCCGATGGGTTGTTGATTATTGACTTTATATTTTCCTGAATCTTTTTTCGAGATGTTTCACTTAATGCAGAAGAAGAACAAAAACTTTTGATGTCGGCTTTATATTCAAATTCAAATACTATTTTTGTAATTAACTTTATCTTTTGCGTCAGCGGATTATACCTTACAGGGGAAAAATTGAAACTGCATATTCTTGTCCCTGCCATAAAGCCGGTTTCAATTTCATAAAAAAGTTGCTGTGGATAGAATGTATCTGTTCGATAAAATAACGTATCTTTAACGATTGGTAAAGATGCAGTATATTTTTGGGCACGCATTGGAGGTTGCGTCGGCGCTATTATGTAATTTCCATCAATCTCAGCTTCCTCAATTTGTATTATTTTTATATTGGAAACGTCTTTATCCAAAGGAATTACGTATTTTAACGCTTGCACGGGAAGCATTGGCTTTCCCGTTTCCGTTGAAAAGAAACAACCTTGAAGGCTTATAACATCATAATCATTCTCTTTTGAAAATGAAATTTCATTTTTTTGGTGAATTATTGTATATTGTTGAGCAAAACTTTTTGAAATGAAGATTATACAAAAACACAACACCAAACAGCTGGATTTTATCATTTTTTCCATAATTATCATTTATTTTGAACGTTTTTTATCATTTTTTTCACAATTTCTTTATTTTTTGTTTTTATTTTTAATAAATAAATTCCATTTGGCAGATGGCTAATGTCAATATTAGATTTGTTATATTGATTTAGCATGACAGCGCCTCTTAAATCTGTAAGCATAATTCTATCTACTTGTTCATTCGTTTTTATTATAATTTGTCCATTTGCAGAATTTTGAAAAATTCCAATATCAGGCACATTCAACGTTTCCGGAAGACCTGTTATTATAGCATATTCACAAACATCCCAATGTGGATTTTGGTACATTTGCTTGTCATCATTCCAAAAACAAAGCAATTCTATACGACCGGTAACTTCTCCGAGATTATGGATAGTGAATGGTTCAGTTAAAGAACCAATCCCCTCATACCAAAAATCAGCATAATCTTCATGCGGAGATATATATGGACGATTAATTCTGAATGTTATGTCACAAATTTCTATTCTTTTTCTTTGAGCTCCAGCAAATTCAAGTGTATCAATGTTTTTTACATATCTGACAACATAAGCATCACTGGCAATGGTATCTATGGCTATTGTATCTCCAATATTATGGTTAAATGAATAAATTTCCTTTTCGTCTTCTCCTTCTGTTTCTTTTATAAATACGGATTGAGAAACGGTATCTTCTCGAATAGCCTTTGCATAGACGGTATCATTGCTATTTTGTCTTATTACATGACACATCAGTTTTTTGTAAGTTTTACTTGCAATAACAGTATCTGTTGTGATAAAAAAAGAATATGTCTTTGCTTCACCACCACCTGAAGTAGTAAAAAGCATATCAAGATAATTCCATTTATTTGTAATATCAACAAGTTTTTGATAGGATTGCGCATGTCCGGCATATATTCCTAATAGAAGGAATGCTATAATAAGATATATTTTTGTTTTCATGTCTCTGAATTTTTATAAATTTACTAATTCTACTTTAACAGGTTATATTCATGTATTTTGTATGATTGTAGGAGTTCAACCGCCTAACGGGGTTGAAGGGGTGGAGGAGCGTGTTCTTTAACCCCGAGCTGCGCTTCGCTTGCACGGGGTTATTCACATTATACGCCTTTCGACGTATTTCATCATAATTTGATAAAAACACAACTCCTGTAACTTTTGCATCTATTGGCAATACATAAGACACCCTATAAACAGGTAATTCAGGTTCTCCTACATTGGATAAGGAATAATCGGATTTCCAATTTATTTGATCAAACTCTTGTGTCTTCATTACATTAATATCCGTTGAACGAATATCAATCCTATCATGTATTTGTGCTTGACAGAACAATGTTGTCAAACAAAAAACAATTAAATATCTGAACTTCTTTGTTTTCATGTCTTTATTTTTTTATAAACTTTTCAATAGAAACCGTATTATTATCATATATTACTTTTACCAAATAGACACCGTTAAGTAAATTTCCAATGTTAAGATTAACATTATTGGCAGCGTCGGATATTCGTTTTTTCAATCTGCAATTCCCTGATGTATCAATAAGCTCCACAGATACAATTGAAGAAAAATTCGATTGAAGTAGCAATTCATCTTTTGTTGGCTGTGTCAAAATTAGATTATTATCATTTTTGTTTTTTTTGATTCCCTGCGGATCGGGTATTAGTGGCGCAGGTATCTTTAGAAGAACCTCTGAAAATATAGCATAGCCCAATGTATCGTTCACCATTTTTATTTGAGAGGGATATGCATAAGAATAACAGCACATAACTGTGTCTTTGATCTTTTCCCAGTCTTTTCCACTATCACTTGTTTTCATAATTACTAATTTACCCACATCACCCCCGCTGGTAGGTAGATCTATCATAGAAGAATAACCTATGCTATCATCAAGAAAAAACAGACGATCAAGAAAAATTTGCGGAAAATAAGACATATATATCCAATTTATCTGATCTTTGGTCAAATATAAGGAACCTCCAATTTTTAAGTAAGTATTATTTTCCGTGATATTAATTGAATATATTACTGAAGAATAATCAGCTATAGATTCTTTATTCCACGTCACTCCAAAATCCTCCGTTTTATAAATCGTACCATAGTTCCCCGTAAGATACCCCAAATTTCCACGAAAAGCAATATCAGTTAATTGTATGTTGGTTTCAGGTAAAATATTCACCCGCTCCCAAGTTTCTCCGGCATCTGTCGAATGGAGAATCAGGCTGTTATCGCCAACCGCCCAAATATTGTCCAATCCGGTAGCTGCAATGGCATTGAGGTTCGAAGTGGCAGCGATCGGTATTTGTTTCCATGTTTCTCCGGCGTCGGTCGTTTTCAGTATCGCACCTTGTTCGCCAACGGTAAAACCGGTGTAATAATCTGTAAAGATGATGTCGTTTAAAGCTATTCCGGTTAGAAAATATTGTTTTCCCCACGTTTCTCCCTGATCGGTTGAGTGGGCTATCAAACCGTTTTCGCCTACGATATAGACTGTATCCAACCCTTGCGTCCAGATTTTGCGCATATATTCGCCGGTAAGGGTGTTGACGTAGCCCCATTCCTGAGCTTGCACAGCATAGATTCCTAACAAAAGGAATGCTGCGATAAGGTGTATTTTTGTTTTCATTTTATTAATTTTATATATTCCACATCGTTCCCATTCCTGATAGAAATTAAATAAATTTCTTTAAGATAGCTATATGTATTTATTTCAAAAGAATTTTGTGTAGTCTTTTTTGTAAATACACCGCGTCCTGTTGCATCAAGCAATCGTATCGTAGTTTCTCCTGAAAATGTTTCTGGAAAATAAAGGATTGCTTGATTATTGTCTTGAAGTATTCTTGTTTTAGTAGCCGACGAAATATCTATTATTCCTGCAAGAAGATCATCGCAACAGTTATTAGATTGACACCATTCTTCGTTTACATACAATATTTCACTTCCTTGTTTGAAGCAAACCAAATCCACAACAGTATAGTTAGTCGGATGCGCGGTTGCATCAGCAAATAAACCGGAGGTTGAACCAATGCCTTCAATCCATGGATCCGTTCCGTTAAAGAAGAATCGCTTGCGTTTTTCTCCATTTTCCAATGTTACTGTG
>Ga0123357_10003555_pt1 | contig 17931 bp, 4 predicted proteins | sample TergutEmb28metaG_FD_89873 | JGI IMG/M metagenome (GOLD analysis project Ga0123357, IMG submission 89873) | Embiratermes neotenicus P4 segment gut microbial communities from Petit-Saut dam, French Guiana - Emb289 P4 | ecosystem: Host-associated > Arthropoda: Insects > Digestive system > Gut ... | reverse complement strand
TCTAGTCTAATTTTACAACCTGAAGATGGCCCACATGTAGGGCCGAAACATGTCGTTGTTAGAACCCTCATTATAACAATAATAGAGGTAATATAGTTGTGTTTGACTGTGTGTATTCTACACAAAGCTCCTTACCATTGTTTGAAATTCTACTTTAATACTGAAGAAAGATGGAGAGTTGAATTTGAAATTGTTGTATTTTGTTTGGTGGTGATACTGGTATGCAGAAGAAAGCGTATAACTATTTCTTCATGTTTTTTCATAGCTGAAACATGTTGACCTGAAAGATGGACTGCTTTTGGTGAGAAGATATGCCTTAAAAGATGGAAAACGTGCCCGTGTATGGAAGTATAGTGCCAAGGTTGCAGAACTTGCTGCACAGTACTTCTTAACAGTGGCCATGGTGAAGCCAGTCAGTGAGACCGGAACACTGCTGCAGGATCTTATGACTGAGTGGGCCCTTCTTCACAGTGATTTGCCTTCTGTGTCACAGACTTTGCCAAACATGATTCGGAAATTGATACAACCAGCTGAGAGTGCTGTGCATATTTATCTTTTCTGCCAAGTGCTAGTGAATCAGGTGAAGTGTGCATGCATACATACATACATACATATGTGCATACATAATACATACACACACACACACATACATACACACACACACACTCACACACATACATACATACATAGATAATATATACATACATACATACATACATACATAGATAATACATAGATACATATATAATACACACCCATACACACATGCGCATGAACAAACATATTTACCAACAAGTATGCATACGTGCATACTGAACTTATATTTTGTGTTGAAGAATTTATGTACAGTAAATCTAGTTCCTGCTTAGACCATAAAAATGTGGATAACGGTAACTTCGGTATAGTTTACCTTGGGCTTACAAATTTTTCTTTCTCTGATGCAGTTTATTTTATATATGAAGCAGGTTTTGCTTTGCTCTAATCATGATGTGGCTGCAGCTTAGTGGCTTGTGTTTAGTTCTCCGTTGTTGGCATGTGTAATAAGAAATGATGCTGCTACATGAAATCTTTGACTTCCACAATTTTTTATTATGAAGCTTATTCAGAAAACATATAATTTATAAACTAAATATCCGGCAGTGGTACTGCATGTAATTGTGGTTTCTAATATTTACTTTGCTTAATATGAACTAGTAAGCATGATTTTGACATAATAACTTCACTGTAGTTGTGGTTCATTGAAGGAGTCCATACACATTAAACCCCCACTTTGTGTGACCTTAAACTCTGTTGTGTATTCTCAGCTAGATGCCCATAAGAGCACTGTTTCCCCAGTTTTACAAATTCCTGGATTTTTTTGCCATTTTAGGTGGTCCACACAAAAATGTAAAATTGTGAGTTTTGCTGTAGTTTTTTGTTTTGATCCTGAGAAATGTCAGCAAAAGAAATTAATTCCCTTTTCTTGTTAGGTTATGCAGATGATGTTAGCTGTTTAGACTATAGTGAAGTGCTATTCACTATTTCATGATGGAGGAGGGAACACAAATGATATCCAAGGTGGTATAAGCCTAAATAAAACTGCAATTTTTGCTTACACCATGGCACTAGTGAATAAACCATTGAAACCCGACATTTTTCAGTAGTTATGTGGGTAATTGTAGAACACACTGTTATAACCATGATCTCTGAGGTCACAGACTAAATTTTTCACAGCAAAATACTAGGGTAACAATAGTTGGAAGAACAGAAGTTTTGAAATTATGCCAATACTCATCCTTCTGGATGATGTGTCTAATCTACATGGGACTGTATATGTAAAGAGTTTGGATTCATGTATTCTTGACCTTGTGCAAGCTGGAAGTATTTGAGTGGTTCAGCTAAGCCCTGGCTACTTTACGCCTGAGGAAAGAGCCGTCGGTATTAATTAGTTGGGTAGAAGGCAGGTTGAGTTCCAGAGCATTGTGGAAGTAGTGGTGAAGAGGAAAGTTCATGTCATTACTGGGAGCAGAACACTAGTTCTTTGATTATTCTGCCCATAGTACTGACATGCAGTGCAGCCCCACATGACTTTCTTGCATGTAAGATGAGGTGGAAGAGTACCTACAGACCTATATTTTTCTCTGCTGCCTTCCATTACATTTTCTGCCTGCATGGTGATATGTTCAGTGTAGTATAATAGAGTTAGAATGTTTGCCTTTTAATGGCTATGAAGAGACAGGTTTATGATTTTGGTATTGGTGATTAGGTATAAAATATGACTAACCATGTGCATGTCATGTGATGGTCCACCATTATATTCACATGCTAATGCTCCACTGAAACACTGTAATGATAGAAGACCAATAGTGCAATCTTTGACATTGCACGCAAATGTGCTGCCATTTGATGGTGCTGTGTTAAATAAGCTTGTAATTTGGTTTCATGGCAATCAAACAACCGCTCTGTGATGTCATGCACAAACCAAGCTCAAAACACAGCCAGGGACACCTGGTAACCATGGAATCCCAAGTGTGACAGCATGCACCAACAAAGCTCTCCTGTATCCATGGCAGCTGGGGTTTGACTTAATCACACTCACAGGGGTATTTTATGTAGTTGATTGTTAGTTACATAAAAAATAATTTTTAAAATAAAACTTTAAAAAAGTTTGGAACACTTGACCTCTGTTATTTAAATGTGAATTGTGAGAGGGCATATTTGACATGACATTTTAAGGGTGAAAAGTGGGTTGGTATATACAGACAAATTAGTAAGGTGTAATTGAATGAGATATTTCTTTCCTTTTCAGTTTGGAGAGTCACTGAAGTCGCTCTGCATTGAGTTGTATATCAGGGGACTTACAACTGACATGAATGAGCTGGAGCAACAGAAGATGAAAAATGACAAGGAGAAAGTTCGGGAAGCAGAAGTAAGGTTATCTGATGGTTTCTTGAAACTGGCCGACTTGGTTAAAGACAATGTGGGGGTGTGCCGTGAGTGTGTCCTTACTGCATTCTCATTAAACCCAACTCGAGTTTGTTATGAACGTATCAAGGAAATGGCTGTTGCAAGTGGGAAGTGTTTGTGTCTTCCTGCTGATGTGAGTGCTATAGATGTGGGAGATAAGCAAACAGTTTGTGAGAGTAAGTTACAAAATACAGGGACAGAAAATATGGACTTAAGTTATAACTGTGTTGGTGATGAAGGTCAGAGTGATCCAATTGAAGTAGACACTGGACAGGTAGTGACTGTGGCGTTTGATCAACCAGAGGAGGTTGTGTCATCTCATTCTCCTCGTTGTGCTGAAGACGAACAAATTATTTCTGGCTTTCGTTTACAGACTAATAGATGTAACCTCCATCCTCCGTTTGACCCAAATAGTGGTGGTGCTCTTGGTGAATTGTGTCCTGAGTGTGGTGAATTCACTGGAATAGAAACTCCTTCCATAGATCCAACTGGTGTAGAGAAGAAGGAACGTACACTTGATGCACTGATTTCTATCAAGGGAGATACTGTGACACAGTCTTTGAATTACGATGTACTGTCTGCTCCAAACCAAGTGCTGGATGCTGAAACACTGGGATTGACTCCACAGCTTTGTGATGATTTGGCAGTTGTACTTAGCAGTCCCCGTTATCAGATGCTCAGTTGGGTTTTAGACTGGACAGAACTTAGTATAATGTGTGAGAAATATTTGGAAAATGGTGAGGAAATGAGAAATACTACCAAGGAATTGAAATTTTTAAACATCGATTACAATCAGTTCAAAGATTGGCCAAGTGGTGAGGATGAAAAAGATGAGTATTATGGCATTGAGAAAGGATATGAACAGTGGGTTGACATTAGCAGTGATTCATCAGAAGAGTATTTCAGTCGTTCGTATAAAAGACGGGCAAGGCGCATGCAAGTGGATTCCGACTCCGATTCTTCTCTTGCTCCCAGATCTTGCACCAGAGGAAGGAAAGTGCACAGGTTGGATACTTCAGACTCTGACTATGAGTGCAGTCAAAGAAAAGAAAAGATTAAACACAAGAACTATAGGCCACCATCACAGTCAGTATCTGATTCAGACACTGGTACACAAGATAGCAGGACCGATGATAGTCTTGGAAGTGATGGCTTCAGAGTAAAGCCAAGAAAGAAAGATAAGATTGGCAGAAAGGAAAATGCAGCATCTGGTAAAAGAGTTGACCAGAACAAAATGAATGACATATCTCATTTCCGGGTGATGATGAATGATGATGTAAACCGTCATGACTTAACAAGAGATCTGTCAAGTGACGTGATGAATATATTTGCCCAGATTGGTGAGAATGGTAAAGAAGTTCCAAATGCACAGTTTCCTTCAATTTCTCAGATTGGCTCTGTTCTTAATCCAGATAAGCGTTCAAGTGATCCCTCTGTACTGAAGACCTTGAGGATGTTTAGACCACACAATACAAAGAACAGTCCGCGTGGTCACTTACCACAGATGTTGCATAATAGAAATAAGGAAACTCCATCTGCAAGGGGAGAGAATGAGGTGGCATATTCTAAGTTTGCACCCATGCTGAGTACTTTGAATTTAAACCCACGTATAGTTCTGACTAGGACAGATGTTTCACATCAGGATCTCAAATCAAGTAGAGTGTTTGCTGAAGAAAATAACAGACCAGGAAATCCTCTTTCCCAAATTACTCCAGATATCATCTCCAGAAAGTCCAGCCAAAGTAAAAATCTTCCTTATGATATTGATGGAAAAAATCAGATTCCATTATCCCGTGCATTGGTTGGAGATGTGAGTGGACATGAATATATTAAAAATGATCTCTTAGTGAAATCTGTTCCAGGATTGAATTCATTGGACATGATAGTACCACCACCTTCAGAAGCCACAGTGCAGGTGGTACAGTTGCCCAGAAATACACCATCTACAAACAGTAACAATCAAGGAAATCCCCACCATCCTCCGAAAGGAGCGCAGACACAGAATGTTCAGTCGTCGGGAAACTCGTCAGGTGGGACCTCAGGTCAAGATCTGGGGTCAGCTTCAAATGTTAGTGGCTTATCAACCCCTTCTCAACCTTCACAGACAAGTTCAGTAACCTCTACTGAAAATCCTCAAAGTCAGATAAGTGTTTCAACAACACATGCACAAAGCTCTAGCATGCTAGGGCAAGCAAAACCAACAAAATTGAACTCACATTCAGAAGTGAAATATTTGACAACAACCAGTGAAGTGAATGAGATTTTGAGAAGTACGCTTGGAGAGGGCAGTATACATGTCCATACAGCATCACAGCTTCCATTGTGTACAAGTTCAGCTAAAGAGAAGCAGAATTCCAAGCAAGAAATAAAATATCTGACATCTTCCAGTGAAGTTACAGAGATCCATAGGAATACTCTTGGTGATGGTGGTCACCAAGTTCAAGCAGTCTCATCTGTTCCGTCACAGCATAGTTCAGCTTTGGATTTTGCTTCTCAGAGTAAAACAAAGTTAAATTCACGATCCGATATCAGGTATCTGGTTTCAAACAGTGAAGCAAGTGAGATTCCACAAAACACTTCAGTTGTGCAAAAACCAGTCACATTAGAGACTTCTACTTGTACTGGTCCCTCGTTACATAATGCTGCTCACCAGACTAATCATTCCCATCACGTTAATCCTGTAGGTCCATTTCCAGTTGTAAAAGGAGTGGACTTAAATGTGATAGCAAATATTATATCTTCCAAGAATTGCTCTAATTCAATTCCTGCATCACCAGAAAATTCTGGTATAACATCAGATTCTCAGATGCTTCAGTTAGTGTGTAAAAGTCACAAGTTTCAGATCAAACCTATCATATGTACACAGGCAGGTCCTAGAAGCATCCATGCTGATCATGTTGACACAGCCACTAGTACTCCAGCATCTTCATTATCCACAGAACACCAACAGCAGCAGCAGACACAACTGCAACAGCAAAATCAGCAGTTTGTTCATCAGCATGTGTCCACCCGTTCCATGTATGAAGATAATTTCACAGGACTTCCTCAATCTGTGGATTCGGCAGCCAAAGACAGTACTCCAGTTAACAAAGTACAGAAACAAGGTTCATCTCATATAGCTACTTTACCCAAATTCCAACAGGCATTTGGGAAGACAATATACAATAATCAAGCCAGTAATACTGTGGATGGAGGTTCTCATAGTACTAGTGTCAGAGGAAGTGAAGGTGATGATTCACCACATGGAACAGACACCCCAGAGACTGTGCCACAGGGATCTGCTGCTTCAAGCACAGTGCTATCAAAAGCTGTTCAGACAACAAACATCGGTAACATTGTCTCAAATCCTCCTGTTACAGGTGTGTCTCAGACTGAAGCATCGAGCAGTGTGGATGCTGGAATACCTTCTACACTGCATCTTACTAGCACTGGACCTGTGTTCAGCATTTTGCAAGGATCTCCCAGGATTGCTGTGTCAGCAGCACTCAGGTCAGGGATGACTGTGCAAGCCATTCAGACTTCATCGGGTGTTATATATATGCATCCTGATACGACCACTTTAGTTAATTCTAGTGCTGGAGGAGCTCTTGCCAACACCATTTCTGCCAGGAGAACCCCAGGTGTTAGAACGTCTCATGCACCTGAAAATATCCAGCAGGGTCAGTTGCCAGATGGGATGCCAAGTTCTGTGGCTGTTGCGATAGCTACACCTTCCACTCCTGTGTTAACCAGAGATACAGTAAAGAGGAACAGAATGCTGGCAGCAGCTTTGCAGAGTACACACCATTCAAATGCAGCAAGTGGCATGGCGAATCAAGCAACCAATACTTCACAGTTGCAGGAACCAGAAGTGTGTGTAGTAGAGAGTTCATCTGATGAAGAGGTAAATAGTTCAATAACACGGCAGCAACAAACCCTTGTCACTGCAGCAGCTGTCCACAGAATGCCTGTGCAAAAAACTCTGACTAGACAAATGGGCCCAGCAATTAGAAATGTTCGACCAGTGTTGCACATTCCTGGAGGAGGGAACCTTATCGCTCGATCTGTTGCTACCAGCGTTGCGCTACCATTGAGACAGCAGACTGTGCGGTCAGTCTTGGTGTCTCCAGTGTCTTCTACATCAAATTCCAGTGTTAACACCAGGTTATCACAGAATGTTGGATCATCAGATAGTTTGATTGCGCATGGTTCTGTTGAACCTACAGTGAGCTCCACAACATTGGAACAGCTGAGGGAGTTTGAGTCTGTTTTAGAACAGGTGACTAACACATCACAGATGAAGGAAAGAAGCACAGTCCAGCCTCAGCCACAACATGCTCTCCTCACCCAACAGCTGCTGCTGACACAGGCAGCAACTTCAACAACAAACACAAGCATGGAGTTCACATCTTGTACCGGAAGCCAGTCAACTCCCAGTACTTATTCACAGGACTTATTTCCATTAGCTTCAGCAACAGTAGCAACATCCAGGGTGAATGTAACTTACGTGACACAAGCTTCAACAGTTCGGGCCACCAGCATTGTTTCAGCATCAAGTGTTGCAGGAGGGATTGTAACAGGAAAGATGTCTTCTCCTGTGGTGGTAGTGACCAGTAACTGTCAACCTGCAGCTTCACCTGCATTAAGTGTAACTTCACAAAGTTCTTCAAGTCCATGTGTGACTCCTGCACCAACTGCAGCACCAGCTTCTTCTGGGAAGTCACCCCCTAAGTCCTCAAAGACATCAAAGTCTAAATCTGTGAAGTCTGGCACGACAACAACCACTTCCAAAGCATCACCCGTACCAAAGCCACAGCAGAAGCCCCAAGAAGATGAACAGACTGCTCAGAGGATTTATGCAATTTTAGATGAATATGCAGAGCAGTTGCGGAACTCTCCTGACCTGAACAATAAACCAGCTCCTCGACGCCGTTCTAATCCTCCTACAAATGCAAATCAGTCCTCAAAACGAAAGAAGTCAGCACAGACAAAGGTGAAACTTTTAGGACAGCAGTCTTCCTCAACAGCCCAAGAAATGAGTCCTGGAGCAGATGATCATTTAACTATAGGTAGTGAAGATAGTTCAAGTGGGATTACTCAGTTGTCCCATATTCAGGATTCTCCTGCTCCATCTTCACAAAATCCAGATGAACCTCAAAGTTTGAGGGCTACACCATCCACAGAAATTAGTGCCGAGGCTGGGAATCTGAGGAGTGTGGTAGCAGATTCAGGTGACCTGCAGGATGTTTCAAAACAGCAGGATCGACAGCCACAAGAACATAATTCTCATTCTCATGAACAGGAGCAGCCTGATGGGCAGCAGTCACCAGTGCATTTACAACAGACAACACAGCATGGACTCTTATTCACAGATGGTAGTGGCATTCAAGGTAGGACAGTGATAGTACAGGATAGTGTACCCAGTTCTGTAGATGCAACAGGTGCTGGAAAACCTGTCATACTGGGAAACTCTGCCACAGTTCCAGCACTATTTGCAGGAGTCCGTCAGGTAATTGTCCCTGTGACTCCAGGTCTAACGGCACGGCCTGTGGTAGTCTCATCCAAAGGTTCTAAAGTGATACGTGTTCATCAAGTGACGGTACCTGGTGGATCCCTGCAGATGACACCAGGAATGAGTGCAATGCAAGGGACTGCATTGGTAGTGCGACAGATCAACAAATCTGGAATTGCAGCACCAGTTTCTGTTCTTGGACAGCCTGCCACAGTGAAACAGGTGAAATTACCTGTAGGTAGTATATCTTCACAGGCATTAACTGGTGTGACTGCTCAGCCTCCAGTAGTATTACCTCCAGGAAGTCATCACCTGTCTGGTCAGGTTGGCAGTGTAGTTACATCAACAATAGCTCAAGCACTTTCCTTTCCAGATTCAGGATTAGAAAATGTTTTGCAGGATGGTACAATAAGAACAGAATCTTCCACAATCATCAGTTCTTGTGAAACATTACTTTTGAATGCTGCGACAACTTCACAGGCAATTGGTTTGATACGGAGAGGAATTCCTGCATCATTTCATGATAGAGTTGCTACGCCTATAGGTGGTGTTATGTCAACCAGTACAAATGCCACAGTACCGACGTCAGTTGCAGTAGATAGGGTGAAATATCCGAGTGTTAGACACCTTTCATCAGTCAGTCTTGAGTCAAACATTGTCACCTTGAACTCACCAAATTCTAGCAATGTCGCATCCAGTGTGATTGGGCATGTAAATGTAAGCACCAACAACGAGTCTTCACCAGCATGTGATCGTGAGTTACCAGTGGGAACAGTTTCTGAATCTAGAACTGAAACTAATCCCACAACCCAGGCTCATGCAACAAGTATACAGTGTCTTGGTGTTGACTTTGCAACACAGAATCCCATAGATACTACTAGTTACCGTAACAGACTTGTGAAAAATACAGGAAGTGACATACCTTCTGTAGCAGAATCTGGTACACAAAATTGCACAGTTCCGTCTGAGGGCATAGAAGGTTTAGGTGGTCGTGTGTCAGTTACCACTTCGTGTGTCAAGTCTGAATCCAGGCAAGCAGATGGAAGTTCCGGTGGAAGACTAGAAAGTAGCTTGAAGTCAGAGTCAGTGAAGATCCATGATTCTTTAGATCAGTGTAGTCATTCTCAGCATGCAGATTCTTTATGTCAAACATCTGAGTCTCACCGTCTGCAGACAGCAAGCTCAGATGATCAGCATGAAAATGCAGCATTGCTTCGGACCACAGGAACCAGTACTAGATGCACAAGTAAGTAATGCCTGTATCTACATTTTTTGTCCAATGTGTTCACAGAACTTTCTGCAAGGTGTACAATGGTGTGTGCAGCACATGCTTACACATCCACTGTCAAAATATGCAAGTAAGAATGTTGTGGGGAAGTTTTATGTGCATTTATTTTTTCATATTGCGTACTTCAGAACGTGTTTGCATATGCAACTGTATTAGCATGAAATTTCACTTCAGCTTCTTTCATTTTTGTCCACTTCTCTGATGACCTCTTCATTTTCTCACTGTTGTCTAGTTCATGTTTTTTCACTCATACTTTCCACACTGTATGGAATAAAAATTTCAAAATATTATACTGTGATGGACATCGCAACACTTTTCAAGGTATGAACGACACGCTTACGTCACCTTGACTTTCCCAGCAGTCAGCAGCTCGCATAATGACTTAGAACCTGTCGTGTTTGCCTCAAGCAAATTTGGTGCTCAACAAGAACACTCAAGGATGGCGGCATTCTTACAAGGCTGAAAGACTTTCAAGGGGTGTATAAAGTATGTACTAGTGACATTTTTGTTTAAGCGGCACGAGTTTACACTAAGTAATCTCGAATAATCCAAATTTTAGTCATTGTTGGGATGTAAAAGTGTTTCAGATTAAAAATTAACCATATTTCAAATTATCCTGTTTAGATTAAAATGGCAGTATTATATTTTAAGCTGGGAACTTTCAGTTATTTCAAATTAATTGGTATTTTGAATTAAGTGATAGCAAATTAATAAGATTTTACTGTATGTAAATGCTACCAAATATGTATCCAAGAACATAAGAATTTCAGTTTTCCATGTGCAAATAAATTAACTGTATGCAAGTGCTATTGTGATGCCAGCGTGCTATGTTTTGTCATTGCTTGGTCCCCTGTCCCTCAGAAATTAGTGGGTATTTCTTCATCTTACATGCTTGAGGTAGACGAATGCTTTGATAAGAAATCAGCATTCATTTATTGAGTTTAGTTACGCAATGTAATTCTGTCCTTGCTGGAAAGAAAAAATATGAAAATTATGTATATAGAAACAATTGAAGCATGCATAAATGTGTAGACAGCTGATTTCTTTGGAACTGACAATTTTTGTTTTCTGTATTTTGATTGTTTATTATAATTTTATATCTTATAAGAAGAAAAACTCACAGTACATTTTTATAAATCCACATAGTTTTCCAACTTTGATGCATAGTTTTTCGTGCTCCAGATGCTCTGAATGAAGAATTGTTTCTGCAAGGCAGAACTGGATCTTCACAAGATGTTACAGTGTGCATGGGGACAAGCAGTCAGGAGAGTACAACAGTGTCCAAGTCTTCGCATCTCTGCTTATTGGAAAATGATCAACAGAAAAGCAAGGAAGGGGAAATGCCTGAAAACAGTGATAGCAGTAATAGCAGCAGCAGCAGCAGCAGCAGCAGCAGTAGCAACAGTAGTAGCTCTTCTAGTGAAGTGACAAATACAACACACAGCTGCAGCAAGGCTTCTAGCAATTGTAAACGGCGAGAAAGTAGTGCAGTGTGTCAGGCATCTAATGCGGAGGCTACAAGTCAGATTATGCCAAAGTCAGGATTATTGTGCAGGACAAACACAACACAAACACTAGAGTTTACAGCTGGAACAGGGAGTGGGACAGAAGTGGGAGCGTACCACATTCCATCCAAGTCATCAAACCGCCTTGAGTACATCAATGATATGCCATATCGTTTGTCAGCAAAGATGACCTCTGAGAACCGGGATTCACCATGGCGTTACATGCCAGTGGTGAAGCGAGTACAGTTAGCCATGCAGCCTGCAGTGGTACAGAAGGATGAATCAGACGTACCAACAGAGCAGGTGGGAAATGCACTGCATCTAGTAGACAGAGAGGTGGAGGACGGTTCACAAGATAGACGTTCATTCTTGTCGGACATGAAGTTTGTGTCTGTTGGCAGGAAAGCAGGTGTAGCTGCAAATTCTCTGCATGTACACCCCAATATAATTCACACATATCGTAAGGTAGAGAGCGAGACAGAGGATAAACGCCGACTAGAGAAATTGGAACGAATAGAAATGCACCAAAAAATGGTAAGACTCGAAAGAGAACTGAGATTGCAGAAGAGTTTGTCTGAAGAATGTGAAGATTTGGGTGTGGATGAACCCAGCACCAGTGAACTGTTCCCTGAAGCTGATCTTCTGCTTGACCCAAATTCATCACCTAGCTTTGAACATGCAATACAAGATGCTTCTTGCAGTCAAACTGTGGAAACTGCAGAACCATACTCAGGTTCAAACTTCAGGAATGAATACTCATCAAGTAGCCAGGATGGATCTCATCATGAAAACCCTACTGTGGATAGTCAGATGTGTGAGGATTTAGAAACTAGGCGTGAAACCAGGTCTTTTGGTTCAAAAAAGTCATACAGTGATTGGAAATATCGTTCAGCAGGTAAAGAACGAGGCAAATACGACCCACCTGTTAATGTGCGAGGTGAGAAGTTTACTCCTCAGACAGATGTTGTGCAAGGTAATTCAGCGGGTCAAAACAGTTCTCTCAATAATGCTTCCAAGAACATATCACGAAGTAGCTCATCTATGGAAGAATCAATGAACAGAGGTTCAAAATGTGATGCCAGAGAAGGTGCTGCTGTTAGACTGGTTGTTGATTCATCAAGTGAGCACACCATAGAGTCTGCATCTGACAAATGTGGTAGGAATGAAAGGTCATTAATAAGTGACCAAAAGACTTCATTGCCAGAAACAAGTATTTTAGCTAAGACGCTGAGTGTTACCCCAAGAGCTGCATTATCTCATTTGAACACTGTAATAGAAGAATTACAGGATAGTGGTCCCAAACAGATACTGCCTGTAACTACAGCTGTTCCAAGTGAATCAAATGTTGAACCAAAAGTAGATTTACCTGTTACTAGTTCCAGTGAAGATAGTGTGACATTAGATTCTTTTGCCACTAGCATGGTAGCTTCCTCAATGGATGTAACCATTCCTTCTCCAGTCCCCACAACATTGTCATTGCCTGCCAATCTTCTAGAAAGTTCAAGTGCAAGAGACTCATCATCACTTACTGCTGCTCGAAAGTTTACGTACACATATGGTAAAAAGCTTTCGTCTAGTCGACAGGAGGTTGACCGAGCTATTAAACAAGCAAAACTCAACAGACCTTACCAGTATTTTAATGACCATGTAGATTCACAAGAGACATGGGACTCTTCAAGTTCCCAGGATAAAATTGGTGCAGATGATGAAGATTCTGATGAAATGAGCCCGTCGTCTCGGATATCTTCTCAGTTAGATGAAGGGGCCAATACTGATGTGGACGTAGTCGAGGTCAGTAATGATGAATCATCATCTTCAGCACTTGCATGTGTCCAGTCTGCATCATTCCCACTTCTCCCTGCTGTTCTTAATAAAGTTCCAGATTCAAATCCTGGAAGTACTAACAAGACATTGAAGCTGTCCAGCACAAATGGTGTGGATTCTATTGATGAGAAAAGTGCACCAGATACTGAGAAAAGACCTCCAAGTAAAAAGAATCGTATGGTCAAAAGGTTTTTTAATGAAGATGGAACAGACAGAGATTTTGTAGGATCTAATGCAAAACGTGGGCGTATCAGAGAAGGACAGAGGTTTGATCAGAGCGGTTTGTTACATGATAAAAAGTTCAAGGGCATTCCTTCCCTCACCAAAATAAGTGTGCCAACAAAGGAGTCAGCAGTTGTGTCCCCTTCTGTTGACAGCAGTTGCAAAAAGCAACAAGGATTACGTGCAAAACAGCGGGGTGGGAGAGATGGTTGTGAAGATATAGGTTTAGATCCTTTTAATCTTATGCTGGCACCTACTTCCATGGCAGAAACCAATACAATGCCTTCTCCAGATGAGGAAGATCTAATTTCTAAGGTACATTTTGAAGGTAAAGATGAATGTCCCGGTGGAGGAACTTGTGAGTCACATTTGAAACCTACAAGAGCTTCTCGGAGACGTGGTCATATCAAGAAGTGCCAGTGTTGCAGTGGATCGCCCGAACGACCAAAGAAGAAGAAGCATATTGTAAAGGTTGAAAAATCCATCAAGAAAGGACAGTCCCCTAAACAAATTGGTAGAATGAGCATAACAAAGAAAAGGTAGTGGTTTTCCATTTTTCTGTTTAAATTTTAGACATCAGTGCATATTTTAACATAAAACTAAATGCATTCTGTGTGGCAAGTGCTGCATGAATATTGCCAAAGTTAAGTGACATGTTCTGGGTGGATATTCTACTGTATGGTGTGGTTTGATACCTTAGTTAAAATCTAGTCAAAACAGTCAATTTCAACTGAGGTACAGATTAACTTCACTTGAGTACAAAATGTATACTTATATACCTATATGTATATGTATGTATGTGTGCATACACACACATGTATACATATAAGATATAAACAAAACATGGTGTGGATCACAGTCTCCTGTAATAATATGATTCAGTCTTTCAGTAAGCATAAGTAAGATGCAGAAACTGACTACTAGTCCAGTGGCTTAGTAAAAATTTTTAAGAATTCTTGTGGTAGTAGCACTTAAATAGCTTACTTATGATGGAAACAAAACAAAAATAAAAATGAAATTGACATTAAGCTTTTTCAACGATTCGTGCATATATTTATGGCCTTCATGTGAAAATTATCGTCAGGACAATTTCCATTAATATTATTTTTTCGTGTTGTGATTGAGCTGTGTTTGTTGGGTGCAGTCAGGAAGGTTCTGCTTCCAGCCTTCAATAACAGTGAACAGTATCATTTGTGTATGGCCCAGATCAACAGGAACTGTGTCATTAATATTTACATAATGGCTCAGATCAATAATGGTGTTAGGTATTACATTTGTTTTTGTGAATACTGTGTTGTATAAAGTTCACTTACAAACTGGATTCTGTAACATGTTGTTGAATTAAAAATAATGTACTGCAGGATGTAGGGTCCTGCATTACCGTCACAGTTCACGTATGGTGTGTGTAGCTCACGTTGGTATACTGTGTGACATCCCAGTATTGGGTATGAAGTACAAAAACAAGAGATTTGAAATGTCTGTCTCCATCATCAAAATCAACTCTTGGAAATGCCAATGTAATGGATATTATGCTGTTTCTGTGTGTTTACTAAGATGTGTGTGAATGCCCTTGATCCAGCTACTGGTTGAGGATACCTGACATTTTGATGGGCATTTAGATACATTAAATGCTATAAATCTGACTTCTGATGAAGTACACGTTGGTCTGATATGGCCTTTTGTATGAGGTAAAATGCGTTCTGGGCCCATCGTTACTGCGGACAGTTATTACCTTGATTTTCTGCTAATGACGAATGTATTGTATTTAATTTTGAGGAAAACTTACAGTTCAAGTTGAGGCAGTCCAGGCACTTTTGTTGTAAATAAGAATGCACACGTGTAAATAAAAGTTTAAATATACACTTTGTGTGCAGAAAATGGCAAAAATTTATATATATATAGTACAGGTATAACACATGCATTGAACCATCCTGTCTTGTTATGAAATCATATGTAATAGACTTTGCTTGGACCCTTCCTGAATATTGATTTTTTTTTTAATCAGTGGTGATTGATTTGCTGATGCCATAGCCCCACTTGCGTGACATTTTTGTAGTTACATGTTGTAATGTATGATGGAAGTCTTAATTTAATTAATTTTACAGTACCAGTACCTTATTACCATATTTTATAAGTTACCATAATTTTTGGGGTACATTTTAGTGATAATGCACTTTAATTACTTTTTTAAATATACTGTACAGTAACACAGGAGTTAAAGTGTATACCATATATTTTATTTGTTGAGATTTTTAATGAAAGTTTTATTTAGTAATTTTTGATGATGACAAGGGATTTGAGGTTTCATTTTCATGACTCTGTTATGAACAAAGATATTTCTAAAATTTTGCATATGTACTTCCTTATAATAAATGAAACAAAAAGATTCTGACGTACGTTTCTTTACAAATTAAACGCAGTACAGAAGTGTTCTATTAACAAATAATAGATGTAATCCACATTAAAAGTAAGGAAACACTTTGTCACATGTTAAAAGGAGTATACAGCAAATCTCCAAATTTATGTCTTCTTATACACACACACACACAAATGCATTTGGAATGAAATTATTGCAACCTGAAACATTCAATGCTCCATGTGGCAACAAATTATTTCAGCATTCAAGTGATGGTATTATTACTATATAAGGTAGCAGCATCAAATGCAGATGTGCAGAAGTATGTTATGAATTTTCTAATAACTGAATTACATGTATGGTTTTATGCAATGTTCGGAGATTTTTCATGATCCGTGGTGTTTGGATGGTGTGTGCATCTTTCGTCAGATCAGTAATCTGCTCTAAAGTATGCCAAAGTTGGCATTTTGTATATTATTTCATTCATATTTGAAATCTGTATTCTAAACACATTGGGTATCTGGGTCTGTGGAAGTAATCATTAGATTAAAAGAATTGTTTTACATATGGATGCCAAAACAGCTGGACATAGACCAGAAGATTTGACGCAGTCGTATGTGAAACACTTCTCCAGCACTGCAGGAATATGTAGGAACACTGTTATATCCCAGAAAGTAGGAGACTGAAGCACTCGAGTACGCTTACGCCAAAACGTTTGAGCACTGTCTTCTTGGACAGTTTTGGTTTTCTTACCACCTGAAATAACTGTCATTATTGCATATTATTTCTATATTATTAAACACTGTAATTCGGCAGTATGCTTCCAAACTTAGCTTCTAGCAGTTATTATCATGTGTGCCAGTGAAGGAATTCATGTGAGGGAGGACTAGGGTGACCACACCCAGCAGCATGTCCATCCCTCCAATCTTCACATGTGCTGTTTCAAGCTTGGTTCATGAAGCTTGTACATTAGTGGAGAAACTGTGTGGAATTATGGGTGACTGACTGCTGAGGGGTGTAACTTAGAAGGTACAATAAAGTCCTGAAAGTTGCTGCATACTCCTGCTAACATATATCTTTATACTTCACTTTGTGTTACATGATAATGTTTGGTAGAGTGAAAGTCTGAGAAAGAAATATAGTGGATCAAAAACGATCTTATTATCTGCTTGGGAAGACATACATTGTTTTATTATGTCACTTACCTGAGAAATGTGTTGCAACTGAAGAAAAATGTGAGATTTCAGGTTCTCACATTGGTGTTGCTGAGGATTCAGGTGTTCTTCAGAATGTCAGGATCCTGTCACCCGGTGACAGTTTCACATCCCAGAAGACCCAAATCCTCAACTTTATTTTTAATGGCATGTATGTTTTGGTGCCTTAGTCTCAAGAAATTGGTTTTCTTATGCTTGCTGTATATTCATCTCTGCACTTCTGTACTAGAAAAATCCATCGCATTTCAGTCAGACGTAGTGCTTTAGTAATAATAGTTGCTGTATCAATGTGAATATAACAGCACATACATCAGGGGAGGTTTATAAATACAGAGGGTGCAATATGGGACTGTTTTTGTGTGAACAGTATGTGTTAATCTGTATTGAATACAAGTAACTTGTAGAGAATAGGTTTAAAAAAATACTTCGTAAAAGATTTACCACATGAATGTTTGATGTCTGAGGATTTTATTCTGTTTTGTCTTATTTTTTACCCATACAATTAACAGGAGAATTCTGCTGTCTTTTACTTTCTATAGGAATGTTTTAAATCAAATCTTTATTAACCTTTAAATGAACAATGTTTGCATATGCAAGCATAAGTAAAAACATAACACCCACTAAAAACTCACTTTGTTTATTTAGGCAACAAGAAAATTTACTTCATTTTTAAGACATGTTGCGTAACCTCTGTTTTGCTTTCCACAAAGTGCCATTTATTTCACAGTTTTATCGTTTCCTGTTCAAGTAATATTTTGTCCATACACATGCACTACAATTTAAATACCAACCCGTTCATTTAAAGGTTAATCAAGGTGGTACTGGGTTTTAGTAGTGTGCCAAAATAACAGTGTGATAAGCATGTTCTGCTTCATGTAATATATTGAAGGAGTTCAGTTATATTTTCACTTCCAAAGCTTCCATAATTTTACTCCATATTCAGGTGCTTTATTGATGCAGTTTTTTTTTTTTTTGGGGGGGGGGGGGGGATTTTTGGGTTTATTTTTTTTTTTTTTTTTTTCCCTTTATTTTTCCCCCACTTTTTATTTTCTTTTTTTTTTTTTTTCCTTTTTTTTTTTTTTTTT
>Ga0123357_10003554_pt1 | contig 17932 bp, 9 predicted proteins | sample TergutEmb28metaG_FD_89873 | JGI IMG/M metagenome (GOLD analysis project Ga0123357, IMG submission 89873) | Embiratermes neotenicus P4 segment gut microbial communities from Petit-Saut dam, French Guiana - Emb289 P4 | ecosystem: Host-associated > Arthropoda: Insects > Digestive system > Gut ... | reverse complement strand
TCAAAAACAAGTCGAGGAGTCCGGAGGTGAACTTGGTAGGTGAGCGCTCCCCGTGCACCCCCGTCTCCTCCAGCCAATCACCAGAGGCCACCCAAATAAGGAAAGGCAAGGGAGGGGGGGTCAAGGTCGGATGCCGTGATGCGGTAAACCATCGAGGCGACCGGAGCGGTCTGAGCGGCCGGAACGGCCGGCTCAATAGAGCAGATTATTAAAAATTCAATATATTTCGCGGAATACGTAAACGAGTTTCCCACGTATAGTAACGATATCGACCGCTGATTTCTCTTGTATCGGGCACGTCTAGATAATCTGCATCTTCACACATCTGCGAGGCGACACAGTACGTGTGTCATATCGCTCTACAGTACTTCAAGAAGTAGTAGGCCTTATTAAAACGTGGGTACGCTTCCAAACACTGTGTTTTGAAGCCTGTTTGTGATGGTTTCCGCACAGGTAGAGATTCATCGCTAGTTGGCAGGTGTACGAAGCACGTTTCTTCTACGGAAGGGAAGGTGTGGATATGCTACAGTGCGTTAGGTAATGACAGGAGAAATACTGAAAGGTATCAACGACTCCGAATCCAAGGACGTCCATGGTGGATGAAAATGTGCGCCGTATCTGTGCCCTTAAGAGAAACGACAGGTGCGTTATGTTGCCTGATACCGTACGAGAAATTGGATACTTCGCTTGGTACTTCGTACAGCATTTTCAACGACCAGCTGGGTTACAGGAAAGTGTGTGTCAGCTGAATGTCAAGAAAATTCATACACTATAATAAAACTTAAATTGGGACTGTCTGTCATGTATGTATCATGTAGCACTCTTCCACGACAGCACTTCCTGTAGTGCTTTTTACAAGGGATGAGACGCAGGTTAATCACGCGACATCTGAAACCAATAAAGGCGTCTTTGATGTGGAAATGTCCGTCAGCTCTTCGACATCATCCAGAAAGATGCGTAACTTCAGGTTTCTGCCTCGGTATCAATAAGATACTTTTCTGGGACGTTACGTAGGTGAGATTGGTAGTTAGCTGCTGACGTTTCGGTACAAGTCATCGTTCCAAGCTTCAAGGGCCAAGAAGTCTAAAACTTCTTACCCTGCTTGACTCATGAAGATGGGATCAATATGTTGTACTGAAACATCGGTGAATAACTACCAACCTGTGTTGCGTAACATGGCAGAAAAAGGAGGATCTCTGTAAGGAATTCCATGTCAACTCTCTTTTTCTACGTTAAAGGCGTGGTTCTTGTGTACATATCTATTTGTGGTGAATATTTAAGTGCTGGGTGTTATTGTAGCACACTTAAGAATTTACTGTTAATAAATTCGAAGCAAAATCTTGCACTGTTTCAACGAAGTGTCATAATTTTACACGATGATACCAGGAAATTTCCACTCAGTAACTTCTTGTACCTCTTAAAAACCAAAAGTCCGGAAAGCGTTTGCAAGAAGACTCTGACTTGAAGCAAACTATCACCTCTTGATTGCAGGCACTTTGCACGATTTCTTCTACACCGCTGTACAAATCTTGGTACAATGTAGGGAGGATTGTTGGAATTCCAGTAATACTACATAGAGGTCACTATCAAGGTATTTCCTACCTTATTTTCGACAGAATTTTCTATGTTCTCCGTTCTTATTTTTCTGAAAATTGTTTAAAAATTTGCACACCTTTCAAGAATTGACGTTGGTATCTGAATAGCGAAATTACTTTCATGGACTTCAGTATATAGTGATCTTTTGACGTAAAATTCCGAGTGAATTTCATTTTCTCCCTTTGCTGCTGGAGGGATGCAGTAATATGCTCAAAGCCAACCAAAGACCGAGGTTTAACAAAGCGCGGATTCCTGGAAAATATCTGAGAGAGGAATACGGAGATTTCTTTCTTTGCATTCAACGGTAGATCCTACATGATCTCAGCATGTGACCTTTTACGAAAGAGGTAATTACGAATCCGTATTTCTCGACTACATAGATTGTTATCAGACAATATATGGTTACATGTTTGTACGAGTAATTCAAAAAATATATCAGGCAACCTATGCTAAGTATTCTTCCTTTACTGAATAGTTACTTTCAGAAACAAACACTTTGCAAAACTTTCAATGATTCCTCGATATTTAGGTAATACACTCTTAAGAAATTACACTCGTGTTATTGAATTCGGTATGAAATCCACCCTGAACATAAAATCATCACCTGCTTATGATAAAACATTTTATTCTCCATGTTTTCTTTTTTGCCTAATTTACTTTCGTTTTTACTTGAACCTTTACCAATTTCAATGATTCCTCGATATTTAGGTAATACACTCTTAAGAAATTACACTCGTGTTATTGAATTCAGCATGAAATCCACCCTGAACATAAAATCATCACCTGCTTATGATAAAACATTTTATTCTCCATGTTTTCTTTTTTTGCCTAATTTACTTTCGTTTTTACTTGAACCTTTACCAATTTTCTCGTTTCTCGGCGAATGAGGAGATAATAAATGTGAGTGACTGATAAATAAAAAACTGGAAGGGGTAAATATACGGCTGCGTTTATTTTTTGATCAAAGTCGGATAAACTGAGAAAAGTCGGCCAGGAGGACATCGTTTCGATTCTCATACACCGACATAAGTGCATCAGATACTGCCAGATTAATTATTGAAATAATTAATTATTTTTAAACAGAGAATAGAAACTAATGATATGTATGGTAACTTATTATGACTTCCATGGGGTAGTGAAAGTAAGCTTGCCTGTACCATGCAGTATATCAGACTAGGTATTTTATACAAAATTGATTTGAAACACGGAAGACAGTCAAGATTTTATCTACGTGATCAACATTTATCCAGGACGAGATGTATCGGTGGGTGCAGTAAACACTACGTCAGGTGCAGCAGATTCTGATTTTGTCACGCTTGGAACTGCTTGGTTTCTGGACTTCTTCCGTCCTCTGTCATTCCACTCCGGACATTACATTTCCGAAACATTTTGTCCTGCTCAGTGTCCTATATTCGGAAAAATACAGAAACAGAATAACACTGTAGTACAACCATGTCATAAATCAGGCTTTGTTAGCAGACTTCACTTAGCGAAGATTTGTTGTGGATTAACTGGCACAGGGACAGGTTTCTCTCCTTGTGCTTTAGGATTTTACTGTCTACATAAGTCCGTCAATGCTTCATATTAAGTCCTCTATCATCCGCGAGTGGGAGGGGATGACCAGAAAGCTTTAAGCGTCTCAGTTCTAGACTCGGCTGCATATGGGCTACTTTGAGTTTTTCACTGACTTCTTCAGTCTTTCCAGGCAAATACCATGATAATAATGTTTTGGGCAGCAGATTATTTGCTAGTTTTGGCGCAGGAAGTCACGGGCGAGCAGTCAACAGATGAGGTACCAGCAAGCACCAATATACTTTATTTTATACATTTCGGAAATGTTCACAACGACCGACGGTATGGCAGTACTTCCAGCAGGAAGTGGTACAGCGCTTCCTGGCCGTTCTGAGGCGAGCCTAGCATCGACCACGCAATGTTGACTGCAGCTATTTGTAACACATTGAGCGCGCTCAGCCGTCTCCAATTAATTGCTCTTTGTTTACCACGTGATTCGACGCTGTATACAACAAAAGTTACTGACAGCTGCGTTAAACAAGCCACAAATAAGCCCATTAAAATAAAAAAAAAAGTTTAAAGCAACAACGACACAAACTTGGAGAGGCCCTCCCTGGGTGATGTAGGAAGTAGGGGATACCAGGTTTCAAGACAAACAACACATGAAGTTGTTTAGGTTTACAGACCTACGCACCGGTCACCTTTAAATCCCAGGAAATATCCCTGGTACTCGTTTCTATTAGAGGCTGAGTCAACCCAGGCCCACAGTGCTGTCAGAAGATTGGTAACTTCGGTTTTATTGTCGTGTCTGTAAATATGTTGTAGAAAGTGTTATAAACGCAAAAGTGAGTACGGAACACCAGGGACGACGTCTGTGTTTGTACAACAAATGATGTCGTCCGCTCTACAGCTCGAAATTCCGAGTAAAGGCGGGATTTGCGAATCTGAGTGGCGCAGAGGAGGAGAGGACGTCGTTAGTAAATATGAACTGGTTTGTAGACTGTGTGAGGGGGTTCCGTGTTCGGCTGGACGCTCTTTATCACACCGATAAACACGAAGTTCACTGAAATGCTTCGTCACTTACAACCTAGGGGCAATTCTTCTTGGTAAACATCAGTGTAACTGAATAAAAACCACATTTTATTGTGCCACATGCAAAACCAACATTAAAGCAATACATTGTGGTTATTGAGATCGAATTCCATGATAATTCTAAAAGGTTTAATAATTTCTTTCTGTGAATGGGAACTCGCGTTCGGGCACGCCGGACGTTATGGCCTGAGTTTACCTGAAGTTTATAAATATCAGTAAAAAATTGTTTACGGCCGTCACTACAATCTTTACCTTGCAGTTATAGCAACCATATGTGTTTAAACACAACCCAACTTGGAATTTCTGAAGGCTCTTACCATGTCATTTTGAAAGTTCATACTCTATACCGGTTCTGCGGGTGTAGAAAGGAAGTCAAATTCTTTTTTAAATTTGTTGCCATGTTCTTTTTGAACTATATGTTTCAGGTTAACGCCAGAGAAGCTCACGAATATAGGGAACTTGATCCAACAAATTGCACAATAAATAACACATTATTGTTTGTCTCTTATTTTCCTTCTATTCGTTTCATCTCTACAAGTTCCTCATCAGGGATTTTATACAAAAGGCTTTCAAGTACCAGAAATTGTGTCAAAGGTTTGCGTATTTTAAGTTAAAATACAATATTGTTAATTACAATTGCTGAAAGTTTTTAAAATATAAATCAATTAACAGTGATTTTTTTTCATGAATGCTTACGGCGTGTTTTTATGTTTGATCTCACTTGCAGCTCTGAAATTTAAAATGAGATATCTGCCAACTAGTGAGTAGTTTTGTGCTTGAAAACTATTCCACGAAAGGCTTCGTTTTGGGTCATTGCTGTGAAGTACCACTCATTCTGTTCCTCAACACCAGATGGCTTCGGAACATCCGTTGCACACACCCACTGTTTCACCCGCACAAATGAATTGACTAGCTGCAATACATACGACTGTCTAGCATTGAACGAGATGGGAAACTGCTAATGAAAGTTGAGTAAGAAGAAATGAGTAGGAGACAGTCATGATGCAGTTGAAAGTATTCTGTGAAATCCTGTGGACGTAGGCATACAAGAAGTTGCGCAATACCTCAGACGGGTTCACCACAAGTCCTTTCAAGGTCACAGCCCGTTACCTTATGAATGAACGTCTAAAAACTTAGTGGCAGTAAGTGTTTGCGTGTCACACGCTCCGTCCGTGAAACTGAATTCGACAAGTCAAGTCGCATCCGCTCATTCCTCTTGTCGAAAGAACACACATTAATTGCGGTTACACAGAATCTCTTACATCTGATGGTTATAATTACGAACATAGTAACTTATTACTTATCTAGCATTTGAGTTACAGTTGCAAGATTTGAGATTCAGAAGGTGTAGAACACAGAGATAACGCTCCTTAGGTTGTTACGCCATGTCAGGAAAGTTACCACCGTGTAAGAGGAGCCTGCTGCCTGCGTCACGCAAAACTGTGACAGCAGATTCCTTTGAAATGTTAGTAACCTTCTAACAGCTACAAGGAGCCACTATCCGACAGTCTTGAACCTTCTATACAAGCAGTACATTGAATGACGTCATTCTTGCAATGTGTATAATTACGTGATTTATTTCTTGGGCATGGTACTGCGCTTACAATAAAAAAGGCTTCTGTTACTAACACAAAGTGAAGGACATTCTAACAAGAGAGGCAATGTACGTACAACGTAATATCTAGGCGCGTTCCAGCAACCATTCTTGCAGTAGAAAAGCAATAATTATTACACATTATGATAGTGTGTTTTTAGCCTTAGGCATCCAGTACGCAATAGGCATGAGCCATGTTGTATTCTGTGGTCTGTCCGGCACTATAATATTTTCCTACGTTATTTCATAAAAGGCAAGATTTAAAAAAAAATATTGAACATTAATATGTGTTTTGAATTTATCTACAAACTTTTTCGACAATGTGTTTCATTCAGAGAAGAAATAAACAAGATATGATGAAAATTTATATTAGTCTTCATGTAAAGTATCCTTTATTCACGTCCGATTTTGATGAAACTTCTATTACCTCGACAAGCTTTCGAAGAATTTTGAAATATCAAATTTTATGAAAATCCGTCAATTGGAAACAGAGATTTCCATGCGGACGGACGGACAGACATGACGAAGCTAATAGTCGTTTTTTGTAATTTTGTGAACGCGACTAAAAATTTGGGGGTCACAAGTACTAAAACAAATATCAGGGGAAGTTGCGATTGTCTCGTTTTTGTCTAGTTTGGCCACGTGGATTCTATTCACAATCCACTAAACTTGGTATTCTGTCATGCAACTAAGATTTACATGCTCCACGTCCTACAGAAACTTGGGTAAAAATCTCATTTGCACTGTCGACCTCTTTTGTCTAAAATTGTCATTGTCGGTCCTGTTCCTTAAATTCGAAATTGTTTCAAGTTACAGGAAACCGTCGAAAGGAAATCTACGTAGCACCAGGCAACAAACAGGACGTACATAATGAGAAGGCATGTGACGACTAATGGAGGCAGCAAAAAAAGGATAGTGTAGGGAGAAACATTTCATAAAGAGGAATACCAAAATGAGACTGTTGTCCACGTTAGGAAAAACGAGGGACTACCAAAACAATAAAGAGGGCGAGGAGGACAAAAGGGCAACTCTGCTATCAACGAGTTTAGGAACATGGAAGAAGTCGAACTAAACTGTTATAATAGCAGCTAGTGTAACAATAACTTAATAATACTATCCGTTTTTTAACATGGACTCTAAAGAGAATGAGGAGATTTCAAAATGTATACATTGATTTTAAACTGTATTTAGGTGCTAAATTTGATCAATTTTTCAAATACGGTACCTGTACCCACTTGTTCTAAAGTAATAAGTATAGAGGCTATTTATAATTATTATTATTTTTATTGTTATTATTAACCAGACAAAATGAGGCAATACAGAAAGCCGTTATGAAATCCGTGGATGGGAGTGTGATTAACAGCATGTAACTTTGGACATTTTCTCTTCACATGTGAAACAAACACGACCGTGGGGCTCAAAGTTTTGTATTTACTCATCTCATTGTTGCAAATTACTTGGCTCTCTAGCCAAAATTATCGTCGTATTTACTTGGTTCATGCTTAGCTTTGATAGTCCAATTGATGTTGTACATAAGCTACGAACTACAGAAAAAAGGAATGTTAGTTTTTTTTAAGGAAAGGAAAGGAAAATTGTTTAAACACAGACCGTTAAGGGGGGCACCCAACCTACTACCTAATAGGCACCGGGTTTCTTCCCCGGTTTAACTTATTTGAGGATTGAAGCTGATTACTAGCCCAATCTAGTGACAAGACAACTGTACCTATACTCCGTCATACGTTCAAGTCGCGATGCTGCCTTAAGCACACGTACAGTTGCTTTGCTGACACACATCCAGGCCTAATTCATATTCCTCCATATTTACCGGTTGTGTTTCATAAACTACATTATTACCTATAGCAAGGGGCGTACACTTACTGCCTGTGAAATTCAATACTAATTTGAATAGAAGCCACTTTTATGGCACAATTTATTTCACTAAAGCCAGGATATATAAAGAGTTAATGGCTATTGGTTGAAAGATGCGGACTGTATTCCTGGCAAGACAGTCGGAGATTGTCTCACACCTTCAGAACAAAAGTGATACTACCAAGCCGCTATAAGTTATTTACCGAGAGCTTTAGTTCAGGAGTAAAACGGCCAAGGCGTAAAGCTGAGACCTCACATTCGTATAAGCTGGGGGCAGTAATGTGCGGAGTGTTATTTCCGTTTGTTCTATACGCTATAGAAGATTTGGTACTTTGAAGTGGAGGAAAATTTTTCATATCCATATTTTTGCCAGTACTATATATCTTTAACGCCCGTAAAGATTACATGACTACAAAAATAATACTGGAATTAGGTACTACTTCAGTGAGAGAATGTCCCTCTGTGCGTTGGGATAGTTGGTTTGAGTAGCGCTTAACCAGAACAAAAAAAAAAGGCAAGGATATCAACAAAGTTTGTCAATAACAAAGTAATCATTCAATCACTGCCAGATGTCTGGCTAACTCTCTACGTTTTCGAGGTTATAGATAACACATTTACAAGTGAGACTCTTAACTACCTCTGCTTATAACAACACTGCGTTTAAGTTTCATGTCTCCTTGAGTCTCAGTTGGGCCGTCGACATATCAAAGCGGAAAATGAAACCTCACGGCATATGAACTTACAGTAATTTTTGTGATATATGAACTTGCGTCCCTGCGGAGAGTGTTGTATCTTATGTTTTATTTTTAACAAAGTTCAGAGAATGAAGTTAAAGTGTGTGGGATGAACTCAGATCTTCAGGCAGATCAATATTCACTTCCTTGTGGCGTTGAACCCATTTAAAAAAAAGGTGAAGGCAGGCACAATTAAATATTATAACGTGACATTTAAATTAAGTTAAATTAGTGTGTGTGTGTGTGTGTGTGTGTGTGTGTGGCAGCTGGAAGTGCGTTTTCTAAGAAGACTGGAGTATTTTTCAAGACCCTTGGAGGGACAAGTATTCCGTTGTGGTTCATTTTCCGTGTACCCTCGCTTTCTTTAGCCAACACGGATTAGGTCTTAAAATCTCTGTCTATTCAGATAAAAAAAAATTTTAAGGCCATTTGGTTCTGCATATATTTCGTAGATGTTTTGGATCGGAAATTGTAAAAATTCCATACATTCTCCTTGCTTTCTTTTGCGATCACGGATAACAACTTTTAAAGTACGATTCAATGAAATAGTGAGTCGAGTTTTGAGGTTATGGCGCGATGATTCGGGGAATTCCCTTCTTCTGGATTATGAAAATCCGTCACTGGGTAATGAGATGAAGAACTTCCAGGAAGTGTAATTTCCTCATTTCATGGGTTAAAATGACCCCCAAGAGTATAATATTTTTGACGTCTCGGCCATTGAAATTGAGGACATTACTTTTCACCGACAGAACAGTATCCATCTACCTAATGATACCCCGTCATATCACAGAAGAAGGACCCTATCAATATACATAATTTAGACATTTGTTAGGAATTTTAGATGGGGAATCGACATATTATGAAACTTTCCACTGTCTTCATCTCTTATACATTATGTCCTTAATTACATAAATAATTGTAAAATTACTGAGACTTCCTATGTTTGGTGTAGTTTTTACATATGGAATTAATAAGTTTAAATGACCTTCATTTACTTCAGCTGGCACGTGTTAAGATCTATGAGCTTTAATGACTCGGAAATTATTCAGACATTCGGAAAGACACTTTGAATAGGATATCAGCTGTATTTTTGTCTTCTTCTGTCATTCTTGGGCCTGTTTCTTTTCAAAGATATATTTTAGAACTACAAATCCATTATATATTTTGTAGGATTTCTCCAGATAAGCTGAATCTAATAATTTTTCTTTCTGTTTTGCTATCATTAGCTAGGTCTTGTGATTTTTATGACTCGCAACTCGCTGCAAAATAATGAAAAAAATATAAATTAAAGAAGCTATAAAGAATTATATAGTATATACAAACAGCATTTCACCGGTTTTTATATCTGTCCACATAGGCAAGCCTATACGTTACTTCAACTAAGTTTGTGTGTATGGTGTGGTAAAAATTTGTGTTTGCTGTGCAGCGGCCGGCAGTTGAAAGTACCCTTCGCATTCTTTTTGCTATCATCAAACCGCACTTCGTTCATTAGGTGGTTAGGATGTGTGTCAGAACGGTGTAACTTCCCATCAATATTCAATGTATTATCTTTGTCCATATCGTTGTTAATGGAAAAGGAGTTACCCCAGTAGTGCATCGTTTGACCAGTCATTTAGAAGTACTTGGATCGAAACTCGTTAGTTTTCGAACACCCTCTTAAATTTCCTGTGCGGTTTAATAAGTGCAAACGTATTTGCCTAAACACAAAATAGACAACAAGTGCAGTTCCGTCTTTTAAACTAAAGCTGTTTAGGTTTTTTTTAACTTAAATACAACAATGTTGTGTCTATTTATAAAATATTCAATCAGTGCTATATGTCTCCTTTTCTATCCGCCTGAATGAGCAGATAAAAAACTCCGTGAAAAACAGCATTTTTTACAAGCTGGCAATTGCTCGGTTAGTCAAATCCTCAACCGCCTTTACAGGAATCCACTTTGTTGAACGTAATAATAATTGGTGAGCGGTAAAAACACGAAGATCCTTCTCATGGGTGTAGTTTTAAAAAAAGGGCCTAATTTAAGCCCATACAATATAACGAATTTGCGTCCCACTATACTTTATCACTTTAAAGATCATGAACTGTAAATTTTAATACTTCAGTTCTGCCATGAAGCAAAATGGGAGAAAATCTCTATTGTTTTAACGTCAGTTGTAGTTTTAAAAAGAAATTTGTAACTTCTGTAACTGACGATGTCATTATATTTGACCTAGTTTCATTCAATTCTGAAATGTCTACACCGCAATATATGACCCTTGACCATTACTTAAATTATGAATTTTATGCTAACTTGAACTACAGGCAAATTACAAACAGTTTATATTTAAAGCACCATAAATTCTAATGCCCTAATCCATTTAACATTCATAGGTACGTGAATCGTTAATATATTCGCAGAGTGCAATCAACAAGATGCAAAGTTTCACAATTTATTTATTTCTGTAGGAGCCTTCTACAGAAAAAATAAATTGTGAAACTTTGGATCTTGTTGGTTTAAATCTGCGAATGACCTAACAATATCCCTTTTACTAAACATCGTTATTACTGTATTATTATTTTCACAATACCTTACGAAAATTGTCGTCATGGAAAAAGAGCCTTCCAAGTTGAACATCAAATAAAATTTTTCATGTCAATATTATTGTGCTGTAGAAAAATTATTTATTTTTCTGCACTTAAAAATAGTTTTCGTTTAATTATACTCCTTTGTCACTATACGTTATAAGTTCGCAAATATTTTAAGTTTTGGATTCTCCGTGGTATAAAATGTCTGAGGAGGGAAACAAATAAATTACTTCCAACATCACAGTTTTGGATGCAGTATTGAACCGAGTAAAGCCAGTTAGAAAGTGATATTTTCTTCAATTCTGCCACAATTTACCTGAATTATAAGCGAACATAATAATGTTGGAGATTTGAGGATCTATCAATGTTGTTGTTGAAGATTAAAACATTCTGCTGTGTGAAGCCTTCTCTGGTACACAGTAATTATTTACCAAAAGTTATCCTAAGGTAATTAATTCTTCGAATACCCTTTATTTTACTCAGACTGCTACACAAAAATTCTAATGTTGTTTTTCCACATACGAGACAGATATCGTGAACCAAAGATACTTGTGAATAATTCCAATTTTTTTTCAAGGTGAGTTATCCTCGTTGTGTTGGTTAATCAAAGGTAAACAATATGCAAGGATATTACCGTCTTAACGCAACTATATTGTCAGCTACATATAAATATCTCAACTACATGTTTCGGCCCAAGGTTCAGACCAAAAATCCCACCCTCCGAGAAATTCTCATCATCAGGAGTCTACAAACTGTCCTGCCGAGATTGCAATAAGGCCTACATAGGAGAGACTGGAAGATACTTTTCCAAACGTTATGACGAACACAGAAGGGCATTCCAAAGCAAATGCCATACGTCAAACGTATCCAAACTGACGATGGCCAAAAGGGACGAAATATGTATTTGAGATATTTATATGTATCTGACAATATATTTGTGTTAAGACGGTAAGACTCTTGCATATTGTTTACCCAAAATATTTTGCCTAACATTTTGAGTACGCCAGTACTCACTGCCCCTGCTTTGTGTGTATGACAGACCACAAAATGAGTGGTATGACGAAGATGTTAATAGAAACCGCAATGAGGAAAGAAGTTAAAGATTGTTTAGTTTTAAGTGTCTTCATTAAATTCAGTATCCTCGGTGAACAAGCTGACACAAACACAATAGTTGATGAAGATTTCATTCTTCTGTCTTTAAGGATATTACGCCATGTAGTCTAGCAAATAAGTGTTCTACAAAACATTCCCACTTCTTGAGACTAAAAACTAGTTTGTATCCCTGAATGCGTGCCTACATAATTACTCCATGGAGCAGAGCCTTTCTTGAGAAGCAAACCGGTTATCATATAGTGAAGAAAATTCCCGCATTTTATGGAAACCGAAGGTTCATTACCGCATTCACAAGTGCCCGCCATCTGTCCCTATCATGAGCCAGATTAATCCAGTCACTGCCCCATCCCACTTCCTGAAGATTCATCCTATTATTATCCACCCATCTACACCTTGGCCTTCCAAGTAGTCTCTTTCCCTCAGCTTTCCCTACAAAAACCCTGTATACACCTCTCCTGTCCACATAGTACTAAATGCACCACCCATTTCGTTCTTTTTGTTTTAACCACCCGAATAATATTGAGTTGGGAGTACAGCTCATTAAGCTTCTCACTATATAGTTTTCTCTACTCTCTTGTTACCTCGTCCCACTTAGAATCAAATATTTTCCTCAGTACCTTTTCCTAAAGCGGCCTCAGCCTAAGTACCTCCCTCAATATGAACGACCAAGTTTCACACAAATACAAACCAACAAGCAAAATTTTATTTCTGTATACCTTCAACTTTTTAATTTTGAATAGCATACTGGAAGCCAAAAGATTCTGCACCGAAAGATAGCAAGCATTCCCTGACTTCAATCTGCTCATAATTTCTTCCTGAGTGGAATTTTGATTCGTCAAGTGTGTTACCTAATATTTGATCTGTTCCACCCCATCAAAGGAACTATTGTGACTTCGCCCTGCCTTCTGATCTCGAGACATGACCATGTGCTTAGTTTTATCAACATTTTATATATAAAATCACCTTACTAGCAAGTATTAAAGCTCCTGTCTTTTCCTTACAAAATGTATGCTTCCGCCCAAAAACAACAGCTGATGTGGACCAATTAATTTCAAGCCATCCTGGTTTACTTGAACCGTCCTAACGGCGTACTCTACAGCAAAGTTGAAAAGCAATGGTGATAAAACATCTTCTTATTTCAAACCATTCTTAGTAGGAAACATGTCAGACGAATGCTTGTCTACATGCAATCTGCTACAGAATTCTTGGAGGCATATTGTTATTAGCCTTGCCAGTTTCATGGGAATACCGAAATAAATGAGAATATGATACAAGATCTCCTTCCTGACTGAATAATAAACTTGCTTGAAGTCTATAAATAGCTTATGAACTGTTTCATTGATTCATAATTTTTTCTTGCTTATTTGATGAACGCAGATTATATGATCAGTATTTGACATGTTATGTCGCAAACCACACTGATGATCCCCCGTAATTTCCTCTGCATATACAGTCAACCTTGACAGCAGGATGACATGGTTGACAAATGTTATATCCCATTATAACTATTATATTGTGTTTTGTCACCCCTCTTATAGATAAGTGGGGGACCGCTGTAGCACAGTGGTTAAGGTACTGTGCTACAAATCGGAAGGTCAATGGTTGGATTCCAGATGGTGCCATTGGAATTTTTCATTGACATATTTTTCCGGTCGCACTATGATACTGGGGTCGACTCAGCGTCTAACATAAATGAGCACCAGGAGTATTTCCTGGGGGTAAAAAGCGGCCGGTGCCTAAGGTTAACAACCTTACCATCATCTTGGGCCATTGTCACATTATGTGGGAACCTTAACTTCCTGGAATCCTCTGGGCACCTCGGGTCTCTATTGGGACTGATTTATCTTATAGAGAGGTGAAATGATTGACCCCTTCCAGTTCTCAGGCAATTCCACCCTATACCAAATACAGTAGAATTAATAAGTTTCTGGATCCCAGATCTAATTCTACCTCCTGCTTTAATCAGTTCTGCTGGAATTTGATTAGCACCTGGTGATTTGTTTCTCCTTAACTTTTAAATAGCCATCTCAACTTCAAGGGCACTGAGCTCAGGCACTAATATATCTGTTGAAAATATTTCTGTCTGCCTAATAACGTTAACCGCATTTATATTGAATAGCCGAGAGAAATTGTTCCTCTACGTAGTCAAATTACTATGGGTGTCTCTAACTAAATCACCCTTCTCAGCCTGTACTATATTTTTTAATCCGGTAACTCTTCTTAAAGTCATTGATACCCCCATACAAGTCTCCGATATGTATCCTAAAGTATAGAAATTTTTATTAACTCCACTGTAAGGAACTCAAAACTTGCAAGACGGCCTTCATTTATATTCTGAGTTTTGACGAGTGTTAGAGCTGGAGGGAATTATTTTTCTCAGGAAATAATTAGATAACTGTGTAATTTCATGTTGAAATTTGTAGAAATTAAAATCTGAACCGCGCAGTTTATGCAGTCTGTTAGACATATTATAACACAAAAACATAAAACTTTAATATAGAATATCTACTAAAACTTATTTCTTTAAGAAAAAGTTTCTCCATCTATTTTCAATAGTATCATGTACTTTTCAGTAGATGTTACGTACACTTATGAACATCGTTGCCGAAATGGAAGCAGCAATGAAGTTTTAAATTGATTAGACGGAACGTGTTTAATATTCGTTATTCTCCTTTGTGCGTTTTCTAATCCCAGGTTCTGCTTGTAACAAATTATTTAGTTTTATGATTTCATATAGTGCTAAACATGTTATAATCTAAGCTACCGAATTATTAATTTATCACTCCAGTGCTTCAATCATTGTCAAGTACACGCCTTATTCCAAACACCATCAGCACCATAGTTAATTGGAATGAAACTTAATCAGGTAAACCTCAATAAACTGCAAATGTACACTGCTCAAATCTTAAGAATATATCTGTCTGTAACTTAGGTGTTTTGAGTGCAGTGTCAGGAGGGTGGTCATAAGGTGTAGGTGTAGATGTGTATATGGTAGGGCAATAGAAGGAAAGCGACCAGTGCTTACAATGGCGGATAGTTAACTATTAGAGTTACTTATTATGTTACTAATTTTCGAAATGTCTCCAAGTTTTATATTCTATCCCATGACGTCAATTTTATGATAAACTTTAAAGTGAATTTAGATGCAACTCAAATAATTACCGTAATTCTAATAATTTCGTTTTATTTTCGTAACTAAAAAAATTACTTTTCTAATCCTGCTAGTCAATTCACGCAGATTTACTTAGTGGAAATAATTCCAAAGTCTTGCAGCCTCTTGTTCCTTTTCATTCTTTTACTTCTTCACTTTTCCAGTTTCCCCGTCCAAAGCAAATTTGTCTTCTCGTCCTTATATCACATCTCTTCTCAGATACCTGTCTGATGTGGTTACAAACTGCCGCTTGTGGTTTTAGTCTGTGGGTATTACTCGGCCAAGGAAAGTAACCTAACACCTAGATGCAATGTAATCTGTGTGAAGTTTCATTGCCCTTCATAATTACAACTAACTACAACTTACACAGTTTAGCTGGCATTGGTATCGGCATAGCTGCTTAGGGAAAATGGCATAGAGTAACTTAACGCCGTGTAATGGTATGGGAGGAATGAAACGAAAATCATGTGATTTTGTTAATACGGATACAAGGTAAATAGGAACCTGTACATCATCAACACAACTTTCACCAACACTTAGTTATTTTACACTGACTTGTGTGTCCATTTCCTCATATTCCTTGGAGTTGGCTCATTTGTCACTGTCATTTAGAAGCAACTATGGACTATTTTCTCTCCTACACACATGATACTACTTTCTAGCACTCTTACCTCTTCTTTGAAAACTGTGTGGGACAAGAGACAATAAATCAGACAAGCCATGGAAGGAATTTCAATCTCCGAACCCAGTGTTTGAGTACTCCAAGGTCCTAAGGACATTAATATGGACTTATTAAACTCAGTGATTCCATTCTCCATTTTTTAGCAGAGATTTATTTCTGCTCCTCCTGCAGTCCCGACCTTACCAAACACACATACATCACGCCTTCAGTTAAAGAATATTCTTAATATTCAAAGCTTTCGTAATAAATAAGTATAAAGGAACTTCATTCAGTAAGTATCCGCTTCAAAGTTGAGTTAAAGATCAAAGGTTTGAATGACCCTTTGTTTTTCCATGGTCAGTATCAATGGTGGAGATAGAGCATCAACCCGGAAATTCGTTTTATAACTACAGAACGTCCCGATATAGTTTAAGAGGAATCGATAAGAAGTACTTCAAACAAAACTGTTCTTTATTTTCTACGGGTTCTAATTTCGAAATTGTCTTTTTGCAATGATCCCTCTCTTTGCCTATAGTCTTTGTTCACTGTTCAGCAGAAGCAATAGGATCTTCTGCACGCTGCATCCAATATTGAATTCTTCGTTCACACCGTCACCAATAATCGTGACACAACCAAGATGACAAAACACAACCAAGATTAGAAAAAGAAAGAAAAAGTACAGATAGTCTGAAGTAATTTGATTATATTCCTTCTTTCCTCTTCGTTTCACCTTTCCTTCTTCTCTCTCCTTCTCCTAATTCCGCATTTAATTTTCGTTTTTTATTTATTCTTTTTCTATATATCTGTCAAGTTTAAATCAAAATTCACATCAGTGTACAAATTGGCAAATCACATTCAGATAATGGAAACATCTCAAAATTTGTCTGATATTCCTCCCGGGTCTTCACATATGTCATTGTACAAAAATGAAATATTGGTATAAATTTATGGCCTTAATTTAAATGCCGTGCTTATTATATGACAAGAGAAAGATTTACAGCATTTCGGTATAAGGAATCATTTTGTCCCTCTATTACTTTTTTCAGTTTAGCAATTCTTAATATTATTCTCCAAAGTATGCTCTTTTCTTACTTCGAATCTCTAACTTCTCGGTTGGAATCCGCCGCCATGTTCCTGCCAGTCTGCTACAGTACACAGATTATTCTAAAGTCTTATGTTTATTGGACCATGCATCATTGTAATAGTTGAAGATTAACAGACCAACTTAATGTCACTTGCTATTTTATTTCACTTCTTATGTGCTCAACATGTTTCGGACATTAATATATCCATCATCAGGACCTTGCGACTGTGTTGTTGAATTACCACATTGCTCATCGTATTGTTCTCGGTTCGTTGTGTGTTGGAGATTTGGTGCGGCTGGGTTTGAGTAGTGTCCGTGTTGCAGGCCTGGAACACGGACATGTGGAATTGAAAAAGACAAGGAATGCGATTTTGTCAACAGTCAACTCCTTTTCTCCACTCCCACTCCTTCAGTTAACTTCTTTTGAATCTCCATGCAGTAAATTAACAACCAATTTCAAACACACACCTTATCATGTTTGTAGGATGAGATTAAGACAATATTTGTTAAATTGTTACGACATATATATATATAGAGAGAGAGAGAGAGAGGGTTATTCAAAATGATTGTCGGGGTTTTAACAACTTGTCATACACAACATTCTTGATATAAGTGTATATGTTTTTTATTTAATAGAAAAACACTTCAACACACCTTAGAGATGCTCTATATGTGCACCCTTTGTTTTCTACAAATATCAACACGATAATAGAGTTCGTTCCAGACTGTTCGTAGCATGTCGGCGGTGATGGTTTCAATGGCGGTTCTGATTCGTACCTTCACTTCCGGGATACACATGCACCCTGTCTTTTGAAACTGTGCATACCATCTTCGAATGGAATTGTCAGATGGTGGTTGTTTCCCGAATTTGGTGCGGAATTACCGTTGGACAATTGTACCCCGACAATCATTTTGAATAACTCTGTATATATATATATATATATATATATATATATATATAT
>Ga0123357_10003553_pt1 | contig 17932 bp, 15 predicted proteins | sample TergutEmb28metaG_FD_89873 | JGI IMG/M metagenome (GOLD analysis project Ga0123357, IMG submission 89873) | Embiratermes neotenicus P4 segment gut microbial communities from Petit-Saut dam, French Guiana - Emb289 P4 | ecosystem: Host-associated > Arthropoda: Insects > Digestive system > Gut ... | reverse complement strand
TATTTCTTTGTCAAGCTTTTTTTAACTCTTTTTCGGTTTTTTACAAAATTAATGACAAGTACACAAGAGCGCCCCTAAAATCGGGCAACAAGCCTCCCTCTTGGAGAGAAGTGGCGCGTAGCACCGGAGGGAGGAAACCAACCGCCATTACAACAGGATTAATAAAACAAAATATTGTTTTTTCTTTTGAGGCAAATTTGAGATGTGAAAACCTGTGACCTCAGGATATACCTAAGCTCACAGGTTTTACGGATAAACAGGCAACATTTCCAACCCCATATTTTCCGGGAAACCGGAGATAATATTCATATTCTGAACTGCCTGTCCTGATGCACCTTTTACAAGATTATCAATCGCTGATACCAGAATTATCCTGCCTGTTCTTTTATCAATAGTTACAGCAATATCACAGAAATTACTCCCCCGTACAAAAGCAGTAGACGGGAACTCCCCTTTAGCAAGGACCCTTACAAAAGGTTCTTCGCTATAAAATTCTTCATACATGTCCAGAAGCCGACCTGACTCTAAAGCTACTGTTGATTCCAGATATATTGTAGAGAGAATCCCTCTGTTCATAGGAACAAGATGCGGAGTAAAAGATATTTTTATATCCTTTTCCGCCAACAGCGAAAGTTCCTGCTCTATTTCACCAATATGCCTGTGGGTACCACCTACTCCATAAGCCTTAAACCCTTCATTTATTTCACAGTAGAGATTATCAACTTTTAAACTTCTTCCCGCCCCTGATACTCCTGACTTACTATCTGCAATTATCGTACTGATATTAACAAGCTTTTCTTTCAGTAACGGCGCAAGAGCAAGAATAATACTGGTAGGATAACAACCTGGATTTGCCACAAGATCTGCCACTGCTACTTTATCTCTTTTTAACTCAGGAAGGCCATACACAGCCTTATCCAGGAGATTAGAACTTAAATGAGGTTGCTGATACAATTTCTCATATTCACTGGCATTTTTAAGTCTATAATCTGCTGAAAGGTCTATAACCTTTTTCCCTGCGCTGAGAAATGCCGGTACTACACCCATCGCAGCTTTATGAGGCAATGCTGTAAATATAATATCCGCTTTTTCACTGATTTTATCAGGATCAAGATTTTCAAGAGTAAGATCACATCTGCCTTTCAAACTGGGAAAGAGCTCAGATATACTTTTACCTGCGCTCTGCTCAGAAGTCACAGCTGTAACACTTGCTTCAGGGTGATTATGCAAAATTCTTATTAGCTCTACTCCTGTATAACCACTTGCCCCGACTACAGCAACTTTTAGCATATTAAACTCCTTTCTTTCCTATGACTTCGGCTTTTGGGCTAGATGGCAGGGCAGCCAATGATCGCCCGTTTTCACCACCCCGGCCTTCGGCCACCCCTCCACAGAGGGGAATTTTTGTTTGTCTTCCTTGTACCTCGTTCGTGTAGGGGGCAGTGTCCTTGACGACCTGTGTATTCCCCTCCCATGGAGGGGTGGCCGAAGGCCGGGGTGGTTTCAGGCACACCGTACACCCCTACAAAAACCATATCAATATAAAAAAAGGGGAAGCCAGATGATGGATTCCCCTTTTGTAGTACAGTATTGTAAAAAATTTAACGTTTTGAAAACTGGTAACTCTTCCTTGCAGCAGCTTTACCATATTTCTTACGCTCTTTTACACGGGAATCCCGGGTAATAAACCCGGCCTGCTTAAGTGGAGCGCGGTATGTAGGATCAACTTCAAGAAGAGCTTTTGTAATCCCATGTTTGATAGCTCCAGCCTGGCCTGAATCGCCACCACCTTTTACAGTAACGTATATATCAAACTTGTTTGTATTTTCCGTAAGCTCCAAAGGCTGGCGGATAACCATTTTAGAGGTTTCACGGCCAAAATATTCATCAATGCTTTTACTGTTAACAGTAATAACACCTGTTCCCGGCATTAACCAAACCCTCGCTATTGAAGACTTTCTCTTACCCGTTCCGTAATACTTACTTACTGCCATTTTCTAATCTCCTGAAGATTAAATTTCCAATTTCTTTGGTTGCTGTGCTTTATGGGGATGTTCTGTGCCTGTGTAAATTTTTAATTTGCTGATCATATGCCTTGCAAGCTTGTTTTTAGGGAGCATTCCTTTTACAGCTTTCTTAATAAGCTCTTCAGGGTTTTTCTGCATAAGATCACCGGCTGAAATAGATTTAATACCGCCAGGGAATCCTGAATGGCTGTAATAGGTCTTGTCTGACAGTTTATTTCCTGTCAGAGCTATTTTATCAGCATTAATAACAATAACAAAATCGCCAGTATCAACGCTTGGCGTATAAATCGGCTTCTTTTTGCCGCGGAGAACCTGTGCTATCTCTGTAGCAACACGACCAAGAACTTTATTTTCAACGTCTACCAGATACCAATCTCTGGTAAACTCCCCTTCTTTTGCAACCTGAGTCGTCTTCATTTACCCCTCACAACTATACGATATATTAAACCTTGATTAACCGAAAGTTTGTAAATTAAATCATCTACAAAACAGAGTCAAGAAAAATTTCTCTTTTTAGAACCTGTTAGCTAATTAATAGAATACCTCAATAAGGCATAATCCGCATGCAGGAGCATTTTGTCCAGGTTTTATTTCTGTATTTTCAAGGCACTCTTTTATACGTTCAGGTTCAAACTTTCCCATACCTATATCAACCAGAGAGCCTGCCATTATCCGCACCATATTCCTGAGGAAACCTGATCCATGAACATCAATATAGATCATATCTCCCTCTTCCCATATCTCGACACTGTCAATACGTTTAATAGTAGACTCTGACACGCAGCCGGTTGTACGGAATGCTCCGAAATCGTGCTCCCCTATAAAGTATGAGGCAGCCATTTTCATCTTTGCTATGTCCGGTTTTCTTTTCAGATACCATGAATAAAGGCGTTTTGTTGGTGACCGAAGCGCTGAACAGCATATTGAATACCTGTAATGCTTTCCTTTTGCATTAAAACGGGGATTAAAATCTTCTGCAACTTCCTCAGCACCTTTAACCGCAATAGCTTGAGGAAGGAGATTATTGACTCCTTCTGTAAAAGCTGTAAGGGGAATATTTGCAGATGTACGAAAACATGCCACCATCCCCAAAGCATGTACCCCTGCATCTGTACGGCCTGAAGAGTAAAGGCGCACACTTTCACCGATAATCTCTTTCAATGCCCCTTCCAGCACTTCCTGAACGGACAAACCATTGGGCTGCAACTGCCATCCGACATAGTTTGTTCCGTCATATTCAATTATCAGCTTAATATGTCTCATAATATTTTTCTTGTACAAAAAGTAAAAGCGCCTCTAAAAGGCGCTTTTAAGTAATTTAAGATACCAACAGCATCAACGCTCAAGCAAAATACGCAGCATTCTCCTAAGTGGTTCGGCAGCGCCCCAAAGAAGCTGATCACCGCATGTAAATGCCTGCAGATACTCAGGCCCCATTTTCATCTTCCTTACTCTCCCGACAGGAACAGTGAGAGTTCCTGATACAGCAACAGGGGTCAGCTCTGCCAGGGTTTCTGCTTTTGTATTAGGGATAAATTTAACCCAGGCATTATCATTAGCTATTAGCTGCTCAATATCAGCAATCGGAATGTTCTTATTCAGCTTCATCATTATAGCCTGGCTATGGCAGCGCATTGCGCCAACACGCACACATATACCATCAACAGGAATAGGAGTAGTTGTGCCAAGAATTTTATTTGTCTCTGCAAATCCTTTCCATTCCTCACGACTCTGACCATCTTCAACTTCACGGTCTATCCATGGTAAAACACTTCCCGCAAGCGGAAACCCAAACTCTTTGGTAGGAATTGAACTGCTACGGAGTGTTGCCGTAACTTTTTTATCAATTTCAAGAATTGCAGAACCTGAATCTTTAAGCTCTTCCGCGACAGCGCCGTTGAGGACGCCCATCTGAGCGAGAAGTTCACGCATATTAGGGGCGCCGGCTCCAGAAGCTGCCTGATAAGTCATGGAGGTAAGCCACTCAACGACACCTGCTTTAAAAAGCCCTCCAAGCCCCATAAGCATCAGGCTCACAGTACAGTTCCCACCTATAAAGTCTTTCTCCCCTTTTGCAAGAGCTTTATCAATTACATTGCGATTTATAGGGTCAAGAATGATGACTGCATTATTTTCCATTCTTAGAGTTGAGGCAGCATCAATCCAGTAACCGTTCCACCCTTCCTTACGGAGAGCAGGATGAATAGCCTTAGTGTAATCTCCGCCCTGGCAGGTCATTATAATATCCATCTTTTTCAGTTCCTGAATATTATCAGCGCTTATAAGGGTGCCGGCATTCATAGGAGCAGCCCCGCCTGCCTGTGAAGTTGTAAAAAACACCGGTTCAAAACCAAGAGTAAAGTCGTTCTCCTCTTGCATTCTCTGCATAAGAACCGAACCTACCATACCTCTCCAGCCAACTATTCCGACTTTCATAATTCAACCACCTTTTGACTTTAACTTTTGACTTTAAATATATACTTTCAGAGTTCGCTTATTATTGCGTTACCCATCTCTTCTGTATTGACCAGCTTTTCACCAGGCTTTTTCTGATAAATATCACCGGTACGGTAACCTTTATCAAGAACTTTCGCAACTCCGTTCTCAATGGCATCAGAAGCATCCTGCATACCGCAGGAGAATTTAAGCATCATAGCCGCTGACAGAATCTGAGCTATTGGGTTTGCAATCCCTTTCCCCGCGATATCAGGAGCAGAACCGCCAGAAGGCTCATACAGACCAAAGCTCCCCTCCGCAAGGGACGCTGAAGGAAGCATGCCAAGAGAACCTGTAAGCATCGCCGCTTCATCAGACAGGATATCCCCAAACATATTTTCACATAGAATTACATCAAACTGTTTTGGCCACCTGACCAGTTGCATTGCAGCATTATCAACGTACATATGAGAGAGCTCTACATCAGGGTACTGTTTCCCTATATTTGTAACAACATCACGCCATAGTACAGATGTTAAAAGGACATTTGCCTTATCTATTGAGCATACTTTTTTACCGCGCTTTTGGGCGGCCTTAAAAGCTACATGAGCAATACGCTCAATTTCAGGAACTGAATAACGCATTGTATCGACACCTATACGGTTATGCCCCTCTCCCTCAATCCCTTTAGGCTGAGAAAAGTAAATTCCACCTGTGAGCTCACGGACAACAAGGACGTTAAAGCCGCCGGATATAACCTCCTCTTTCAAAGAAGAAGCTCCTGTGAGAGACGGAAATACAATAGCAGGCCGAAGATTTGCATAAAGTCCGAAAATCTTCCTTAAAGGAAGCAATGCCCCTCTCTCAGGCTGTTCATCCGGCGGAAGAGTCTCCCATTTTGGGCCGCCAACAGAACCAAACAGTATAGCGTCACTGGCTTTACATATATCTACCGTTCTTTCAGGAAGAGCCTTTCCCTCATTATCAATCCCTGCGCCGCCGATATTTGCCATGGTTCTCTCGAATTTGACGTCATATTTACTTTCAATAACATCAAGAACCCTTAACGCCTGATCCATAACCTCAGGCCCAATTCCGTCTCCGGGCAGTACAGCTATTTTAAAGGTTTTTCCCATCCTGTTCTCCTTTTATCCCCAGTAATATTAATTCAAACTTGGGTGATGGTAATGAAAATTTCGCACCGATGCAAAGTATTTTTGCAAATTGTATAAATTTAAACTCCAAGTTGCTCCTCATTCTCTTTTAAACGTCCGTCCCTCTCCATGAAAAACCTTTTCCCTCGCCAGGTTACACTGTTACCCATAAAAGCAAGGGCCCAAACTATAAGAGAGAGGGCATCCCTAAAAGGTAGAAGCCATAGATACTTAGGCAGTATCCCGTCCTTCACATAACAAAGGCTGAAAATCAAAGCTGTAACAAAACGCACAGAATAAAGAATAATAATGGCATACAGAGCGGCTTTTGTTAAACCTGATATCGCAATAACAAGAATCAGCGCTAAAAACGGGTAGGTAACTACAGAAGCAAAATAACCTCCGGGTCTTGATACACGTATAGTTCTCCCCCATCTTATCTGTCTTGATAAAAGTGAAAAAACAGACTCTTTCTGTATTATGCTCTCAACAAAATAGCAGGAAAGTTCCAGAGAGTATCCCGCTTTATATATCTTATTCCCTAACTGATAATCATCAGCCAGATACCATGCCAGCTCTTCAAATCCCCCTATCCTTTCAAGAGCATTTTTTCGCAAAGCTATAGAGGCGCCTAAAGCAAAGGTCAACCCTTCCAATCTACTCGCAAAAAGCACATTAGGTATCATTTCAGCTGTGAAACCAAGAGATTCAAGGGCAGTAGTAATGCCATGGACTTCAGGACTGCGGTAAAGGGATGTTACAAGCCCAACTTTTTCATCATAAAATGGAGCAACAATATTTTTAAGATAATCTTTCCTTACACGAATATCGCTATCAGATATAATTATGATGTCATGCTTCACAAAAGGAATAGCATTAATCAGATTCACAACTTTATAGTTCGGGCCGTAAAACGTATGAAGTGCGCTATTTATAACAAATTGAATATCTATTTTGGGAAAATCATTTATCAGCTTCTTTATTACGGGAATTACCGGATCATCTTCAGAGGAAAGAGTAAAAATAAGCTGAAAATTTTCATAATTTTGGGTGCAAAATGACGCAAAGTTCTTATAACTTCCCTCATCCACCCCTTTAACAGGTTTTATAACAGTGACAGGCGGAGTATGGCAAGGAAAAGAGCTTTTTCTGGCAAAAAAGCCATTTGCCACTATAAGCACCAGAATAGAGTACGCAGTCGCAGGTATTATCAAAAGATACGGAATAATCTCTCTCAGCATAGAGTCTTATAGATATCATTTCTGCAACAAAACTCATAATTTTTTTAACAAATTAGTCTTTTTGACCATTGTAACCATCTGATATTACAGCGATTTTATTTTTTCTGTATTGACACTGGCATATTGTTCTGTTATATGAGTGATCAGCTGTTAAAAATAGAACAGCTTAAAAGGCCCACTCTCAGAAGTAGGCCTTTTGGCGTTTAAGAACAAAAAACGTCCAAACAAAAAAATTCAAGTAAAGAAAGGAGATTATCGCCGGATTTGCAATAAAATGGTTCAATGGAATTCACGGTTATTTATGACCACCTCCGGCAAAGCTGACAAAACTTCCATATTAATTTATTATGCGTACAACAATTATATTTTCATTGCTCCTTGTACTCGTTACAGGAACAAACGATATGGCTTCCGTTAAATCGGACATTCCAGGTAGAGAGAGTAACGCTTCTTTTGTTCAAGATTGTTTACTAATATCTACATATGAAAATAATACTGCCCTTGCAGAACGTTTAAACCAGATTCCTGCCATTATAACCGTTTTTGCCCGCAGAACAGATATAAAACGGGCAAAATACCTTGCAAATCTCTGCTTCGCTAAAACTCTTAAAACTTCCTTTATGCCTATTGATCTTGCAGAAATAGCCATTGCTGAAACAGGGGGAAACAGGCTTTCATCTGGCGCTGTTTCAAGATGCGGCGCTTTGGGAGTCTGGCAGTTAATGCCTGAACGGGCAATTAGTCACGGTTTCAAGCCGGCAGATATGACAAATGACGAAAAGTGTGCTACAGCAGCAATAGAAGAACTTACATTAAAACTTAAAATGGCTTCAGGAAACATAAGCAAGGCAAAGCGGCTTTACTGCGGAACAGGTAGCGAAGCGAGGGTTTATGAATCCCGTGTACAAGGTTTCAGGCAGGAAATACTGCAAGAGATGTTAAAAAACCAGCAAATAGGGTAGATCAATGACCAGGTTAGGACAAAAATTTCTTAAACTTGCCAAAGAGAAAGATAAAGCACTTATTACATTTATAACTGCCGGAGATCCTGACCTAAAAACAACCGAACAGATTGTACCGTTAATTGCAGAAGCAGGGGCGGATATTATTGAACTTGGCGTTCCATTCTCAGACCCTATGGCTGACGGAGCAGCAATTCAGAAATCATCACAACGCGCCCTTGCTTCCGGTACCACTCTTACCAAATTACTGGCATCTGTAAAAAATATCCGTAAGCACTCTGATGTTCCCATTCTCCTCATGGGATATTATAACCCCATATACCATTATGGATTGGAGCGCTTTTGCAAAGATGCTGCAAAGTCAGGAGTTGATGGTGTACTAATTGTAGACCTCCCTCCTGAAGAAGCAGATGAGTTTATCAATTTTACGCAAAAATCGAATATTGATCTGATTTTTCTTTTAACACCAACATCAGATAAAGAGCGGATACGTAAAGTCACAAAAATTGCCAGAGGTTTTATATATTATGTATCTGTAACCGGGATTACAGGCGCACGAACATCTGTTGCAGACAGAATTGAACAGATGATCGCAAATATAAGGAAAGAGACCAAGCTACCAATAGCTGTTGGTTTTGGTATATCTACTCCTGAACAGGCCAAGGCCGTATCCAAAATAGCAGACGGAGTTGTTGTAGGAAGCGCCCTTGTTAAGCTTTTTGAGCAGTATAGTGGCAATAAGCTCTCTACAGAGTTAACCAAAGCAATAAAAGCCCTTAAATCAGGTATAAAAAAGAATTGACATTGACTTGTAATTCCGTATCTGATACCAATTTTTAATAAAAATCGAACCTCAATTTCATATAGGATTCACAATCAGCAAAATAATGGTTGTTTATCAAGCAGGAGCAGAACGATATGTCATGGTTTCAGCGAAAAAAAGCTCCAATGGCTATAAAAGATGAAAAAAAATCAAAAGTCCCCGAAGGCCTCTGGACAAAATGCCCCGGCTGCGGCGAATCCATAATCACAAAAGATCTGGAAACAAACCTTAATGTATGCCCCAAATGCGGTCATCATTTCAGAATTAATCTGCAAAAACGGATTGATCTTCTACTCGATGAAGGGAGCTTTAAAGAATTTGACGCAGAAATGGTTTCTGTAGACTTCCTTGAATTCAAAGACTCAAAAAGCTACAAAGCCAGGATAGATGCCGCTGTAGCAAAAGGCGGTTCAAAAGATGCCATAGTCTGCGGAGAAGGCAACATTGAAGGAATGCCTGTACAGATTGCCGTATTCGATTTCTCATTTATGGGTGGCAGTATGGGAAGCGTTGTTGGTGAAAAGATCACCAGAGCCATTGAAAGAGGGATTGAAAAGAATAATCCGGTAATAATTGTATCTGCGTCCGGCGGTGCAAGAATGCAAGAAAGCATTCTCTCCCTTATGCAGATGGCAAAAACCTCTGCAGCCCTTGCAAAGCTCAAAGAGCAAGGGATACCTTTTATATCAATACTTACAGATCCGACAACAGGTGGTGTAACTGCAAGTTTTGCGATGCTTGGCGATGTCAATATGGCAGAACCCAAAGCTCTTATAGGCTTTGCAGGGCCGAGAGTTATTGAACAGACAATAAGGGAAAAACTACCTGAAGGATTTCAAAGGGCAGAATATCTCCTTGATCATGGCATGGTAGATATAATTGTAGCGCGTAAAGAGATGAAAGCGAAGGTGAGCTCTCTTCTCAAGATGTTCTGCAATAAACCATAAATTATGGCTTCAGTTTTCTGTCATCTACGGCACCTGTAGGGACACACAGTGTGCGCTAGACAACACGAGCGGCAGGTTGCCGCCCCTACGCTCCAAAGACATTTAACGACTATAGGGGCGACTTGCAGTCGCCCGATAATGCGGGCGCACACAGTGCGCCCCTACATACGCCTCACGCCCTGCTCCTCGGCTACCTTGTATATAACTAAATCTGAGCCTAGTATATTTTAAAATATTGCCTAATTCTATTATTTAAAAAGAAGTCGGCATATATCATATTATCCATTAGCTCAGGTATTACTTCAGCTAACAAGAATAACGATATAAAAAATTATTGCCTAATTGTATAAAATAAAGAAAAATAAGCAATAAGGATATTACCCTATAACACAGGGTTTTGAGCCATAGGCAAGGTAACTTGTAGTGGGCGCACACTGGGCACCCCGGAATAAATCGCGGGTCGTCGAAGACGCCGCCCCCTACATAAACAGGCTTGAAAAGCCAAATTTTCATAACCGCGGGGCAACGACCCGCGGATTAACAGCCAACCATATTCCTGCCTGAAAGGCAGAACTTCTTTCAATCGTTCAAATAATGTCCTGCCTTTCAGGCAGATATCTTATTTATTTTATTTCCGCAGGTCGTTGACCTGCGGTTATGAAAATCAAGCCCTATCGGGCTAAGAAACTCCACACTCCACTTTTCCACTCCACACTACACACTATTTCAGATATGACCAAAAGCCGAAGTCATATAAACTCGACATAAGCTAATTCCTATCATATAATCCCACCCCATTATGGAAGAATATCAGGAGATAATTTCCCACATATTCAGCAGAGGCAGGTTTGGGATAAAACCGGGCCTTGAGCGCATTTCTGCTATTCTTAGGAATCTTGGTAATCCTGAAAAAAATATTAATGTCATAAATATTGTGGGAACCAACGGCAAAGGTTCTACAGGTGCCTTTCTATCCTCAATAATGACAAATTCTGGAAGCAAAACAGGTTTTTTCTCTTCTCCTCATCTCTCTTCCTTTACGGAGAGATTCAGAATAGACAACCAGGAACCAAGCGAAGGAAAGATAGGTAAAATTGCTGAAAAGGTACTTAAAAAAGCGCCGCCTGAAGCTACGTTTTTTGAAATAGTAACAGCCATGGGGTTTCTCTATTTTGCCAGGGAAAAAGTTGATATAGCTATAATGGAAGCCGGAATGGGAGGAGAATCAGACGCTACAAATATTGCAGAAGGTATTCTATCTATAATAACCCCTATAAGCATTGACCATTCTAAATATCTTGGCACAACAACCAGAGAAATCGCCATAGAAAAAGCAGGAATAATAAAAAAATCAAAACCTGTGGTAATAGGCCCGCAAAAGCATGATGCTCTTTTAGAAATAAAACGGATTGCAAAAGAAAATGGTTCCCCTTGTATGGTATGGGGAGAAGATTTTTACGCAGAACTGACCCCTGATGGCATAACCTACGATGCTCCAGACTTGGTCATGAAAAACCTTAACCCCTCCTTAAAAGGCCGTTTTCAGGTACAAAATCTCGCGTCAGCTATTACTGCTGCCCGCATTTTATCTGATAAAGGTTTTATAGTAACAGATAAAACTATAAGATCCGGAATTGAAAACAGTTTCTGGCCCGGGCGGATGGAAATGTTTTCAGGAGCCAGGCAAATCCTGCTGGATTCTGCCCATAATCCGGCAGGAACCGCAGCGCTTATTGAATCCTTACCGGATTACAGGTATAATCATTTAATCCTTATATTTGGGGCAATGGCTGATAAAGCATGGCAAGAGTCGATACTACAGCTTGCACCTCATGTTGACAGAGTCATCACTGTAAAACCTAATATAGAAAGAGCTCTTAACCCTGAAGAACTGGCAGATTTTTGTAACATGAATAATTTAAAGGCTATTGCGGCAGGAAGTGTTAAAAACGGCCTTGAGCTTGCGGAAAAAACAGCCTCAGAAGATGATCTTATTCTGGTTACAGGTTCTATTTTTGTTGTTGGAGAAGCAAGATCATTAATAACAGGCAAAAATTTCATGCCTATCCGGGGATAAACCAACGAAATGAATTTTTCCAGATATATAATCCTATACCTTATTCTCTTCCTGCCTGTTACGGCAACAGCAGTTGAAATTCCAAAAATAGTGCCTAACAACAGTGAAGTAAAGATAGAAGCTGATTCCATAACCCATGATCAAAATGATAACACTATAAGAGCTATTGGCAATGTTCGAATAGATTGGAACGACGCCATACTATACGCAGATCATGTTTCTTACAACCAGGATAGCGGCGAAATGAAAGCAACAGATAATATAAAGCTAATTAAAGGTAACGACTGGTTAAGAGGCGATAAAGCAATGCTTAACAGTGAATCAGTCACAGGGAAAATTATAAATGGATGGCTGTTTTTTAAAGAATCAAATATGCATATTAGAGGGGGAGAAATCGCCAAAACCGGAGATAAAGAGTACAGAGTACAAAATGGGAGTTTTACTTCCTGCGATGCGGATGTTCCAAGTTGGAAATTCAGCGCTGACGATATAAGTCTCTCTCTGGACAACTATATAAAAGGACGTAATGTTTTGCTTTATATAAAAAATATCCCTGTTTTATGGCTCCCCTACTTTATTTTCCCCGCAAAAACTGAGAGGCAATCCGGCTTTCTTTTTCCAACATTCGGAAATTCTTCTCTAAAAGGGGTATTTCTTAATATTCCATACTACTTTGCCCTCTCACCAAGCCAAGAACTTACAGCAGACCTTGACCTCCAGTCAAAGCGCGGTGCAGGCATAGGCCTTGATTATAATTACATGGGACGTAATAAAGGATTCGGTAGAGCTAAAGGTTATCTAATCTATGACACAAGTAAAAGCAAGTTCAGAGGCAACATAGTTCTTCAGCAACAAACAAACTTCACTCCTAATCTATACTGGCGAGCCAATGTAGATATGGCTTCCGACAGGACCTTTTACAAAGATTTCGGGGATATAAACGGCGATTATAATAGACAATACACCGAAGGGACTGCTTTCCTCTCATATAAACGCAATACTCTCCTTTTTACAGGATTGCTGGATTATATGGATAACCTTGACGCTCCCAGTAACGGGGGGACTGCTCAAAAACTTCCTTCCTTATCAATCATTGACAGTAGCAGGCGCTTAGGCTCAACACCTCTTTATTTCTCCATGCAAAGCGGAATTACAAACTTTTATAGAGATGAAGGCTCAAAAGGTATGCGCCTGGCTGTTGCTCCCAGACTGACATTTCAGAAGCAGATCATGCCGGGCATCAGCGCTAAAGCATGGGGAGAATATAATCAGCAGCTCTATTACGCTACCAATCCCCCGGAAAACTATAACTCTACAAATATGGGGGTCACAAACGCGGGAGTGTCAATCAAAGGAGAGCTTGGTCGTACTTTTGACAGATCATTATTCGGTAACGAGAAACTCTATCATCAATTTATACCTGAACTCAGCTACCACTATTCAGGGCATTACTCCGACGGATCAACTCCATCCTTTGATTACGACGATCAACCTTTAAACGGCCAGATTATACAGCTTGCATTAAGAAATATTCTAACAGGAAAACATGTCTCAAAAGATACAACAAATTACCGTACACTGCTCAAATTTGATATCATACAGGGATACCAGATTAGTGGCAGCAGGCGTAATCTTCTCGTAACAGTAGATCAAGGAAGAAAGTTCACCGATACAAGGCTTAACATGGAAGTTACACCTCTGGAAAAGCTGCGGTTCACAGCTGATGCATGGATAAGCCCTTATAGCGGAAGCCTTACAAACGGCTCTTTCGGAGTAACCGTAGGAAATCCGAAAGAAAACAGGGTGAGACTTGAGTATCACCGTGCCCAGGGGAGCCTTATCCAGGGAACCATTAATTCCGAAGGAACCATTATCTCCCAGGGAAGCCTTAACTATATTGAGGGAGAGATAAATGTAACTCGCTTTAAGCCTTTTACCTTCTCCGCTCTTGGCAGGTACTCAAATGAAAGGCACGGTTTTCTGGAAACTCTTTATTCTGTAGAATATAAACATCAATGCTGGAGCATCACATTTACATACCGTAACAGGCCCGTTGAAGGTGACAATGAATTTACAGTAACTTTCAACTTATTTGGGCTTGGTTCGCCAGGGCCTATGAAAGTATTTTGATAGATGACTTCGGCTTTTGGTCATATCTGAAATCAGTGTGGAGTTTGGAGTGTGAAGAGTGGAGTTAAACCCACCAAATAAAGGATCGTGCGTAGGGACGGCAACCTGCCGCCCGTGTTGGCGGGCGAACACAGTTCACCCCTACAGTCGCCGTAGATGACAAAAAGCTGAAGCCATATAGGAGTGCAAATGGAAAATTTTACCCCTAATACAATTCTAGTAACAGGCGGCGCCGGATTTATCGGCTCAAACTTTATAAAAAATTTCATGGATTGTAATCCCGGCTGCAAGGTAATAAATCTTGATATTCTCACATACGCAGGGAATCTGGAAAACCTTAAATCCGTGGAAAACATGCAAAATTATAGGTTCATTAAGGGTGATATCGCCGATTCCAAACTTGTAGCAAGATTGCTTACAGAAGAAAATATAGATGCTATAATCCATTTCGCCGCCGAATCCCATGTAGACAGATCAATTACAGGGCCGGAGATTTTTGTAAAAACAAATGTCCTGGGGACTCAGATACTGCTTGAAGAGAGCAGAAAATATTGGAATGAAGGCAAGAATAAGCCCTTCAGGTTTTTACAGATATCCACTGACGAAGTCTATGGATCACTTGGGGAAACCGGATTTTTCAGAGAAGATACACCGCTTGCGCCTAATTCCCCGTACTCTGCCAGTAAAGCCGCGGCAGATATGCTCGTCCGGGCTTATCATGAAACATTCGGGCTTCCAACACTCAACACCAGATGTTCTAACAACTACGGCCCATTTCAATTCCCTGAAAAACTGATCCCTCTTATGATAAATAACATCATAAATAAAAAGCCCCTCCCTGTTTATGGAGATGGACAAAACGTCAGAGACTGGTTACATGTAAAAGACCACTCAACAGCAGTAGAAACTGTCCTTAAAAAGGGAAAGCCGGGCTCTCTGTTTAATATAGGCGGAAACAATGAATGGAAAAATATTGATATCGTTAACCTTATTTGTGACACTCTTGATAAAAAACTTGGGAGGGAACAATCCGAAGGCCGTCAATTAATAACATTGGTAAAAGACCGGCAGGGACATGACAAGCGGTATGCCATAGATGCGGCAAAAATAAAAAATGAGCTGGGCTGGGCTCCTGCACATAAATTTCAGGAAGGTATTATTGAAACCATTGACTGGTATTTGGAAAATCAGGATTGGGTGAGAAACGTAACGTCAGGTGAATACAGAAACTACCAATGACTTCGGCTTTTGGCCATATCTGCAAATAGTGTGGAGTTTGGAGTGTGAAGAGTGGAGTTAATCATAATTTCACATTCCATGCTTTACATTGGTTTTACCTATGATCCAAAATCCTGTGTCATTAGGTAAAATGATTTATTGCCTAATTATACTTATTTTATACAATTAGGCAATAATTTTTTATGTCATTATTCTTATAAGCTGAGGTAATACCTCAGCTAATGTATAATATCGTATATGTCTATTTTTTTATGAATTATAGAATTAGGCAATGTTTGAAAACATACTGGCTTCAGATTTTTAGTTATATACAAGACAGCCGAGGAGCAGAGCGTGAGGCGTGGCAGCGCCGCGTTGAATGTCCTGAGAATGTAGGGGCGCACTGTGTGCGCCCGATAGCGGGCGATCAAAGATCGCCCCTACAGGCACCGCAGATGACAAAAAGCTGGAGCCATATAGAGGAGTTGATTAAAATGATTCTAGTTGTAGGCGCTAGCGGAATGCTCGGATATGACCTCATGAACACCCTCGAAGGGGATATCCGTGGAGTAGACCTTCCTGAAATAGATATAACATCTCTCGAATCAGTAAGAAAAGTTCTGCTGACACTTAAGCCGCAAATTATAATAAACAGCGCTGCATATACAGATGTAGACGGTTGCGAAACGGAAAAAGAAACCGCAATGTCCGTAAACGGAGAGGGAGTAGCCTTTCTGGCCATGACAGCAAAAGAAATAAACGCAAAGCTGGTACATATAAGTAGTGATTATATCTTTAACGGCAAAAAAGGATCTCCATATATTGAGGACGATCTCCCTGCACCGCTCAATGTTTATGGAGAATCAAAGCTTGCTGGAGAGATGAATGCAGCCATCGCACCGGAATATTTGATAATCAGGACCCAGTGGCTCTACGGAATAAACGGAAAGAACTTTGTAGAAACAATGCTCTCCCTGGCAAAAGAAAAAAAAGAACTTTCTGTTGTAGATGATCAGATAGGCTCTCCAACATGGACAAAAGATCTTTCTATCGCCATAAAAGTCCTGATAGACAAAAATTGTACAGGTATATACCATGTTACAAACAGTGGGTTTTGTTCCTGGAATAAATTCGCAAAAGAGATTTTCAGGCAGCAAGGTGTAGAAATAACAGTAACCAATATGACAACAGAAGAGTTGAAGCGTCCGGCAAAAAGGCCTTTATACTCTGCCCTTGATTGTTCAAAACTCTATAAAGCTACAGGCTTTAAACCTGAAACATGGCAGGAAGCGCTGAGTAAATATCTGGCGCTGAGAAAGGGAAACTAACTGTAATGCCAGGGAAATTATACATTGTCGCGACTCCTATAGGGAACTTGGAAGATATAACATTCAGAGCTGTACGTATCTTAAAAGAAGTAGACCTGATAGCTGCTGAAGATACCAGGCATTCTAAAAAACTCCTTACTCATTTCGGAATTAATACTCCTCTAACCTCTTATCACGACCATAATGAAAATCTCAAAACGGAACAGTTACTGGAAAAACTCAACTATGGTACTAACATAGCCTTAATAACCGATGCCGGAACACCATGCATTGCTGATCCGGGCTATAGAATCGTACAGGCAGCTATTAACGCTGAAATAGATATTATACCTGTGCCGGGGCCTTCGGCATTAATAGCCGCCATCTCAGCATCAGGCCTGCCAACAGACCGCTTTGCCTTTGAAGGGTTTCTTCCCCCTAAAAGCGGGAAACGTATAAAAGTTCTGGAAGAATTAAAATCTGAGCAACGCACTCTCATTTTTTATGAAGCGCCTCACAGGCTACAAAAAACTCTTAAAGACATGAGTGACATTTTTGGAGCTAGAAAAGGAATAATTGCCAGAGAGCTTACAAAAATCCATGAAGAGTTTAATTATGGCACATTTAAAGAACTTTTCAACATTTATAATAATCAAAAAATAAAAGGGGAAATTGTAATACTTGTACCGCCAGCAGGCGAAAATCCGGGTTTTTCAGAAGAACAACTAACAGAATTACTTTTTGAAGAACTCAAACAAAACAACTCATCAACTAAAAGCGCTGTTACAAAAATCTCAAACATTACCGGAGTGTCAAAGGGCAAATTGTATGAGCTCGCAGTTATTATGAAAAACAATAAATAACCTCCTCAAACATGAAACAATCCGATCTAATTTCGCCATATCAAAATCTACTCGATAAAGTAAATTGAGTGCCATTTTTCATCTTGACATGTATACAAAGTCGGTATAATCATAATCCTAATCATTTATAATATAGCTGTCAGTAAACCATAACGTGTGGATAAAACCTAGGGAAATAACACATCAAAAAGGGTGGAGATGCGTCATGCGGAAAATATCGCTCTCCTGAAATTCACTATATATTGCTTTAAAAAACTACTACAGAAGCAACTAAAACAAGGAGGAAAGAGTATGAGTAAAAAGATTCTTAGTTATCTGGCAATACTGGCGTTATTGGTATTGGCAGTCTCCCTTCAGGGCTGCGGCACGCATAATGGAGGGAGCTCAGATGTCACTGTCAGTAACCAAGTATGTATTAACTGTCACAGCTCTACGACAGAATTTCTCTCAGGAAGACCTATTGTCGCAGATTATGAAGCATCAGGGCATGCCCAAAATGCCCACGGGCCTTCATGCCAGACTTGCCATGGAAATGCAGCTGCACACGTAGCGGATCCTGCTCAGGTTCAGCCGCCAATTCCTATGCCTACATATCAAGTGTGCGCGCAATGTCATAATACTCTTGCCAGGGGTACGATAGTAGACCAGTTCAGCAGTTCAAAACACAATATAATGACCACTGAAGCCCGTGTCTTCAGCCAACCATGTAACCGCTGCCACACACATAATGGGGCTGTATTATCAACC
>Ga0123357_10003552_pt1 | contig 17933 bp, 17 predicted proteins | sample TergutEmb28metaG_FD_89873 | JGI IMG/M metagenome (GOLD analysis project Ga0123357, IMG submission 89873) | Embiratermes neotenicus P4 segment gut microbial communities from Petit-Saut dam, French Guiana - Emb289 P4 | ecosystem: Host-associated > Arthropoda: Insects > Digestive system > Gut ... | reverse complement strand
AGCAACAAATACAAATTTTTTTGCAATTGCGTACAATCCACTACGCAGACAAGCAAATCAAAACCTTGCTCCATTTGTGTCAATGCATTTTGCTCGTCCACGCCAAACCCTTGCAAACTGTATATCCCAGGCAAATCACAATAGGCAATCTGACTTGTTTTTGTTTTCACCACTTTTTGCGTGCAATCCACGGTGACGCCGTGCCAATTGCCCACACGCAGGTTGGACTTTGTCACAAGATTGTATAGACTTGTCTTGCCCACATTGGGATTGCCCACAAAACCGACTTTATACATCAAACACCTCCCGTTTTGCAAATCTCCACCTCAATGAGCCTTGCAAGAGACTTTCGCATCGCCACCATTGTACCGTTGAGTGCCACCAAAACGCTCCCGCCTTTGGGAGAAAACGCCATCACGCAAAGTCTGACCCCCACAAAAAATCCATATTCAAAAAGTCGGCGGTTGTCACCAACCGCCACAATGACGCATTCACCCAAACCCGCCTCTGCTAGATTCATCTCTCACCTATATGTTATGTAGAGTCTTTGTGCAAACTCCCAAGCGTTGTGACACGGTCACCACGCACACTTTCTTTGCAGTGCACAGCACCGCCCCCAACACAAAGCACACACCCAGGCGGCACAATGCTTTGGATAACACGACACTTACCCCAAAGCACGGTCGGTCACCTCACCCACGACACGACCTTTTTTGGTTGCTGATACCTTGTCCCCGCTCCCCGCAACGGTCACGCCTTTGTGCACTCCATAATTATGCCAAAGCGGTATCTGTCTTGGCATCATAGATGCCCTCTTTGATACTCTCCGCTGTACTCCTACTCTCTCTCAACACAACGGCTGGCTCATCGTTCATAATGATTTTTCCAATGCTCACCTCATAGGCAACCTTGGACACGCTCTCCGTTTCGCTAATCTTTTTGACATAACTCCTTGATTGAATTCTGCCACTGACCACCAACTTTTGCCCCACCGCACTATCCTTGATAAACCGTGCGTTGCGTCCCCAGGCAATGCAAGGGATATAGTCTGATTTGTTGTAAGCACGGTTGACAGCAATCAACATATCACAAATCTCTCTATCAAACGGCGTCGTGCGATAGATGGGCGGTTTGCAGATATAGCCTTTGAGTGCAATCGTGTTTGGGTTGGTGACCGCAATCTCTGGCAAATCACGCACAAAGACGGTCAGCATAAGCCGAGACCTGCCCTCCATCAACTTGTTGTATGACCTAAACTGTCCACTCACACAAATGGTTTGCCCAATCTCCAAGTGACCAATTTTGAGTAGGCGGTCGGACACCGTCACCGGTATTTGGTCACTATACTCACTCAGTCTAGGAACCTCCAACATAAACTCATAAAACTTTTCGTCAAACAACTCGTGGCTAAACACAGGCGTGCTTGCCACCTTGCCTATCAAGGTCACCTTGTTGTTTTCCAAATAGTTGACCTCTACTTTGTCCATATGTTTTTCTCCCAACATATTTCCCCCTATCAAGTTTTTCCAAACCCATATATTTATTACTTTTCGGTAGCATTTTGCCTGCGTGTCACACTATGCCGATACCTGCTGTCCGCCACTGGTGATACTGTATGCCCCTTTGATGATGACCGAATCCAAACTCACAAACTCATAGCCCAAACTTTGCAACCCAACAATGCCAAGCGGCACCAAACTGCTTGCGTTGTTGTCACGACTACTCACACTGATAATACCACCATTGGTCACTTTGGACAAGGCAACTTTGGCAAATTCTCCATTGTTGCTTGTGTCGTATTTGCTCGTGTCTAGCGTGCTTCCCATAGGGAACATTCCCGCCCTTTTGACCGCTCCAATGACATTGTCATCATACTTTCCAAAGGGTGCACGGTAGTACTCTACGGTTTTGTTGGTCACCTTTTCCAAAAGCATTTTGCCCGCTGCAATTTCTCTGTCAATTTCTTTTTTGGGCAAAGCCGTGTTATCCGTCAAAAAGTTTCCATTGAGCCCCACGGTTGCTTGGTCATTTTTGAGCATTTGTTGCACCAAGTCCTCATTTTGCGTGAGTGACTGCCCACTCACAAAAGCAACAAAGGGCACACCATACTTGGTCACGGTCTCCACCAAAAGCGTATTTGCCGCTGTGTCTTCGCTGTCAAGTTCTAGGGTGAGCACCACCACCTTTTGCTCTGTGCTGAGACTGTTGATGGGCAAATTCTTGGAAAACGGCTTGCCCAGATACACGCCACTACTGCCACTCACATCCACTGCAAAAACAATCCCCACCAAAACCAACACAAGCAACCCAGCAACGCACAAGCCACGCTTTGTCAAAAATATAAACTTCATTGACTACTCCCTCATTATAGCATTTATTTTCTGTCTGTTTTTGGCACTCTTTGTCGCATTTTGGCAACTCTTGTAGAGAAAAATTTACCACACAAAATACCTTAACTTTATGGTTGCACCTTTTGCAAAGAAAATGCAACGCTTTCACCACAAAAAAACCACCTTGCCAAAACAAGTTTTGTAATGAAAACTATTATAACTTATGAGTCCCGCTCTCAAAATATGACTAGTATTTTGAGAGCAACTATGATAGCCCTATCTGCCAATAGGGGTAATGTAAAATGCCACAAAACCAACGATTTATTCAGTTTTGGACACGATGGGTTTTTCAACAATGACCGCTTTGATTTTTTTGACCTTGTCTTTGCTTTGGACGCTCAGCACGGCAAGCACGGCTGCCGTCAAATACACTGCCACCGCCAAGAATACATTGAGACTAATCAGAACATATTGCCTGGTCTCTTGCAAATCCAAGATTTGTGTAGAGTCTTGCCTTGGCAAACTGTTGGCAAAAATACCGACCACAATGACCACAAGACCAAAACATACGATATAGACGATGGTGCACAGATTGTAGGGTGCCTTGATTTTGGGCTTGATGGCATCCACAAAAAGTTTTTGGAAACACACATAGTTGGCACTCGCCAAAAATCCCAAGACCGCAATCACAATGCTTGCTGTCCAATATCCAAAGGGCAATACCCGCATTGCAAGCAACACATAAAAAGCAACAAAGACCACAACCCACACAATGGTGGCGCTCAGATTGGCAGCCACGATGACTCCCTTGTCTTTTTTGCTGAGCAGCGCACCAAAAATCCACACGCCAATAATGCAAGCAAGCAAGCCAATCCCAACAAGCCCCGCAGCTCCCAAATGATAGTAAGATGCAAACAGCGAGAGATACACATAGGCGGAGACAAAGAACATAGCAAAGAAAACAACACTCAAACAAAAACCAATAAAGACTTTGAGATGACCTTTGAGACTGATGGACTTTGCAAAGTCAACATAGATATCTCTCAGCCTCTCCTTGCGTGTAATTTTTTTGGCGGCCTCTTTGAGTTTGATGATGGGCAAATATTGATAGGTCACAAAAAAATCAACAAGCCCTATCACCAGCGTGATACAAGATGCCACAAATCCAATGTTGGCAATGGAGCCGCTCCCCATCATTCCGCCCAACAGTCCTACGGCAAGCAAGATGCCCACCAAAAAGGTGACGGATTTGAGAATATCAAAAGTCCTCTTGTCGTTTTTGTCAAGGCAAATCCTATCCCCAATGGAGTGCGTACAATACCGATAACACGCCAAGAAGATATTGTTGATGAGTGACACAAAGCCCAACAGCACCAGCGTGACCACAGGCCCCAAATCCCACTCACCCAGCATCCAAAATTGCCCATTGAAAATCACCACCAAAAATATAGAAATCAACAAAGGCCCGTGATAGGTGCCAAAATACAAATTATTTGTTTTGTCAATCAAGAAAGTGAGCAGCGGTATCAACAACGCCGAAAACACGAGCACCAGTCCAACGGTCACAACCACCGCCACAATGGACACGCCCGTACTCAGTGCATAAAACACAATCAAGCCCAAAAACAAGCATTCCAGCATTGAGAATATGCTGTTGCTCATAGCGTGCAAAAACTTTGCCAAAGGCGACAAAGGTACAATGAGGCGTCTTTTTATCATAATGACTGCGAAATTGCACTCCTACTCTCTTGCGGTCGCACCAAGGTCACCACACGGAGTGCAAGTTTTTTCTTGTTTGTTTTCCGTTTTTTGATGCACAAAAATTTCTTTGCACATCCAAGAGATTTTATTATACTATATTCCACACAATTTGTCAATACAAATTAGGCGGTTTCAAATTGTGCGTTGTACAAACTTGCATAAAATCCGTTTTGCAAAAGTAGGTCCGTGTGCGTGCCTTGCTCAATGATATCCCCATCTTTGAGCACCAAGATGACATCGGCGTTTTTGATGGTGGACAATCGGTGGGCTATCACAAAACTTGTTCTACCCCTCGTGAGTTCGTCCATTGCTTTTTGCACAATTTTTTCTGTACGGGTGTCTACACTGCTGGTCGCCTCATCTAGTATGAGCAAGGGCGAATTTTTTATGATGGCTCTTGCAATGGTCAACAGTTGTTTTTGCCCCTCTGAGAGACTGACTTTCTCACCCAAAATGGTGTCCAAGCCCTGTGGCAAAGACTCCACAAAATGTCCAAGTCCCACGGTCTGACACGCCTCCAACACCTGCTGCGGTGCAACGCCTGTCTTGGAATACACAATGTTTTGCAAAATGCTACCCTCAAAAATCCAACTCTCTTGCAACACCATATCAAACAAATCGTGCACACCCTCTCGTTTGATACTTTGGATATCCACCCCATCAATCAAAATCTGCCCACCATCCAACTCATAAAACCGCATCAACAAATTGATGAGTGTGGTCTTGCCCGCACCCGTAGGTCCCACAATCGCCACTTTTTGCCCAGGCAAAACTTTGAGCGAAAAATCTTTGATAATCGTTTTTTCTGGCAAATAGCCAAACTTGACGCCCCTAAACTCCACCTCACCTTGCACGCTTTTGCCAATCGTGTCCGGCTTGTGCTGCTCGTCCGCTTGCTCTTTTTCGCCCAAAAATTCAAACACCCGCTCTGCCGACGCCGCCGTGCCTTGCAAGGCGTTGGCAGCTTGTGCAAACTGTGCCAAAGGTTGCGTGAATAGCCTGACATAAAGCATAAAAGCAACAATGGCACCAATCTCTACTTTGCCCTGTATATGAAGGAGTGCCCCCGACACCACGACAGAGATATATCCCAAATTGGATATCAAACTCATAAAGGGCATCATAAGCCCGCTCAAAAACTGAGACTTCCACGCTGACCGATAAATTTTTTGATTGATACTCTCAAACTGTTGTTTGCACGATTTGCTTGCATTATATGATTTGACAAGAGTGTGTCCTGTATAGATTTCTTCTACAAGACCGTTGATGGCACCCAGTTCGGCTTGTTGTGCCACAAAGTATTTTTGTGATTTTTTGATAACCAACATCATCACCAAAAAGCCCAACAAACTTGCCCCAATCGCACTGAGTGCCATCAAGGGACTGGTGAGTATCATCATCACAAGAGAGCCAATAAACATTGTGGTGGCAATCAACAGCGTATCTATGCTTTGGTTGAGCGTTTGCCCCACATTGTCCACATCATTGGTGACTCTACTCAAAAGGTCACCATACGGCATTTTCATAAAATACCCAAGCGGCATACGATTGATTTTGGTGCTGATATCTGTCCGCATTTTTTGAGATATCTTTTGGGTGTACTTTGCCATCAAAAAGTTCTCTACAAATCTCAGCACAAAAAAGACCCCATAAAAAGACAAAATCACAATACCCAAAACAAGCACAGCCTGCAAATCTATGTCACCTGTATCAATGCCGTTTTTGATAACATTGGTCAGTTTTGACAAGTATGATGGTGCAATGACTTGCATCGTTGCCGCCACACACACCATAAACAAGCACACAAAAATAGGCAGCAAAAAGGGTTTGCTGTACCTCAAAAGTTGCCCCCAAGTTTTTTTGAAGTGCTTGGATTTTTCTACGCTCCCCATCCCCATTGCCATCCGCCCAGCACCCATAGGTCGTATGGCTGACTGGTTGTTTTGCTTGGTTGCATAGGAGTGAGCAGCGGCTCGGTTGTCTTTTGTCTTGATAGGTTCACTCACGCCAAAAGTTCCTCCTCGCTGAGTTGTGATTTTGCAATCTCATAGTATACCGCACACTCTTTGAGGAGCGCTTTGTGCGTACCCACGCCCACCACTTGCCCGGCATCTAGCACAATGATTTTGTCTGCATCTTTGATGGTGCCAATCCTTTGTGCCACAATGATTTTGGTGGTACCCTTTGTTTTTTGGTTGAGAGCACTCCGCACGGCTCTATCGGTCTTGTAGTCAAGTGCGGAAAAACTATCATCAAAAACCAAAAATTCCGGCTTTTTGAAAACGGCTCTCGCAATGCTCAACCTTTGCTTTTGTCCACCTGATACATTTTGTCCGCCCCTTGCAATCTCTGCAAACTCTTTGTCGGGCATATTGTCCACAAAGTCTTTGGCACCCGCTATGTGCAACGCCTCACAAATGTCTTGGGCATATTGCTCTGCTTTGTGAGAGGTCTCCTCTTGTCCGCACTCCTCATTGGGCAAAGGTCTCTCTACACCAAACGCCACATTAGAGGCGACCGTGCCATCAAACATCACCGCTTTTTGTGTGACCAAGCCTATCTTTTGATACAAACTTTCAAAACAGTACTCCTTGATATCCACCCCATCTAGCCATATCTTGCCACTCGTGACATCATAAAATCTATTGAGCAAATTGACTACCGTGGTCTTGCCGCTCCCTGTGCTGCCAATCAACGCAAGCGTCTGCCCCCCTGCTATCTCAAAAGAGATATCGTGCAACACCTCTTTTTGGCTGTATCCAAAGCATACTTTCTCAAAACAAAGCGTGCCCACAGCACCCTCTACACCTTGCGTGCATTCGCCCTCCACGACCCTTGGTTTGACCGCCAATACCTCTTTGATTCGCTTGGCAGATACCGAGGCTCTTGGCAGAAAAATAAAAATCATTGTGATTTGCATAAACGCTTGCACAATCAAAACAGAGTAGGACGAAAACACAATGGTGTTGCCAAAAATCTCCCCTTTGTCTTGCAGTGAGGGCGTCGCATTGATGATATAGGCACCCATCCAAAAAATGCTGAGCGTCAAGGCGTTGAGCACAAACGACATAATGGGCAACATCGTAGAAGACGCCTGCCCCGTGAAAATTTGTGCCCTGACAAGTCTCTTATTGGCGGTCTCAAATTTTGCTTGTTGGTATTTTTCTGAGTTGTAGGCTCTGACAACGGACAGTCCCAAAAGGTTCTCTCTGGTAATACGATTGAGGTCGTCCGTCATTTGTTGCATTTTGGAAAACTTGGGGATGACCAACACAAGAATGATGGCAAACATCACACACAAAATCCCCACCGCCACAATGGTGGCAAGACTCCACTCAAAGCGTTTGCCCGAGATGGTCACAATCGCCCACACCGCCATCATAGGTGCCTTGATGAGCATTTGCAACCCCATTGTGATAAACATTCGCACCTGCGTGATATCGTTGGTAGACCTCATAACCAAGGACGCCGTACCAAATTTCTCCATCTCAAAAAGCCCAAAAGAGTCCACTTTGTCGTACACCTTGGTACGCATACGCTTGGAAAACCCCGCCCCCACAAATGCAGAAAGCAACCCCACAAAAATGGCTACCAAAAGAGACCCACCCGCAAACAAAAGCATCTCATAACAAATGCTCCATATCTGTCCCGTATTGCCTTGCCCGCTCCCCAAAATGGTCGTCACTTTGGACATATAATCCGGGATTCTCAAATCGAACCAAACTTGTGCGACCAAAAGCCCGAAGCAAATTGCCACGAGCAAATAGTCTAGTTTCCTAAAATACCTAAAAATCCCAAACATAAATTTCTACAATACCAAAGCACAACAACCTTGCACCTTGGGTCATCCCATTGGAATACAACCCTATATGATTATTATACCATTTTTGTGGTCATTTGTCAATAATGTTTTTTGATTTCTTGTCAATTTGCACAATTTATTTGTTGGACAGACAAACTACGAACTTTGCAAAGTATTATTCGGCATACAAAGCAAAGAGACTGTTGAACATTTGATTGGGGAGCAATCTAAAAACAGGGTCCTCCATCAATTTGGTGCGAGCCTCCGCTTTGGACATACCCTCCAAAATCCCTTTGGCACTATCAAAAAACTCTTGTTGCCTTGCGTACAACTCCTTGTCGTGGTTCTTGCCATTTTGTTTGTCGTATTGGTCTTTGTTTCTGAGATACTGTGCATAGTCCGTTTGCTTGCGTTGTTCTAGGCTATTGTTGTATTTGAGTGCTTTTTGATTGTTGGAATCTCTTTCATCTTTGAGTTTGTTGATGTCTTGCGTCAATTTGGCGGCATATACCACATCAAAGTCTGAGAGAGCAAGATTGCGTTTGTCTTCTAGCCCTTGAATCTTGGTGTCAAGGTCAAACACAACATTGCCGTATTCGTTGTTCATATCTTGGATATCACTGCTTTTTTGGGCTTGCAAAGCATCTTGGGAGGCACTTGCAATGGAGGACCTTTGCAAGCCTTGGTTTGCCATCTTGCCCGCAAGTTTGTTGGCGTCTTGATAAAAGTTTTTTTCAATGACATTGTTTGCTTGTTCGTGCTTGTCTTTTGCCTTTTGCATACTCTTGTCAAGGGTCTGACTCTCTTGGTTGAGTTGCTCGTTGATTTTGTTTTTCATCGCTTGCTCATACTCCACCAACTTGTTTTTTGCCTGGTTTTGCAACTCTTCATCCGTCCTTTGGTCATTTTCCATTTTGTCATAGGTGGGCAAATCAGGTGCATCTGGCAATTGGTCATAGGGCTTGTCCATCAACGCTTGCATACGCTTGACAAAGTCTTGGTACTCTTGGCTGGACGCCCCTTTGCCACTTTGTTTTGCCCACCAGTCTGTGATTTCTTTGATTGGGTCAAATTTCATATTTCTCTCCTTTTTGCGTTGTTGCAAATAAAAATCCGCTCTTTTTTTTGCAATGGTTTGTGTTTTGATTTGTGATTGTGTATTGGTTGTCACCACGCTTTCCTCGCTCCACGCTCAATTTTTGAGCGTCTCAAATCGTATGCTTGTACCAAAGCGAGACAACACTGTGCTGTCTCCCAACATATAGGCATCGTTGGCATACGAAAAATTGGGTTTGGATACTTTGACACGATTTTGCTTGTCCAGCGTTTTGAGAGACAGTGCCCCTCCCCAACCCACCACCAAGGCAACTTGTTGCGATGCATTGATTTTGCCACTGCACACACGCCCTTTGCCCAAGGGAATCGTTTTGTCATAAAACCTCATACAACTCCTTTGTTTTGCTCCATCCCCAGAAGACAAAAATCTTGACTCCTAGGTTGGGCAAAACGCAAATCATTTTTGTTATATATGGGACAAGAACTCAAACAATTTGCGTTTGACATCATTGGTATACTTGCTTGCATCCAAGCCGGTATGCTCCAAGGCTTCTAGGATTGCCATCAAACTCTCCAACATCAAAGACTTTACATCGCCGGAAAAAGCATTGTCTGACTCTCTTTGCGACTTGATACTGGCGATCTCTTTTTGCATTTGCTGTATCTCTTGTCTGTTCTGCTCCGCCCCTTGCTGTGCCCGTTTGATGGGCAAAATAAAAAACCCATAAAAAACAGAGAGTGCGGACAACACGCCCGCAAGGGCTATGATGATGGCAACCAAATCTGATACTGTCATTTTTACCTCCTTTGGAGACAACGCTCCTACTGTATTTGTAGCCCGATGGTGACGGTATTTTGCCCTGTGGCTTGGGGTTGCCGCTGGCTTGTGTTGATGGTGATGGTCTGCGTGCTGGCACCATCAAAGGTGAGGAGCGTACTCCCGTTGTCGTGCCGAAAACACAACAGCACGCCACTATTCAACACAAAAACAAGGTAGCCCTGTGCCACAAAGGCGGTGTACGGGCGGCTTGGCAAGGCAAGCGTACCCATCAAAACAAATTGCTCTTGTTGCCTATCAAACCAATACACTTGCGCCGTAAAACTATTGGTGACCACGATACACAAGTTGTTTTGCAAATAGACATCTTGTCCCACTTGCCCAAATCCGGTGGGTCTGAGTGCAGAATTTTGTACGGTGTTGAACTGCCTCCCGTTGTCATAGAGATACAATCCATAGTCGCCCGCCAAGACCGTTCGTGTAGCAACCGCCGCCCTAACCTTGTCAGCCTGCGTGCTGCAATCATAATCATAATAAAACAAATGCCACTCCGCACCATCCACCGAGTCCACAAACAATCTCTCATCATCATACATAAAAATACGATTGCAATCAAGCAAGGTGTTTTGTAGTGTGACTGTGCCTTGCTGTGTGCTCATTTTACACAAGAGTGTGTCTCTCCCCACGGTCATAGCAAGTCCGTAGTACTCCGTGTCATAGGGCAAGAGGATGACATTGTCAATCCCTTGTGTGTTGGTCACAACGGATTTGTATACGCTATCCGCATCGGGCACAAAGAGTGTGAGCGTGTCGCCATCATACACCACAAACGCACCATTCGCACAAACGGATACCGTACGCACTTTGGCTGCACTTGTCCTAAAAAGCATTTTGGGGATTGTGTCCATTGCAAAGACCGTCAAAAAAGTGTTGGACACCATCACCACAAAGCGACTCGTAGGGTCCTTGTACACCTTGCTTGCTCCCGCATTGGCGTACTCACCAAAAAGTGAAACAGGGTTTGGGTTGACACTCTTGCCGTAGTGGCACACCTGCAAATAGTCCACGGATGCACCCGAGATTTGATAACTCTCCAAGTACCTGCACTCGGCGTCGGTACCAAAAAATCCATTGACACCAACCAATTTGCAAAAAGTACCATCCCAGTTTTTTTGGTTGTGTCTCAGCACGGGTGTTTCATCCAAGCAAAGACTGGTCTCAAAAATATCTTGGGTGGTACTGGACACAAACCGCAAACCCTCCTCGGTCTGTGTGCAATCCGCTTTTTGCACGCCCACCAACTTTGGCATATAGAGTGCGCCACTTTCTTGCCTAAACTGACTCACGCCCACGCCCCACTGCACCCCGTTGTAGGGCAAGCCCAAGCACGCTCTTGCCAACGGATTGTCCCCACCCACAAAGTCAGGGGATGCTGGGGATTGCAAAACAATGGTGACCGACAAACTGAGTTGCGTGCCTCGTTGTTTTTGCGGCGGGAAGTCATAGGTCAACCTATCAAAAGCAAGCGTGGTATCAGGACTGGGTGCAAGCCCGCTTGCTACCACCACGCACTCCTCGCTTGCATCCATACAAATGGTGTACTGTGCAAAAAGTTTGCCCTTGCACACATCGGCATTGTGCTCCACGCACTCGGTCTCATACCACAAAACCCTCCCATCCTCACACTCTACAAACATCCATTTGCCGTACGGCTTTTTGTCCTTGATGCTCCCAAACACGGCGTCACGATTGAATACTTTTTGTGCCGCTCTTGCCAATTTGCGTCCAATTTGTCTCGTTGATTTGATTTTCATACTCTCCCTTTTGTCTAGGCTTGCCATCAAGCACTTTGGAACTCTATGCTAGTTGTGAGCAAAAGTGTCTCGCTTTGGTCTATGGGTGGCGCAAATACCTTGGCAAAAGATTTGCCATTTTTGTGCAAATAAGTCAGCATACACCCCTCAAAGTGCTCACAAAATTTGGCGTGCGTGACCTCTTGCTCACAAGGCACATAGCCATAGACCACGCCCTCTTGTGTATCCAACCGTGCCGTGTAGAGCACATTGTCAGCAATGGTTGACAAATACACTTGCCCCTCACGCACGGTCAAGCAGACTTTGTCCACACGCAAACAAGTATAAAACACCCCCTGCACTTTGGTCAGCGTATCATCCAACCACACAAAGTACAACAACTTGTCCGTGTCCACCAACGCAAGCAAATACGATTTGTCAAAATACACAAGGTCGCAAAACACACCCTTGCAAAACAATTTTGGGTCGCTCAAAGAGTTGCCCACTTTGAGCAAATACACCACGCCTCCGCTTGACAAGGCACACGCACCCTCCAAGCCGACTTTGTCTGTATTGTCCGCAAAACTCATTGCCTGCACGCTGTCCACGCCTGCACCGCCACCCAAAATCATTGCACTAAAACCAACAAACTCCCCATACCCACGAACGCTCAGATTGTATTCCACCTTGTCAAACGATGGCACGCTCGCCAATATCAGTCCGCCCTCACGGTAGTCATAGCCAATCATCACACCATCAAGCAACAACTCCACCCGTCCTGTGCCTTGCACCTTGCAAACAATACTGAGCGTTTTTCCGTTGCCAAAAACTTTGGCAATCACAATGTCCTCGCCGTTCATAACCCCTGGCAAATCGCCTGTAACGGTGGTGCTCTCTTGGCTTGGCACATTGAATACGGACAAAAGCCCCATCCTTGCCTCCAAGTCATCAAGTCTGAGCGAAAGTTTGGCATTGTCTACGGAACCATTAAATAGGGACATTTTGTACTCCTTTGGCACAAGTCTTTGCACCTAATAACTCACGGTCAGTTTGGGTCTTGCAAGGTAGCACTCTTTTTGAAAGCACTGTATCCTCATCAAAAACCGTTTGCCCGCTAGATTGATGGTTTTGCGTGTAATGTTGTGATTGCCTGCAATGTGGATTTGTTTGCTTGCTTTTTCGGTCTCCACTTGCAAGGTGACATCTTGCTTGGCAAGCAGGTCAATTTGCCGCACTCTTTTGGTGAGCGACGGGTCTCCAAGGTCACCAAACCCCGTACTCCATTCTTTTGGCAAGGCGGTCTCAAAGTCGCACCCGCACTGGGTGATTTGCCCCATATTGCCCGCTCTGTCAATGGCAATCATTTGCCCCCACGCTGCAAACCCCGCCAAAAATTGTATGTCAATGCCACGAGTGACAGAATACGAACCGTCTTGCAAATCAAACACCAACATTGCATTGTTTTGGCTGCCTGGGTTTTTCTCGCTACCTATGTCTTGTTCGTCCGCAAAATCCATTTGCAAGGACACATAGTACTTGCCATTATTATAGCCACCATACGCAAAATCACTGGGTCGCATTTGTGGAGACAAGTTGTCAAGGGCTTTGACCACGGTGACACCATTGAAGGCATACAGCCCATCACTCGCCAAGAACATCACGGTATCACCGCAAAGGCACACCGTTTTTGGATAGATTTTGCCACTAGATACAAACAAGTTGCTAAACACAAAATCCGCTTGGGTTCCGAGTGCTGTCAACCGACTGATGCCGTACTCCCTAAAAATATAAACAAAGTTTTGATACGAAATACATTTTTGCGGGCTGCCCCTCTCATCCAACATTTCTATATAACCGCCCTCATCAATATCCAAAGAAAAATTGGTGGGGTCAAAGTCATCACTAAAATACACCGCATTGGGGTTGTCGGGCGTGGTCACAAACATACGCTCATTGTGCATCGTCATTGAGGAAATGTTGGGCACACCTGCAATGTGCTTGATGTCAAAAACTCCATCCCAAACAAACAGCCCGTCGGTGGGCGTGGTAATCAAACACACATCCTCGTCACCCAACCTATATGTGACCGCACTTGGCACACTGGTCAGCGTGACCAGTCCAAGCACCCTAAACTTGCTGTTTGGGTCATCAAGGTCTTTATAATAAATATCTCCTTGCTGGGTGCTCATCATCAACAATGACATTTTTTTGGGTCGTTCTTTTTTGAAAATCCAAAGAGCCGTCCCCCCCCCAGCCACGGGGTGCTTGTCAAAATACGCACACGCCTCTATCCCATACCCTTGACGCAGTACACCACTCTCAAAGCAAAAATTGTACGCCACGCTTGCGATATTGGGGGCAAGCACGCTCTCATCCAATTTGGAATTGATTCCCGCAAAGACTTTGATAAAAACGGGTGCCGTGCGTTTGGGCGGGATTTGTAGCCCTCTTTTTTTCATATGATTGCTCCTTTTTTGCATTCTTAGGCAAAGTGTCTTTGTTTGACTTTTTTCTCGCTCCTTGCCCCCACGACCGCCAAAGCATCTCGGTACCTTTTGTCCCACATCACGGCATCATCGGTCAAGCCGCTAATAATGCAGTACTCTGTGATAACACCGTACGCAATGACACGAGTGGACAGCACGGCACCTTTGTAGTCAATGGAATCTTTGTAGAGGTATTTTTGTGGCAAAAAGTTGTACTCAATGCGGTATCTGCCACTCGGCGCCACGATACCATCTTGCGTCATTTTGTACCGCACAGATTGTCCATTTTGTTTGACGGACACAATGTCTATCAAGTTTTTGCTCAGGCTCTCATAGGCAATCACCCCTCCTAGGCTGTTTGCCAATTCTGTTTTGACAAGTGGAATGTACTCACTTGCAATCTCCCCTAGCACGAGATTGGCACACCTACACAGTCTATTGGCTGTGTCTGCCGTGTCTTTGCGACTTGGGTCACTACTCACAAGGTCGCCGCTCTCGTTTTGGGACAAGCCATCTATCTCAATGATATCTATGACATCATCCAATTGCCCATAGATGGCTGCGTTGTAGATTATATCTTTGATGGTGGTCATTTGCTATCCCCCTTTGTGCTCATACAAGGCTTGCTCCGTTTTTTGCAAAGCATTTTGTATGATTAGCTCGTTTTCTTGCTCTGCCAATTTTTGGTTGTTTTGCTCCATTTGAAGCAATAATTTTTGCAAATTTTGTGCACGAGTTTGGTTTGCGTAGTGCAAAGTCCTGACATCCAAGGAGGCATACGGAACTACAAAACACAATGAGTTGCCTCTTTGCTCACTGGAATGCACCTCATACCTTTGCAGCAACTTGTCGTACACCACAAAGTAGGTTGGGTCAATCTCTTGCAATCTTTTTGCAATGTCAAAAAGGTCCTCGTGTATCCGTTGTTTCATACGCCTCCAAGATGGTTTAGTACCACACGCCTAGATGGTTGTATCTAGAATCAATTTTGCTTGTGCATTGGGTCTCTCGCACATAATATCACAATATTTGACAAGGGTGGCTGTATAGGTGGGTTTGCCTTGTGTTTGTCTGAGCACTCTGCCGCTGTCTCCCTCAATAAATTGCCAATCGCAAAGTTGGTTCATTTTGAAGGCTTTGGAATCAAGCATATAAGCAATCCCATTGTCAATAAACCTCTCTCCCACAATAGGAATCCCATTGTAAGAAATGGTCTTGTACCCACCCGCAAGTTCCAAGACATCTACATTTCGCTTGTAGGTTGACAAGTAGGCTTGGTACGCCAATTTGACATCGTTGGCACACGCAATATAGTCAATGCTCCCGTTGGTATAACTCTCCACGGTATCTATCGCCTTTTGGAAAGCAATGTCACTCACGGCATCGCCCGCTGGGTCCAAGTAGGGATTGAGCACCTTGTAGATACTTCGGTCCAAACCATAGATGGATTTGGTGGTGTCAAATATGGCACCCAAACCGGTCAACTCTTTGTCACGGCTGCCACTTGCATACACAAAGGACGCCGTGTCTAGCGTGATGGAACTGTCATAAAAATCAATGGTTTTGGCTCTGCGGTCAATATTTTTGATGCCCACTTTGCTGTACACCATTGTGTCCGTGTCATCATAGATATCCACCACCATACCCTCAATCAGCACGCCCATATTGGAAATCACAGACAGGGTGCCCGCAGCTCCGTTTTGCACGCCTTTGGCTACAAGCCCGGTGCTGTCACCGTACAGCATACGACTGAGATTGAATCGGCTGGCCTCCAACAGTCCCTCCAACGAATTGTTGAGAATATTGGTAAACGCACCCTTCTCATCACTCCCCGCACGCAAAACCTTGTCGCTAATCTCAATTTGCCCGTACAAGTTTTTGAGCGGCATCACGGCTTGTGCATACAAAGAGGGGCTTGAACTTGGCAAATCGCCGGTCTCATCGCCCGCACCAATCCCGCCATCAATGGACAGTTTGAGTGCTTTTCTTATCTCTTTGCCACTCACATAGTTGCTCGTTTTTTCTATCTTGGCTAGCAATGGATTTGTCTTGGTATTGAGCAAATCAGAAATTGCGTCAAGATACACACTTTTGAGGATGTTATCCGCACTTTGAATTGTTATCATTTTTTGTCTCCATTTTGTGATTTTGATTGATAAGTCAATCAAAATCTAGTATACTAGATTATTTTGCAAAAGGATTGTAGCCATTTTTGAGATGCTAGCCTTTGTACAAAATTTTGTCTGCAAATTTTTTGCATTCTACCAGTGTTTTGGGAGGCGCAAAAGGTGTCGGCACAAAAAACCCTCGCCCAGCAATGAGCAGGGGAGCACACGCTGGTTGCTCCGTTTGCATCTGTGCTTGCTCTTGCCTTGGTGAGAGTCGTGTCGTCTCTGTGGATACCGCATTGGATATTGCACCGTTTGTGCTCGGGTCGTCTGTACAAGGAGTATGCTTGGTGACTTGCTCTTGCTTATCGGTTTCAAGCCGTTTGAGGGCTTGGCACCTTTTGGTAAACTCCTTTTCAAGTGCTTGGTACGCCTTGTACAATGATTCGGCACTGTCAAACTTGCCGTATCTACTTGGATTGTGTCCCTCTTGCTTGATGGGCTCACCCTCGCTTTTTGCCGCCTCTTCCGTTTTGGAGGTCACGCTTTGTGCACACAAACCGGTTTTGTGTGATTTTTGTTTGACTTGTTCCAAAATGCCTCCTGGTTTTGCAAATTTGCTTTTGCGTGTTTTTGTTATTTTTGTGTTTGCGTCAAATCTTGTGATTGTGTGAGGGCAATCTGCTCTTGTACGGTCACTTGCCTGTGCTCTCGTATGTGGTCTAGCAACACTTGTTTTTTGTCGCTCTCCAAATTGTCTCCAAAAAGCAAATAAGCCGTATGTGTTTCCATATGCAGATTGTGGTCATCAATTTCCACCACCTTGGGTTTTTTTGCAAGACACGCAATATTCTCCAACTCGGCTCTTTTGATATGTTGCCCATCCAAACTCTTGCCTCGCTCCCATCCGCCGTAGCCCAACGAATCCAACAACTTGTAGCGAGTCCCCTCACTCATTTTGCCATTGGCATCGGTCAGTAGCCCTACCTTCAATAGTTCAAACAACATATTTTGTTTGGTGGCTGGTGTGGAGGAGAGTTCGTTGGCGGTGTCAAAAACGACATCATCACTGCTCAAATCGCTTTTTTTCCAACTCAACAGTTCTACTTGTCCATCATCACCCACCACTCTATCAAGCCGTGCCACACCCGCATATTGTCTATACAAACGCAAAAGCATTTGTGCCAATGCACGGATGGCGTTGCGGATGGATTGTGCCGTCAAGGAGAGCCTTGTGTCATCTTGCTCAATCAAAAGCGTGATGGCGGTACCGCTGGTCACACTGGTGGGCAGCGAGGAGTTTCGCATAATTTCAGACACGCCCGACACGGTGACAAACTCACTCAAAAGCCTGTCCTCTTCGTAATTAAACTCGGGAGGCACTCTACCGGTGTCCAACATTTGTGGCGGTGTGCTCCCCTGACGATACGACAAGATTTTGCCGGGTGCCAGCCCATACTCCACCAAATTGTCCACATCAATACTGCCATCCTCTACCGCCAATACACCGGCGGCAATGCGGTTGATAAACTCGTGCTTGCGGTTTTTCACGGCATTGTAGGCTCTTTGCAAGGGGATACACCGCTCCACCACACTACTCCCATAAAAAGCACCCGGCACGCTGATAGCCTTTTGCATTACAAACGGCAACTCTACTTGTCCATCTCTGCCCACCCTGAAAGGCAACTCCCCACTGTGCAACAGTGTGTCGCCCGCCACGATGACAAGTTGCCCTTTGGGGTGCGTCACGCTTGGGCGGGTGTGTCTCTCCAAGACCATACAGTATTGTTGGTCCTCCAAAGACTCGGGCACACCGATT
>Ga0123357_10003550_pt1 | contig 17936 bp, 18 predicted proteins | sample TergutEmb28metaG_FD_89873 | JGI IMG/M metagenome (GOLD analysis project Ga0123357, IMG submission 89873) | Embiratermes neotenicus P4 segment gut microbial communities from Petit-Saut dam, French Guiana - Emb289 P4 | ecosystem: Host-associated > Arthropoda: Insects > Digestive system > Gut ... | reverse complement strand
CATGAACTTCATATCGGCTTCTCGTTGCGTTCACATGGGCGCTTCAGGATTTGGGCTGTTCACTCGCCAACAGGAGGCCATATGGAAACGCATGTTGAATCGTCAATGAAACAAGACAGAAAGGGCTTGCGCGATTTCGGGGCGCGCGCCAGGCCGATAGGGAAAGCCGCCGCGATGCTCTTTCTTGTCCTGTGCCTGATGATCCCATTGGGATTGATCGAGAGCCAGGTCGCTTCCCGCTCGCAATACCAGGAACAGGTCACGGCAGAAATCGCCAGCACTGCGGCTTCATCGCAGATCGTGGTCGGGCCGGTTCTCGCCATCCATTACTCGACGAGAACGCCCGAGAAGCGCTACCGCGATGCGGAGTCGGGAAAGATGCTGACAAAGGAAGCCCGCACCGAATCCCATGTCGCCTACGCGCCTGCCAGGAAATTGGCGATCCGGGGCAATGCCGGCGTCGAGCGGCGTTATCGCGGCATTTACCAGGCAAGGCTCTTCCATCTCGATGCCAAGGCTGAGGGGCTGTTCGAGACGCCTGCCGACATCATCCAGGTTCCGGAGGGAAGCTTGCTCGTCGAAGCCAGGGCCGCGATCCTGTTCAGCGTTTCCGACCTGCGCGGATTGAACTCCGACCCGGATGTGCAAGTCGACGGCAAGGTGTTCCATTTCAGGCCGCCCAGGGACAGGCGTTTCGACGGAGTGATGAAGGGAAGCCGGCTGGAAATCGACCTCGGCACGTGGATACCGGACACTGCGCGGACGATCGCCTTCTCCTTCCCGCTGAAACTGACCGGCACGCAAAGCCTGTCGATTTCGCCCACGGCGGAAAATAACCTCATCGAGCTGGGTTCCGACTGGAAACATCCGAGTTTCAAGGGACGTTTTCTACCGAATGAACGGACGGTCAGCGGGACGGGCTTCAGCGCGCAATGGGAAATCTCGCAGCTCGCGCGCAACCTGGAAAACGCGCTCAAGGCCGAAAATTGCGACAGCGAAGTCCTGGGCATCGAGTTCATCGACCCGGTCAACGTTTATCTGCAAGCGGAACGGGCCGTGAAATACGGCAGCCTCTTCATCGTTCTGACCTTTGCCGCGTTCTTCATCGGCGAAGTCCTGCGCCGCCGCCCGATGCACCTCATGCAGTACGCGCTCGTGGGCCTGTCCTTGGCCATCTTCTTCCTGCTTTTGATCGCGCTTTCCGAACACCTGCCCTTCGCCCTGGCGTACCTCGCGGGCGCCATCGCCTGTGTCGGGCTGATCGTCGCCTATCTCGCCGGAGTATTCGGATCGCGGCGCATGGCTTCAAGCTTCGGCGCCGGACTCGCCATTCTCTACGGAATGCTTTTTGCGATCCTGCAACTCGAAGACATGGCCTTGCTGATGGGCAGCCTCCTCCTTTTCGCCGCGCTTGCCGGCATCATGCTCAGCACCCGCCGCTTCGACTGGTATCAACTGAAACAGGAGTGAAAGTCGCTTTGATTTTCTAAATTACTGTAATAATTCTTTGTTTAAATATACTACTGTAGAGGGTTGTTATTTAAGTGAATTTAGAAAATTGCTTTGGATTGTCGCCAGCAAATATCAGCACTTCAACCGCCCCCAAACCCTTGGGCTTCGCTCCGCTCAACCCAATCTACCGCCGCGCAGGATGGGTTGAGCGCAAGCGAAACCCATCGGGGTTGCAGAGGGAAAAATGATGGGTTTCGCTTCGCTCTACCCATCCTACATACTGCATACCTTGAAAATCAATCCTTGATTGCCGGATCAATAGGAAAAGGAGAATCATCATGAAATACAGATTCGCGTTTTTGTTCTTTCTGCTGTTGCCGGTGTTTGGGTGGGCGGAAGAGAAAGCCGCGCCCGTCGTGCCGAGGATGTCTGGCGACATTTCCGCACCTGAATGTTCGGATGCCTTTCGCCTTGCGAGCGCGATGTTCAATTCCGGGGCGCTGCGGCTCTACGCGCCCTTGAACATTCCGGACGGGATGGAAAGCGAACTGATCCTGGGCACAAAGGAATTGGATATCTCCGGAGGCAACGAACTGAAAAGCATTGATGATCAGTTTGAAAAACTGCCCCAGCCCCGTTATGCAAACCGCCATATTTACTGGGAGAAGAACAAGAAAACCGGCAGCCGCATTGTCATGACCGAGACACCGCTTGGCTGGAGAGGCGACATGTACGACTTATACCTTCTCGACGCCAATGTTTCGCAGGAAGACTTCATCGATGCCAGGAAGAATGATGCGCCTAGGTACAAACCGTTCATTGAGAATGTATGGCGCCCCCCGTTGGTTTTTTTGCACAAACCCTCACAAAGCAGATGGTTTCTCAAAGTCGGCGAACCGTATGAGGTCCTTGGTGATTGGCTTGTTTACAGGGAAGCAACGGGGATGTTCGCAGACGACATAGCCCGCAAAGGCTACAAAGGCTACGGAGGATCGCCACTGGGGTTCTGGAACGGATGCACCATTCGTTTTCTACCGGAAGGAACTCCTGCCATTTCCTTACTCCCCAAAGCGGTCCGGAAGCTTGCCCGCCTCCTTGATGAAGCAATTGGGCCGGGAAGAGACGAAGGCACCCTCCATCAGACGACAAGACTGAGACTTCATGTGGATTATGTTTGGGCAAACGTCGCCATTCGCCCGTGGGCGCTCTCCGATTCGAACGCATACAACTCGGCTCAAGAGGTACAGGAAGGACTGCTCCAATGGTCCAAGACCGGACGTTCATATAAACGCGCCCACGACAAAATCCTCAGCGCTTACCCCGCCGCGCAACGCGCCTTGTCTGCCTATTACATAAAGCAATTCCAGTTGCCGGAGAGCGAAGCTGAAGAGCTTGCCGCCTGGGTTTTGGATGTCGCGTTTCGCGCAAACTTTGTTTTCCCAAAAAGGAGCGGCCACTACATGGACGACAGCGTGAATACCAATCCGTGGTGGCAGTGGAAGCAGAAATGACAAGCCTCCGCAAACTAACTTTTCGCCTCTCCCAATGGAACCCGCCGCGCCTTCCGCTCAAAAGTTGGCAGACGGCGCTGCTCTGGTGGATCGCGCTTGCTTTCGCGGGCGCCCTGGCAGGCCGCCATTTCAAATATCCAGACCCTTTGTTATGGCGTACTGCCGAGACGCCGCTGGTGCTCATGGCGGCATGTATCGGAGCCTGGAGCGCCCGGCGGGCCCGGAAACTTTCGACGGGTTCGCCGCAGAGGCTGGAATCGGGGTTTCGGCTGGCTTTCTGCGTGTTGCTGGCGATACTGGTGATCGCCCAGGAAGGATGGTTTCGCTGGCAGCAATACCAGGCATTCCGGGGAGGCTCAACGCAATTCCATATCGGGCAGCGCTTCGTGGCCGGGTCCCGGGCCAACCCACATACGATGCGTACCCGTCATGCTCATGTAGCGGTGGAAAGTTTTTTCGCAACAATGGCGTTAAGCGAAACCCCCAGGCGCGCGGCTTCTACCGCCAGTGCCCGATGCAGGTTCTTGTCGATGCGGACGTTGAATGTGCCGGAGTAATTCTTGCGCGAAGGGGAGATCGGTACTGGCAAGCCCTCACTACGATAGGCTTCCTTCGCGGCATTCCATGCGATGACGAGTTCTTCCAGCGCAGTTTCCGGAGATTCGCCAAACGCGGATATTTCCGGCTGTTCAACGAAGTGTGCAAGCCAATCTCCTTCGTCGTCCAGATAGAGATTGACCGCGAATCCGTCAAAGCGATCATCCATTTTCGTTCTCCATGATCAGTAACGCCTGTTTGACTTGAAAGGCCTTTGCCTTCCCGCCTTTGGGCTGGATTGGCAACATCTGTTTGTTCGGCGACAGCGAGACACGATGCGATCCGCTTTGTCTTTTGAATATCCACCCATATTGCTTCAGGAAATTTTCAAATTCATCGAAGCTCAACCCATGCGGATTCTGACGCGCCTTGTTTGCGAGTTTTTCATGTTTCGTCATGATATTGCAACTATATATAGTAACACTTGCATCGTCAAACTTGTCCCCTTGTCGGCATAAAGCTGGTATTATTTTCTAAATTTGAATAAAGAATTCGCAACTAGCAATCTCTACAGTAGCGAACTATTATTCAAGTAATTTAGAAAATTCCTACTCCCTCTTCCCCCTGCGCTGATAGCGGTTCACCGCCCGGTTATGTTCTTCGAGGCTGGTCGAAAAATGGCTTGTCCCGTCGCCCCGGGCGACGAAATAGAGGGCGTTGCCGGGAGCAGGATGCAGCGCCGCGCGGAGCGAAGCGAGGCTTGGCATCGCGATGGGGGTAGGCGGCAGCCCGAGGCGGGTATAGGTGTTGTAGGGGGTGTCGCGTTGCAAATCGGCCTTGCGCAGGTTGCCGTCGAAGGATTCGCCGATGCCGTAAATGACGGTCGGATCGGTTTGCAGGAGCATCCCGAGGCGCAGGCGGTTGACGAAGACCGTGGCAATTTGCGCGCGTTCGCCATGCTGGCCGGTTTCCTTTTCGATGATGGAGGCCATGATCAACGCTTCGTAGGGGCTGCGGTAGGGAAGAGGCCGGGCGCGTTCGCTCCATTCGCGGCGCAGGTGGCTTTGCAGCATACGGTGGGCGCGGCGCAGCACGTCGAGATCGCTGGACTGCCGGACGAAAAGATAGGTGTCGGGAAAGAGCAAGCCCTCACCGTGCCTGTTTGTCATGCCCGCTTCCGCCGCCCAATTTTCCCCGTCCGTTCCGGAAAGGATGAGGCGCATCAGTTCGGCGTCGGAAAGTTGGGCTGTGTCGTGCCTCAGATCGGGATGCGCGTCGAGCCGCTGGCGCATCTGGCGCAGCGTCCAGCCTTCGATGAAAACGATTTCGGATTGGCTGACATCGCCACGGCTAAATTTCTGGATCAGCAACCACGGCGTCAGTCCCGCCTCGATTTCGTAGCTGCCGGCCTTGATCGCGCCCTCGGCGTGTTGCGCCCTGGCGGCGAGGATAAAGAGCCAGGGCGGGCAATCGACGCCAGCGCGGTTCAATTCGGCGGCGACGCCGCGCAGACTGCTGCCCGGGGGAATCCGGAATTCGAGCGGGGTGGGCGCATTGAAGGCCAGCGGAGAAAAAGCGCGCCAGGCAATCCAGGAGAACGCGGCGACAGCGCAGACCAGGCTAAAAATGAGGCAGGAAAGGAAAAATTTCAGCAAACGGAGCATCTGTGAAAAAACCGTGGAGACAATACGCAGCGGCAAAAAAAGCCCCGTTATAATAGCGTAAGCCTTTATTTTTCCGTAAATTTCCGCCCTGAATCTTTCGCGGTTTTCCCAATGATCATGAACGCTCCCGGCACTCCTTTCCCGCATCTTTCCCTTCCCGGCGGCAAGGCCCGCTTTGCACCGCTTGCGCATCTCGCATTGATCGTGGTCGATGGAGAAGACGCCAAAAACTTCCTGCATCGCCAATTGACCAACGATATCGAGACCCTTGGCCCCAACGCGGCGCGTTACGCGGCCTGGTGCACTCCGAAGGGAAGAATGCTGGCGAATTTCCTGGTCTTCCGGCGCGGCGAAGCCTATTGCCTGCTGCTTTCTGCCGACCTGTGCGCCGAAATGCTCAAGCGTCTGGGCATGTTCGTGCTGCGCAGCAAGGTGCGCCTGAGCGCGCTGGGGCTGCATTCCTTCGGCGTTTATGCGCCCGACTGCAAGCGCCTGGGCAAGGCGCTCGCCGCTGCGGGCCTTGCCGCGCCACGGGAAATCATGCAGAGCCTCAGCTTGCCGGCAACGCCCTCCCCCGCAGCGGAAGCGCAGGCAACGGTCATCCGCCTCGACGAAACGCGGGCACTGGTCGTCGCCGAAACCGGCACGGCAGCGGCCTGCCAGCGCAGGCTGTCAAGCCGGGCCACCCAGGCGGACACCTCGTTCTGGCAATGGCTCGACATCGAGCACGGCATCGTCCGCATCGACGCCGCCAGCCGCGAAGCCTTCGTGCCGCAAATGGTCGATTTCGACACCATCGGCGGCGTCAGCTTCAAAAAAGGCTGCTATCCCGGCCAGGAGGTCATCAAGCGCGTCCAGACCCGGGGAGAAGTCAAACGTCATCTGTACCGGATTCACGCGGCGCTGCCGCTGGAGGCCGGCAGCGCGCTCTTCGCTCCCGCAGCGGAGGATTCCGAAGCAGCAGGCGTCATCGTCAACGCCGCGCCGGTTCCGGAAGACGAAGGAAAATTCGCGGCGCTGGCCGTGATCCGGGACGGCGAAGCCGGCGCGCGGGAAGCCCGCCTCGGCGCTCCGGACGGCCCGGCGCTTTCCTGCACACGGGTATTTCCCGCCGTGATGCCGTGAGGATTTTTTTCAAAATGATTCCAGAGCTTAAAAGAACGTAGGATGGGTAGAGCGTAGCGAAACCCATCATTTCTCCATCTGAAACCTTTGTAGAGTCCAATTTAGAAAATATCGGGAGAATTCGCGGGAAAATTCATAGGTTGGGGTGAGCTTGCGAACCCCAACATCAGCACCGTTCCCCAACGGAAAAACCATCGCTCGCGCCTGCTGCCCAATCCTGCAACCTCCAGCCCTGGCGGAGCTAACGAGGGATCGTTTGTATTTCTTGCTCCCGAATGTTGGGGTTCGCAGGCTCACCCCAAGCTATGAAGTTGGCTTAGTACTTATTAAAAATCAATTTCGTATCGAAACATTCCTGCAGGCTTCCTCCTCAAGTAATCCAGGCAAATCCCGTAGTCAAACAGAATACGATCGTGGGGAAGTCTTATGTGTCTGATTCTCGTCGCCTGGCAGGTGCATCCGGATTATCCGCTGGTCGTCGCCGCCAACCGCGACGAATTCTTTGCTCGCCCCACCGCGCCCGCCGCATTCTGGGCGGAATCTCCGCATATTCTCGCGGGCCGCGATCTTGAAGCGGGCGGCACCTGGCTCGGGCTGGCTTTCGCCGGACAAAAGCCGCAGCTTCCCGGCTTGCCCAAGGCTTTCCCGTCCGGCGGCGCCCTGCGCTTTCCCGCTTTCGCGGCCTTGACCAATTACCGCGACCCCGGATCGGAACGAATCGGAGCGCCCTCGCGCGGGTCGCTCGTCGCCGATTTCCTTCAATCCGCAGCGAAAAGCCTGCCCGGCACCGAAAAAACGATGCTGGCGCAGTATTTTTCGAGCGTCTCCGCCCGCGTTTCCGCCTACAACGGCTTCAACCTGCTGGCCGCCGCAAACGGGCGGCTGGGCTACATCACCAACCGGGGCAAGGCTTTTTCGGTCTGCTGGCTCGCTTCGGGGATTTATGGGCTTTCCAACCATCTGCTCAATACTCCCTGGCCCAAACTCGATTCCGCCCGCAGCGCCTTTGCCGCCTCCTTGCAACGCCTGCCCGACGATTCGGCTTTCTTCGCGCTGCTCTCCAACGACAAACCCGCCCCCGACGATCAACTTCCAAGCACAGGAATACCACTGGCATGGGAGCGAATGCTCTCGTCGATCTTCATCAAGTCGCCGGAATACGGAACGCGCGCCTCGACACTGCTCGCCGTGCGCCGGACGGGAGAGGCGCTCTTCATCGAACGCAGCTTCGGCCCCGGCGGCACACCGCTCGCGGAAAGACGCTTCGACACCGGGGCGATGTGAGGCCAGCAAGGCGTGCCGCAAGCCTTGCTGGATGAAGCCACGCGCTCAATTGCTCCTGCCCCCTGATCGCCCCGCGCCGGAAGCATCGAAAAGCGAAAGCCGGAACAGCTTGATTTTCCGGAGATACCCCGCCGCCAATAAGAAAACGACCGCCGGAGCGGTCGTTTTCTTGCTGCGGAAATCCAGAACGATTATTTCGTGATTTTCGCTTTCTTTTTCAGGTCGTCGATCATCTTGTCGACGTTTTCCTTGCTGATCGCCTGCTGGATCTGCGGCTTGACCGCATCGAAGGGAGGCTGCTCGATCGGGCGCGTATCCTGGAGCTGGATGACATGCCAACCGAAATCCGTCTTGACCGGAGTTTCGGTGAATTTGCCCTTGGCAAGCTTGCCCAGCGCATCGGCGAACGGCGGAACATAGGTGCTCGCCGGGCTCCAGCCCAGGTCGCCGCCCTTTTCCTTGGAGCCGGGGTCTTCCGATTTCTTGGCCAGTTCCTCGAATTTCTCGCCTTTCTTCAGGCTTTCGATGATCGCCTTGGCCTCGTCCTCGGTCTTGACGAGGATATGACGCGCCTTGTACTCGGTGCCGCTGTTCTTCGCGACGAGTTCGTCGTATTTCTTCTTCAGTTGCTCATCGGTAATCGGATGGGTGCGCACATACTCCTGGACAAAGGCGTTGATCAGCACCGAATCGCGCATCAATGTCATTTGCATTACGATTTTCTTGTCCTTGTCCAGCCCTTTTTTCTTCGCTTCCTGCAACAGGAGTTCGCGGCTGATCAGATCGTCCAGGATCGCCTGGCGCAGTTGCGGCGTGTCTTCGACGCCCTTCTGATCCGCGACGATATCGTCGAGCAGGTTTTTCGAAATCGCAACGCCATTGACGGTAGCGACAGCCTTGCTGGGCGAAGAAGCCTTTGCGTCCGCCTTGTCTTCAGCAGCCTGTACGGAACAGGTCAAAAGTCCACCGAGAACGAGCGCCGCAGTCAAACGGGAAATCATGTTCATTTATCTACTTCCTTGAAAGTGAGGTTGCATCAGCATTGAAAGATATTGCGAAGAACGCCGGCAAGGCGCTTGCCTCCATCTGTCCGGCACGTGCTGCAAGCAAGCGCCTTGCCCGCGGCAAAGCCGTGGAATTATACCTTCCCCGGCCCGCACGGGAGCATCCTTCATTTCTCCTCGAAATATTTCGACAGCAACAAAACCTGAACGAGCACGAACAGGAACATCAGCCCGGTCGTTCCGAAGAGTTTGAAATTCACCCAGGCGTCCATCGAAAAATGGAAGGCGACAAACAGATTCAGCGCGCCGAGCAGCAAAAAAAACGCCGCCCACGAGAAATTCAGCCTGCCCCAGACAAATTCCGGCAGCGCAATCTTTTCTTCAAGCATCGCGCGGATCGGGTTTTTTCCGGAGACCCGGGGAGCGAGCGCGAGGACGGCGGAAAGAATCCAATATAGAAGCGTTGGTTTCCATTGAATATAGCGCGGATCGTTCAGCAGGATCGTTATGGTGCCCAGGGGGAAAATAATGGCGAAATTGACCCAAAGCATTTTTTCGACCTTGCCCCTCCACAACAGACCCGAGACGATCTGGATAAAAATGGTGAGCATCGCAACCGCAGTCGCAAAGGGAATATCGACGAATTTGTACGCGATAAAAAAATGGATGACCGGAAGCAGGTCGAAAAGGAATTTCATGAATTCTGTGCGCCGGGGAGAGGAAGGAGCAGGATTATACCTTTTGGAGCGATTTTGATTCATGCAACAACATACCGGGATTTGCAGGGGCGGCAGGATGCCGCCCCTGCGAACGGCCTCCCGTAATTCATGCAGAGTGTACGGAACCGCCCTGGCTCCTGTCTGCACGATTCACGCCCCGGGGCCTTGCGGTATTCCGTGTTGTATAAACGGGAACAGGAGTTTGTCCGTATTTATCAGGCTATTGCATTTAAAATCTTTTTTGGGATATAGTCTTTCTTCCGTTTCAACCGTTATAAATGGAGAATAAAATGCAGATGCAGAAAGACCTTGAAGCCCTGTTGAAACAACGCAATGCGATTGATCAACAAATCGAGGAAATGCGCAAGGGGGCGCGTGTCGAGGCGATCAATGCCGCAAGGAAACTGGTCGCGGAATATGATTTGACTCCCCAGGAACTTTTCGGAGGACGGAGAGGAAAGCGCAAGGTGGCTTCGCCGAAACCGAAATACCGCAACCCTGAAACCGGGGAAACCTGGAGCGGACGCGGACAGACTCCGCGTTGGTTGAGGGCGCTGGAAGAAAAAGGGTTCAAACGCGATTCGTATGGCGTTTAACCGCTCGGGACATCCTGAAGAAAAGGGCCGGGAAGAAGAATTCCCGGCTTTTTTTATTCCGCCCGTTCGGATATAAAGTCGATTCGAAAAATATTTCCGGACGGCGCCATCCTCAATTCTCCCGCTTTTCCGGCGCCGCATGGATCAGGCGGACGCCAGACAGAATCAGCAATATTCCCATTATTTTCAGCAAGGTCATGGATTCGCCGAACCAGGGCAGCACCGCCGCCGCCAGGGCTACCAGCGCGTAACTGAGGCTCAGCAGAGAATAGGCGCGGTTGAGCGGCAGGAAATTCAAGGTGAATATCCAGCACAACAGGGAAAGCGCGTAGCAAAGCACGCCGGCGGCGATGCACAGGAGCGGCATTCCGTGTGGCCGCAGGCTTTCCAGCAAAGCGGAAAATCCAGCTTCCGGCAGCGGCGGCAATTGCCCCACGCCCCATTTCATCATCAACTGCGCGAGGCTGACCAGCACGATGCTGGCCGTGGCCCAAAGGTAGCCCTGATAGCCCCGGCAGGAATTCTGGCTGCCCTGGGCGCTCACAATCCCGCCCCCAGCAGGACGATGCCGAACATGATGCTGACGATGCCCAGCCAGTGGCTGCGGCTGGTCCTTTCATCAAAAAACCAGCGCGCGGCGAGCGCCATCAGCACGAAATTGAGGCTGAGCATCGGATACGCGATGCTCAGGGGCAGAAGCCGCAAAACCCACAGCCAGAAGAGCAATCCCAGTCCCATGGCGGCAATGCCGGCCAGCAGCCAGGCCAGCGCCTTTTTCCGTCGCGCTGGCGGCGGCAGGCGCCGCCAGCATTCGACCGCCTGCTTTTGGCACAACTGGCCGCAGCAGGTGAGCGCGCATACCAGGAGGACGAGGAGGAAACTCATGGCTGGCACCGGTAGTAGATAAAAACCAGACGCCCGGCTGCCGCGTCGTCTTTCGGAAAACTGAGAAAGTCCGGCACGGGCAGCCGTTCGGGGTCGAAATCGAGCAGCACGAGCGAGACATTCCCTTCTTTCCGCGCCTTGGCCAGCCAGCCAGCGAAGTCTTTTTCCTCGATCAGGCGATGGGCGCCGTCGGGATAGTCGAGGCCATATCTCAACTCGCCGCGCCTGTCGAACAGGAGGATGTCGCTGCGTTTCGTTTCCCAGGCCAGCCCGAGCGCGATGCCGATGCTGTTGGAGAGAATATGCCGGCTCGTGGCGAGTTCGGAGCGGACATCCTCGATCAGGTATTGCGGTTGCTTGACCATCATCACCCGGTCCGGAATCGCCCCTCCGATGAAGAGCCCGAGAAGCAGCGGGCAGAGCGCCGCCAACCACCAGCGCCGCGCGCAGTGTTTGACGCTCCAGAGTCCAATCGCGCTCCAGGCGGCGAAACAGGCCAATGCCAATACGATTTTGGTCCTGTCGCCGGATTGGTAAACCGGATCCGCTATTCCTGCCGCCAACACCCCGATCACCACCATCGCGACCAGGCCGGCGGCAAGGTTGACCCAGCCATTGGCGCGCAATGCCTTCAGGCGGCCCTCATTGATCATCCCGGCCGCTGCGTCGGCGATGAGCAGCGCAAGCGGCGCGAAGCAGGGCAGGATATAGGTCGGCAGCTTGCCCTTGGCGATGCTGAAGAACAGGAAGGGCATCGCCGCCCAGCACAGCAGGTAAAAGCCTTCGGGGCGGAGCGCGCGGCCCTTCCAGCCGCGCGCCAATGCGGACGGCAACAATCCGAGCCAGGGGAGCGCGCCGAGTGCCAGGATGGGCAGGAAAAACCAGAAGGGCCTGCTGTGCTGCGCTTCGGCGCCGGATAGACGCTGGATGTGCTCGACCCAGAAGAAGTAATGCCAGAAATCGGGTTCGCGCAAATGAATGGCGATCGCCCACGGCGCGCTGATCGCGGCAGCGGCGGCAATGGCGATGAGGCCGTAGGCGGAGAGTTCCCGGATTCCGGCCAGGCTCCCGCGCCGCCATCCGTTTTCCTGCGCATGCTTCCAGAGCACGTAGGGCAGCACCGAAATCACCGGCAGCGCCAGCGCCAGGAAACCCTTGGTCAGGAATCCCATTCCGCAGGCCGCCCCGAGGAGCGCCCAGGCAACGATCCTGCCGCGCCGCGTTTCTGCCCGATCCGCAAAATGGAAGCAGAGCATTGCGGCACAGAGCCACAAGGCCAGCCCCGCATCGAGGACAGCGTAAGTGCCGATCGCATAGACGATGAAAAACGAGAGATAAATCGCGCTCGCCAGAAGCGCCTTTGAACGGTCGCGCCACAGGCGCATCGCGAGCCAGAACACCAGCAGCGCGGAAAGCGCGGTGCACAACACCGAACCGAAACGCACGGCGAAATTGCTGTCGCCGAACAGCCATTGGCCGAGGTTGTTGATCCAGTAGGCGGCGACCGGCTTTTCAAAATAACGCAGGCCCAAAAGGCGCGGCACGATCCAGTCGCCGCTTGCCAGCATTTCGCGGCTGATTTCGGCGTAGCGCGTCTCGTCCGGCTGCCACAGCAGGCGGCCATTGAGCGGCACGAGATAGAACACGGCGAAAAGGAGAAAGAGCATCCAGCCCTTGAGCGCCGCGAATGAAGGCGCAAGGAAGCGCGAGTTGTTCGGTTTTACAGGCATGTGGAGCAGATAATTTTCTAAATTACTAAAAGAATTATTTGATGAAATTGACTACTGTAGCGAAACATTATTTAAGCAAATTTAGAAAATTGGCATTTTTCGGAAACTTTCAAACGGAGGGGATTTCCGCAGGAGCGCCGGATTCTTCCAGCGCCTTCTGGCAACCGAGCCAGCCTTCGCGCCCCGGGAAGGAGGAGGCTTCGAGCCTTCCTGCCGGCAAGGCGGAAAGCTCGGCGGGCAGCAATTCGCCCAGCGGGCAGAAACGGAATCCCGCGTCCGCGACGCGCTCCAGCAATTGCTCGAAGGCCGCCGCCTGCGCGATGCCTTCGACTTCGGCGTGGATGGTATAGACCGGAACATTCCGGCCTGCATCGTGACGCGCCAGCGCGTCGAGCAGCCAGCCGTTGAATTCCTCTGCCGTGCCGACGCCCGCGATCACGCCGACGGCTTCGTCGTAAGTGGGCAGCGTCACCGGAATCTGCGGCGTACCCAGGTTCTCGCCGAACAGCGGACGGAACGGAGCGCTGCCCCGGCAGTCGCTGTTGTAGCGGAAACGGAAGACTTCCTTGCAGGCGGCGATGCGTGCGTCGGCACGCCAGCCGGGAGCGGCGGAGCAATCGACCGGACGCCCGATGATGCCGGAAAGCGCCTCGACGCCGCGCCGGATTTCTTCCTCGATCCGCGCAGGCGGCCAATGCCCGATACGCATCTGCCAGGCGTGGTGATCCCAGGCGTGCAGGCCGATTTCATGCCCCAGCGCGGGGTCGGCGGCGGCGCGCAGGATTCCGGGGCATTGCCTGCCGATATTCCTGCCCGGCCAGGCAGTGCCGGCGAGCAGGATATCCCAGCCGTAAAGCGAGGCGGCGTTGGAGCGCAGCATCTTCCACAGGAAGCGCGGTCTTGCGAGCCGCCACAAATGGCGGCCCATATTGTCGGGGCCGACGCTGAAGAAGAAGCTCGCCCGCACCTCATGCCGTTTCAGCGATTCGAGCAGGCGCGGCACCCCTTCGCGCGTGCCGCGCAGGGTATCGACATCGACCCGCAGTCCGACCTTCGTCATGAAGAAGAATGGCTTCCCTGCGCCTCTTGGCGATCCTGCTCCCAACTGCGCAGGAAGAAATCGAGCGTCTCGGCGACCGTTTTCCGCAACGGAATCCCCGGCTGCCAATCGAGCAGCCGTTTCGCGTTCCTGATGCTCGGACGGCGAAAGGCCACGTCCTGATAACCCTTGCCGTAATAAAGGCCGCTTTCGATCATCCTGAACCCGGCAAAGGGCGGGAAATGCCCGCGCAAGGGATGCGCCTCGAAGCATTCCAGCAGGTGTTCCGCCAGTTCCTTGATGCTGGCCTCATTGACGGGATTCCCGATATTGATGATCTGCCCGTCGCATTTTCCGTCGCGGTTTTCGATGATCCGGAAGAGCGCCTCGATGCCGTCCTCGATATCGGTGAAACAGCGTTTTTGCGCGCCACCGTCGACCAGTTGGATCGGCGAGCCTTCGACCAGGTTCAGGATCAGTTGCGTGATCGCGCGCGAGCTGCCGATGCGCGCCGCGTCCAGGTTGTCGAGCCGTGGCCCCATCCAGTTGAACGGGCGGAAGAGCGTGAATTTCAAGCCTTCCTTCGCGCCGTAGGCCCAGATCACGCGGTCCAGGAGCTGCTTGGAAACCGAGTAGATCCAGCGTTGCCGGTTGATCGGTCCGACGATCAGGCGCGAAGAATCCTCGTCGAATTCGGCGTCGTCGCACATCCCGTACACTTCGGAGGTCGAAGGAAAGACGATGCGTTTTTTGTATTTGACGCAGTCGCGCACGATCCTCAGATTCTCTTCAAAATCGAGTTCAAAGACGCGCAGGGGATTGCGGGTGTATTCGATCGGCGTCGCAATCGCCACCAGCGGCAGCACCACATCGCACTTCTTGATGTGATATTCGATCCATTCCGAATGGATGCTGATGTCGCCCTCGACGAAATGGAAATTCGGATTGCCGATGAAACGGCCGATGGCGTCCGAGCTGATGTCCAGCCCATAAACCTCGTAATGTTCCCGCAGCAGCCGCTCGGTCAGGTGGTTGCCGATGAAGCCGTTGACGCCGAGGATCAGCACCCGCGTGCGCCGTGGTTTTTTCAGCGGCGCATCTCCCAAGCGGGCGCGCTCGACGAGGCCCAACTCTTCGGCCAGCCGCTCCCCCTGCACGTACAGCCCGCCTTCGGTCTGCCCGCTCAGGATTTCCAGCGCGCCTTCGCCGCAGGCAACCGTAAGAGGCCGTGTCGACAACACCGTTCCGGGGCTTTGGCCGTGCCGGGGTTCCAGCACCCTGGAGCGCCAGACGATGAATTTTTTTCCGCCGACCGACGAAAACGCGCCCGGATACGGCTCGGTGACAGCGCGCACGAGGTTGTGGATTTGCTGCGCCGGGAGTTGCCAGCCGATCTTGCCGTCCTCCGGGCGGCGGCGGCCAAAGACGCTCGCCTGATCCGTGTTCTGCGGCGTCAGCGTGAGCTTGCCGCTCCTGATGCGAGGCAGCACCTCAGCGAGCAAAAGCGCCGCTTCGGCGTTCAGCTTTTCGTGCAGGATCAGCGCCGTATCCTCGCCGCCGATCGCCACCCGGCGCTGCCCGGCGATGTCTCCGGCATCGGCGCGAGGCGTCATCCGGTGCAGCGTCACGCCGGTTTCGGTCTCGCCGTTCACCAGCACCCAATTGACCGGCGCCCTGCCGCGATAGCGCGGCAACAGCGAGCCGTGCAGGTTGTACGCGCCCTGCGGCGGAATGCCCAGGATCTCCTCGCCAAGCAGATCGCGGTAATAGAAGGAAAAAACGATGTCCGGCTGGAATGCGCGGATGCGCTCGATCCACAGCGGATGATTGACATCCTCCGGCGCGAAGACCGGCAGCCCCAGATCCGCGCCAAGCCGCGCGACCGATCCGAAAAAGCGGTTTTCCGCCGGGTCATCGACGTGGGTGAACACCGCCTGCACCGTATAACCCGCCTCCTGCAGCGCCTTGATGCCGGTGCAGCCCATATTGTGATACGCAAAAACCACCGCTTTCATGCTTTACCTTTCCGGGATTTTTTGGAAAAACGCCGCGCCCCGACCGTCTTCCGGATGAAATAACGGGGACGGGCGCGAACATCGGTATAAATACGGCCTATATATTCTCCCAGCAGCCCCATGCCGACGAACTGCGCGCCGATAAACATGAACAGCAGCGCAAACAGCATGAACACGCCTTCCACGCCCCACTGGGAGCCGAAGATCAGGCGCATGACAATCAGGAAGAGCGCAATCAGGAAGCCGCCGAAGGCCACCACGCTGCCGAAGATGCTGAGGATGCGCAGCGGCGTCGTGGTCAGGCAGGTCACCAGGTCGTACATCAGGTTGATGAGCCGCAGGAAATCGTATTTCGAGGCGCCGAATTCGCGCTCATTGTGTTCGACCGGAATATCCGTCACCCGGTGCGCGAACATGTTTGCGAGAATCGGAATGAAGGTGCTGCGCTCGTGGCAGGAGAGCATCGCCTCGATCACCGGGCGGCGGTAGGCGCGCAGCATGCAGCCATAATCGCCCATCGACTTTCCGGTCGTCTTCTTGATCATCAGGTTGATCAGCTTCGAGGCGGATTTGCGGAACAGCGAATCCTGGCGGTTGACGCGGATCGTGCCAACCACGTCGGCGCCCTCTTCCGCAGTGGCGACCAGGCGCGGAATCTCCTCCGGCGGATTTTGCAGGTCGGCATCGAGCGTGACGACGAGATCGCCGCGCGCCTTCCTGAATCCGGCCATGATCGCCGAATGCTGGCCGTAATTGCGGTTCAGCAGCACCGCCAGCACGCGGCTCTCCGGCGCTTCGGCGGCGGCGGCGATGATCGCGGCGGAAGAATCGCGGCTGCCGTCGTCGACAAGCACGATTTCATATTCGCGTCCCAGCCGCTCGCAGGCCGCCGTCGTCCGTTCGATCAGGGCCGGCAGGCTTTCCTCCTCGTTGAACACCGGGATCACGATGGAAACGGTCTCGATGCGGTCTTCCTCAATCATGGCAGCATTCCAGAATCTCGCGCATCGCAGCGACGACGCGATCGACATCGCTCATCTGCATATCGGGGAAAAGCGGCAGCGAACAGATGCGCGCCGTATTCCATTCGCTGTGCGGCAGGCTCAAATGCGGATAGCGTTCGCGGTAATACTTCTGCGTATGCGCCGCCCGAAAATGCAGGCCGGTTCCGATCCCGCGCGCTTTCAATTCTTCCATCAGCGCATCCCGCGTCAATCCGTTGCAGCGTTCGGGGTCCGTGCGCACGATGAACAGATGCCAGACGTGCAGATGAGGATAGTCCGGCACTTGCAGCGGCGCGAACGGAAGATCGCGCAGGAGTTCCAGATAACGGTTTGCCAGTTCCGCGCGCCGCGCGTTGAACGCGGATAAACGCCCAAGCTGCGCCAGGGCCAGCGCCGCGTGAATATCCGACAGGTTGTATTTGTAGCCCGGCATCACCGCTTCCGCCTGCGGCTTGCGCCCCTGCTGCTGCCGGTCGAAGGCATCGACGCCCAGCCCGTGAAATTTCAGGCAGCGCATCCTTTCCGCCAGTGCGTCGTCGTCGGTGGCAATCATTCCGCCCTCGGCGCAGGTCATGTTCTTGATCGCGTGAAACGAAAAAATCGCGGTGCCCTGGCTGCCGATCCAGCGTTCCCGGTAGCGCGTCCCGGCGGCATGTGCGGCGTCCTCGATCACCGCGACGCCGAATTCCCGCGCGACGGCATAGATCGGATCGAGATCGAGCGGCGCTCCGGCATAGTGCACCGGCACAATCGCCTTCGTGCGCGGCGTGATCGCGGCGCGAATCGCATCGGCCCCGACCATCAGCGTGTCCGGATCGACATCGACCATCACCGGCTCCGCGCCGGAAAGGACGATCATGTTGGGCGTCGACACCCAGGTCTGCGAAGGCGTGATGATTTCATCGCCCGGCCCGACGCCAAGCGCCGCAAGCGCCACGTGCATCCCGCCGGTGGCGGAACTCAGCGCAATCGCGTGGCGGCAACCAAAATGTTCGCAAAAGGCCGCTTCCAGCGCCTGATTCTGCGGGCCGGTCGTAATCCAGTCGGAACGCAACACCTCGTTCACGGCGGCAATTTCCGACGCGCCGATCGACGGACGCGAAAAAGGGAGAAAGGGAAGTGTGGAGGCAGGAGAGGACATGGAACGCGCGAAGCAATCGTTCGCCCTTTTCAAAAAAGGGGGATTATCCCTTTAATCCATTGTCCAGCGGAAAAATTGTGCGGTAAAAATTTGTAACCGGCTGCCGGGCGCAATCCCTGCCATTCATGGCGGGGTCAGCGAGACATGGCCTAACAGGCGCCGAAGGCGCCCCGCATTGTGTAGGGGCGGGTGGTACGGGCGGGTTTCAAACCCGCCCCTACGCCGCCCCT
>Ga0123357_10003549_pt1 | contig 17937 bp, 12 predicted proteins | sample TergutEmb28metaG_FD_89873 | JGI IMG/M metagenome (GOLD analysis project Ga0123357, IMG submission 89873) | Embiratermes neotenicus P4 segment gut microbial communities from Petit-Saut dam, French Guiana - Emb289 P4 | ecosystem: Host-associated > Arthropoda: Insects > Digestive system > Gut ... | reverse complement strand
TCTGTTAGAGGCTGAGTCGACCCCAGGGCCATAGTGCGATCGGAAGTATTTATGTCAATGAAAAATCCACTGACACCATCTGGGATCGAACCAGCGACCTTCCGATTTGTAGCACAGCACCTTAACCACTGCGCTACCGCGGTCCCATTGTTGGTATAATACTACAAGTAAATTTACATTTTGGTAATTTCATAAAACAGGAACATGCAGGACAGCGTGTCCTGTTTTCTTACGTAAAACCTACGCTTCCCTTTCGTATTTTTTTCCGTCGCGATTAGACTTCGGCTACTTTAAGTAGTGATATGGAGGACAGCACTGAAAATTTAGCCCAGTTTCAGACAGTACAGTAGAATGTAGGTAACTCGCAATGCCCAATATTTTATCTTGCAAATGTTAAATCCGCATATAACGACAATATAATAACGAAAACATTATCAATGTTTGAAATTAAAATTTGCTTTTATTCTACTCCAAACACCGTAGCGATCCAAATTTCAGATCTGTGAACTGACTTCCGTCACTAGCAGTGTTATTGAAATGATTATGATGATGTGATACTACAAATTACAAATTGATGCGATTTTTACGTGTAATTGCAGAGACGTAAGAGCGCAAAAACCTGCCCGAAGAAATGACCTCGGACTTCGGAAGAGGAACCTACCAGACAATAGCACGTATGAAAAACGATCCTGAACATGTATATCCTAAAGCGGCAAAAACTTAGTTTCTGTATAAAACACATGTCTCTCTGCATCCTCCCTCGATGATGATGATGATGATGATGATGATGATACGCTTCCTACAGTTGTCAGATTATACACTATTTCAGAAATTACCTTGTAGCTTATTATAATAAAGGTAAAGGTAAAGCTATCCTTTTACACGTCGTGAAGTGTATGGTTAGTGGAATTTTAGGTCCATCCTTTCTTATTTTCGGCTCTAGATGGCGGTGAGTGGTCAGCTCCACAGGCAAGCTGCTTTATCACCGGGAAAGTGCGCCACGTGTTCTTCGAATAGGCTGGGAGTGGCCACAAACAGGACTGGAAGTTTTTTAAAAAGGAAAACATCTACAAAAATTTAAAAACAAAAAAGCGATTCCATCTATAAACCCTGACGGATGATTTCTTTAAATGTGGTGACATTCCATCTGATGTAAAGGGAAATTAGATAAAATTTTCACAACAAAAGAAATAATATCGAATCTGAAATATTGTTTATTGCTTATAGCATCACGTCAGTTTATATAGACTACTTGGTATGTAACACAGCACCAGACAGTTTTCTTGTATATCTTTCCCAACTTCCTTATTGCTATTGCGTATCATTACAACTACAAGAAGTAAATATACTCGTATTAATCAATACAACAATTTAATAACAAAAAACTTGATGAAAACCGTGAGAATTTTCCACCCACTACCAAGAAGCAGTTTAAAAATACGATTAGCTACTGTCAGTTGCTGAGTAGCTTGTTCATCCACACCCCAAATTCTTTGTGTTACTCCTTTAACTAACAGCACAAAAGATGGTAATCTAAAAATGTTTTGTAACTGGCACAAACAACCGATAAATATATGAATAATTATAGGGTACAACATGTAAGTTTTATTTCGGTGTAGCCATGGAATTGTGTATCAAAACACCAGGCTTGAAAAGCCACAATATAAAACAGAATGCCCTCAAGCAGCAGTAAGAGTGGCTCTGCGCTTGTAAATGGAAAACGCCTGTTTCGAATCTTGGCCGGATAACCGCCTATCCAGAGGTTTCTTGTGGAATTCCTCAATCACTCCGGTCAAATTCTGAAGTATTAGCTTCACGAGGCCGCAAATAATTTCTTCCCGAAAGCTTTCCAATTTATCATTCATCACTTTCCCTAACATTTAACGCTGCATAGCCTGAGCTCCTGACAGCGTTATGAAATAACCCACGGAAAGCAGGAAGAGAAAGATATAGTATGCCGAAAAAGTAGCGTGGCATTTCGTAATTGGTATTTCCGTTTCACACTCGGAACTTCAGCTGTCAGAGACATTGCAGGGGCGTGTCTATCATGAGCCTTCTGCTGATCTCTTTATTAACCCCAAGCAAATGCCAGAATTGCAATTAAGAAATGCCCATACCCCTTCTGTACAAACTTGTAACTCACGGGTCAAAACGACCCTGTAATTCCTCACTTGGCGCTCTGTGTTGCCTTCAACTGGGAAAAAAAAGAAGAAGATAAAAAAATCCGGGAGCGTGTGTATATTCACGTAGGTATATACTATACAGATAAATAACGTGCATGCACGCACGCACACACACACACACATATATATATATACACACACGCACGCGCGCGGATAAGTTGTCATAGGGTCTAACAGAGGAAAAATTTATCTTTTCATTCTGGCAACAGCGTTTCAATAATAATGTTTAAGAACGTGCTACGGATGTTTCACCATGTACAACAATTTGGAAACTTCACTACACACTCCGTAACAGCGGTCATGTAACACCTATTCCATATCATGACAGAAATGGTGCAGCTCAGGCCACAGGCCTAGGTTAGGTAAAATGTATGGGTTACGCACTTCATCAATAGAAAATTGTAAAATTCGATTTATAAATAAATTTAAAGCAATATTGTCCAAAAGTGTTCTTTCCTCAACATTAATTTAACCTTGGACTTCTGACCAATCAAATTATATTTGCAATGCAGATGTACAGAAGGACCACATCGGCTCGATTCTCACGTTTTATTGCATCTTGCACTGTTGCCATGGGCCGGTTTGGAATTGTTGTTGGACCTAGTTTTGCCCACCCCTGCTGTAGTTTCTTGTGTGACTGCCTTTAGTTTAACATTCTACAGCGTGTAGCACAATACAATTTGCGAGCTGTGGAAGATATTGCCATTGAAAGTCAAAGGCACGGGCACAAAGGGCGATTAGTCACAAACAGCCTTGGGCTAATGATGAGATACCATTTAACATTTCGCCTGTACTCTGCTGTTCACTCCTGCGTGCCAAACACAAAATTATTATGCGCTTATCGACACACATGTAGCCTGTTCTTCCTACATTACAGACAATTTGGAATTACAGCAGTGTACGTACATCTTACATTTGCATCTGAATTTCATGAGATTTATGATTTGGAACCAATGCGTGTCTTCTACAGTAACTGCTAGATAAATGTCATCTTCAAACAAGTAGAAATATACATAACATATTACTGTGTGCACATTTTTTGAAGAAGTGAGCCCAAGGATCACTTCACATAGCTTTACTTATATGTGGCTCTGAATGCAGCCAGTAGAAACTGTATGCATTTTAGTTATACTTCTTCCTTTTAACAACTTTATTTCTGGTGGAACTCTGAATTGTGTGCGTTTGTCAGCAATGTTTCAAACTATTAATAATGCGAAAAATATCTATCACATATTCGTTCAACTGTTGTGATACTGCGCTGTATTGCTGTAGGCTAATAAATCACTAACACTTAAAGAGACATTATGTCTGCAATGAGAAAGATGATCATTGAAAGGTCAATGTGTAACAATACCAACTCACATAAATTTATAACAGTAGAACACTGACATTCCTGTCTCACTTAAGACGGCTTATTTTCATTTAAGTGGTCTCACCGAAATACAAAAGAATGTTGAAATGAAATTTGTTCTGCTAACCGATGTATTAATTAATTTTAAAAAATCCGAAAGGTTCAACTAGTATCATGTACATTTAGAACGGTTTCCGTTGCAGTTCATCACAGTACTTGCGTAATGTTCGTCATCGTTAACAGATACAATATTTTTACGGGAAATTACTTTTGAAAAAATTACTGAGGAAAATAAATAAACTAATATAGATTATGAAATTAAACAGTCATAACAGAAACACAGATAAAAATTACTAATAACACGAGCGAAAAGAATCCATGTTAACCATTGGATTGGAGGCTGGGTGGGACCCAGGGCTGGTACGCAAGGTTAATGTTTAGGTTGGACTGTAACTGATTTTACATGTTGTCCATATTATGTGTGATGTTTGTGAGTATGATTGTTTTTTTTTATACACAAGTTTCCACAGACATTATTGTGTCTGACAATTCACATCATTACCTCACTCAGAATGTTTTGTACAACTTTACGGGTTGGGTTCCCTTGTTCAGAAGTCACCCAACATGGTGTTAAGGATGTGAAAAAGGTTAAAGAACACTGGCATAGATACAAAGTGCTTGTTCCATATCCATGTCAAACCCAAAGTAACACAAGAATCTTCATCACAGTGCAAGTTAAATATATATCATTACAGCATGTAACTGGATGTGCGAACAAGAATGGAAAAATCCAATTTCAAATGTGAGGAACATAGTAAGAGATTTAATGGACAAGAGGTGATATGGAAATGACAAAACTGCAAGAAAGTGTAACAACATTTTGCAGGGAGGAATTTTAAAAACAATCAAGAAATTCTCTGCATTTTATGGACAACAAAGGCTCCTCATTACACAATTTTCCCGTTAATTCCACCTTCTTAGGTCCTAATATTGTCAAGGTGGTGAGGAAAACATCTGGACCTAAAAGGGACAAAGTAATGCAGGCTAGAAGTTTGATATAACCAGGTAACAATCGTGTTTTTCACTATCTCTTCCCTGCTTCCACAACCTTCGCTTATGCCAAATATAACACATGTGGATCTATGATGAAATGTTTCACCTCCTGACCAAATATCATAACTGCATAGCAGATGACTAAAACCCTCATTCCTAGCAATGCGGCACCACAAGTACTATATGGGTCACCAACGATCATATCAAAACACACCAACATAAGCAACTGCATACATAACTGATGCGCCACCACACCAGCTGGCCAGGCATTTAGAATTACTGGCACCATTACCATGGCACAAGAGACATCACAATAGCAACTCATCTCTTACACAGAGGCCACACTCTCACCTTGAAAGACACAAATGTCCATCAGCTTTGCTACAGACTTTTTAATTCCGTCCTACTCAAGGGTACCTTACAGCTACTGGAGCAACAGTTCAGAACAGGCACGCAAGACCCATTCCAACTGATGTTAACATACGTCTACTTCACCTTCAATGGGACATTTTATGACACGTAAGAGCATCACTGCTTATCCTGGCTATAGCTGATTATGTACTCCACTCAATAGTCTGAATGAGTGGCATTGGATATGCTCATCAATAACAAACATGTCACACATATCATCACACATCACTAAAGCATGATTATAATGTTAAACGCACTAATCAACTCTGTGACAATTACAGTCTTAACATTAAAATTCAGTCACCAAATGCAGCATTCAAATGGAATGGATAACAAAAACGTACATTTCAACAAAACTTTCCAACAATAAACACTATACACGAGAGACCAACAGGGGTGGCAACACTACTCTTCCAAGACACCAAACCACTTGACATGAAGACAGTCCATATTTCAACCAAAAAGAACAAATACTTCTTAATACTCTTAGAAGAAGTCACAGAACTATAAGTGTCAAGAATTTACAGCATACCACATGAACATGGGAAGGTACGTGTATGACGGAATATTCCAACAAATGGAACTATATTACAATATACAGTTTTTACAATTACAACACTAGAACTCCAAAATGTTCTGACCTTTTCTTGTGAGTCACCATCTGGGAGTGTACATCAATATGTTTATAACACATACATTATAAATAGACAAAAATAGATTAAAATTTTATTAAAATTGTTTGTTGTCTTGAAGTTGGTACTGTGAATATGCAAGTTTGATGAGGTATTCCTTGTGGAACATATTTTATATGTGTAGAGTAGTATAATCATTCTGAAACAATATTAAAAAAGCAATCCATAAGCATAAACAGTAACATTATATAAAATATATGTTGTAAAATGATAGTTATCTGTACATACCAAATCCTTGGAGCAGCTTGCGTATGTTCTGATTGCATGTACAGTAGTGAGAACTGAAAGTATAGCTTACTGATATCACGGTGTAAGTCACATGGTAGTGTGACATAATTGAAGGTCATTAATGAGTTCAAATAGGGGGGTGACAGTCTCCAGGATACTGTATGGCTATAAGTTTGTTAGTGAAACTATACTGTTGTGTGTAAATCTGTTCAGAAGTGTTCACATAAGGGCCCTTAATGACACATAAAGAATCATGGTATCTAGAAGTGGTCCATATACATGAAACGGTAAAGCACACCCTGAACAGACCAAGAGTGTTCCAGGAAACTGAGGATCCCAGATTTTGAGAAAATAAGCACATGAAGGTGGTAAGGTTATTAACCCTGCACACACCTTTACACCTTTAATGGGAAAAACACTTAATATATTCTATCAGATTGACTACACTATACTTCTCCATTTATGTACTTGTATCCCTTACCTGATGATGGTCGAACAGAACGACCAAAACAAATCATACAAACATAATATTAACCAAACATGTAATGTTTGGATGTTGTATTTGTGTGGATTAGGCTGCTAATAATTAACTAGCACAATGGGATGATGATGTTCAAATGAGTAAAGATTGCCAATTTTTTTGGGCTGGGGAAAATTCTCAACTTGAGTGGGATTATTAACTTGGTGTTCTATCCATAAATGTTATTCCTGGAGTAATTCAAAGTGTATATATTTGAATGGGAAACTTCAAGACAACAAAAAATTTTAATACAATTTTAACCTATTTTATCTACTTATAATCTATGTTTTATACAAACACCGATGTACACTCCCTGAGGATAACCCACAAGAAAATGTCAAAATATATCAGAGTTCTAGTGTTTTAATAGTAAGAACTTGACACTGTAATACTGTGCATCCATTGAAATATTTCTGAATTTAACAATTAGTGCATGGATATGATGAATACCATAAAAAATGTAAGCCAGGCTGATCCAGGCAGACTAGGTGTAAAGAATCTGAATGATATTTATGCTGAAAAAGATGGGTCCAAAGTGGTAGCTCAGAGTAGTGAAACTGACCAATGTATCAAACATCAAGAAAATACAGAGGTACCACACAGAACATCAGGCTGTAAGGACCAGCAGGTTGAAGAAGTGACAGAGAACAGCTACACCTGCATAATCTGAAGCAAGAAAAAGGACTGAAACTAGGTCAAACAAGCACCCCACAATCAAAAACCTACAGCACTCAAAGTTAGGGACAAGCTCCAGGAAGGAGAGACAGGACAGCAAGGTGACCATCTAAAGACAAATGGTCTTTCTTCACATCAAGTTACAAGGTACCAGATAATAAGTAGAAGGTGTGACCATCCAGCTTGACATTACCTTATGAGTGACCAGCCAACAAGGAAGAGGTACAGAATTGACAGACTGACCCATACATACACATATTAACCAGAAAGTGGTGTTTACTCACCACACTAACTATATCACCTTTATTAATATGTTAAGAAAACTAACAAGTTCAATAGCATTTCTTTACTATCAAAAACAAGAGAAACTTCAGTGCAACTGACTTATTTTGTACAATACGCCATTCCTCTCTCAAGCAAGGTAAGCATAACTGGATATACAGCATGAAAACTTGTTTCTCCTCTCTGACGAACTGTTTGTTGGTAACGCTGCAATGCTCCTCCCATAAGCTCCAGACGTTCACGTTCTGATGGGTGACTGTCCAACCACTGAGAGAAACGGCTTACTGACCAGTTTGCACTCTGGAATACATGAAAATCACTGCAAATTCCAATGCACCTCTCTCTCTCTCATGTATGAACGTGTGCATGGTGCGCACACACACACACACACACACACACACACACAAAAGTTATTAAGCAAATTTATACGTGGTTCGTACTGGTGAAACATAACCCTGTTTTGTATTAAGCTCATTATACAGCAAAGACTGTACATGGTATAAAATGCAGTTCTCATTAATATCTAGACATTTTTTTGATAAACTTCTCAAGAAAGCAAATAAGATAAGTAAAGAAGACTGGTTTAGGACATCTTTCTACATCGGTGAGTAACATTATATATTTAGTGGTAATATGAAGGAAAAGTAAATCTGAATCATACTACTACATGTTTTGCAATAGCAACAAACAAAAATGAAATAATGTATACTACAAACACATGTACTCCAAATATTTGTGTCACTATTGTATTACCTGATGTGGTGAAAGAAGTTCATTTGGTCCACGAGAAAACATGGAAAGCAATACCATGCTATACGGAATTACATCTCCCAGGGCTGGACTGTCTGAGATCTCATCAATGCTGAGAAATAGCAATGGACGTAATGATCGCATCATTCGGTACTGACGACTGAGTTCTGATGTCTGTCTACAAAGAGGTGCCACAGCTACTTCCATCTGCCACAGAAATCATCAGTTCAGTACCTTTTACATGTTATTTAATCCTATGCCATGTGATCGAACAGACTACTGTGGTTGTTAAGTTCCTAAAGAGGGTGGGTTTGTACAGAGACATGCAGAAAGTTCAAAGTTATTCATGAATGACACAGACATTGCAAAAGTAATAGGCAATTTGGACACATCAGAAAATACGGATGACTGACTAGAGACTACAGTGTAGATAATGACAAGATTTCTGAGCCAAAAGTGAATCTAAACTATGAACCACAAACAGGCAGTTGCCAGAAGAATTATTTCGCTCAATTGTGATAATCACTTATGAAGAATGTGTATGTGAAATTAGATGCAAATTGAAAGAATAATAAATTGTAAATACTGTTTTTCCTTAAACCTTTTAAAAAAAATGTAAAAATGGCTCTCACATCATACAAACTTACCATTACAGTATGTGTTAAACTCAGTTTCTTGATGTAGCATACATATTAATTATTATTTTTTTTTAATTTACAAGACCACAATATTTTACTGTATTACATAGTCACGGGATACTCAGATTTACTACTGTACTTAATGCAAGAGCATTACTATATTAAATGGAACAGGTGAAACCTGATCACTGTTTTACCAAAAGATAATACATTATATGTAACTATTTAATTTACGGTGTGTTACTGTCGTCATGATGCACATTGTGTGAAACTTCTAAGACTGGGGTAAAATATTTTTTATAATTTCAAAGCTTTTCCAAAATTCCAACTCTCCCTTATCATCACTAATGAAGAATACTTCGTGTAGCCATAAGCACATTATGGGTGTAGCAGGAATACATTTTCTTAAGGTACACACTTCATCCTCCATGTCCAATCATGAAACTACCCTCCACCTTTATAGACATTTTGTTTCAACTGCCCAAGAAACACAATGTAGCTTTTGCTGTGGTCACCACTGCAGCAATATACCTAAATGTGAAAAGTTAATTATTCAACTTTTATCATGAAAACTTTGTTCAACATTAACTATGCAGGAGAATGTAATCTCCCATGCTCTGTACTTTTGTTTCATTACACTGTCATTTTGCTAAGACTTTACACATTGCCATTATGATAATACACTTTATTAAGTAACTTAATCCACTTAAGTCCAAGGGCATCAGTATAATATGAAAATTACACATATTTTCACTGCATGAACACTAAAGACAATTTACAAAACAATGTAGTACGGGCAAAGGATTGAACAGTTAATTTTCTCCAAGCATCAGTTGTGCCACAACATATACTGCTAGGGCAGGATGTTGTGCTCAGTATTCTGTAACACAAACCTGACTAAAATCTGCAGAAAGCCGGAGACGTCCTCCCTCTCCCAGAGGACGAACCAAACACGCGTGATTGAGAAACAGTTCTATGCAGCGCCTGGCTACAGGAACACAGCTAAAACAAAATTCAAAGGGTTATCATAAAAATCTTATTATGGTGTGTAGGCCTATTATGTGTACAGGGAACAGACTACTTAACTAGCAAGATATACTAAAGACACACACAACAAGTACAACTAAATTCAGCTTCTGTTAGCTGGCCATTCTGGCAGAGGTGATTCTGTTATTTTTTCACTTCCTCTCAACTTAATAAATATGCTGGACCTTAAAATAGATCACGTGTGTCAGAACTACCTTTTTTTTTAAAAACTGTTTTAATTTAAAACACAATAAACTAATTCCTAGAAGAATGATAAACAGATGATAATAATTCAGGGCCTCAAGTGTTGAGTGCCTGAATTATTTTCTAGTTTATAAGTCTTTTAGGAACTAGTCAACCTTGTTACAAATCAAAGCAATTATTAACACTGGCATTAATACACATATAATAACTACAAGTGAGTCAGTGGTAATATTTTCAGTATTTTCAACCACAGAGATCAACCCATCAATATGATACATACAGACAGGGACATATAACTCATCCTTCATCATCTATCATCAGCCAGTTAGCAGATGGTCAAATGGTGGGTAATATGGAAATCTCACAAAGTTGTACATAGATCACATGGAATATTCTCCAATTGGTACATGCTGAAATAATCTTAAAGTGAATTTTGGCCTTCACTACCTTGAGGTACAGTCCTGAATTTTGCGTAGGCTCAACAAAGACATTCCCCAAAATTTTGTCAAAATTTATAAGCGTGATGATTTTTGGTCTAAATTTGGAGATCCATGTAAAATCCACAGAGCTAATGACTGTCAATATAGAATATAATAAAAATCAATTCAGCCAGAGTGGTTTGTAAGACACTGCAGCAATAATAAATCATTTCTTTGACTTGAAATTTAAACTTAAACTGAAACAATTTCACAAAATGGTAACCTGGGATGTCAACACTGTTTTTATTACCTTATAATGAAGTTCTGCCACATATATGCCACTACAATACCAAGTATCTATACATTTTTATAAGCTTCCTTACCATTTCACAACCACATCTTGATTCTGGAATGGTGCCAAGTAATTACTTGCTGCCCTGGCAATGAAACCTTGTAGTTCCTTCATATACAAGGAGCACTGGTTAACATCTGACTTTCTGGTGCTTGCATTAATCTCACTTTCACCAGCTGCTGGTCTCCTACAATCAGGAACCATGTACCAGGAGGAGGAAAGAACAAGCAAACTACTATGTGGTGCAGTCAGATACTTTCTGGAGTGATGGCATGATGATGCTACTGCTGGTAGCACAAGTTTGTGTAGTTCTATTTGTGATTATGACATATCTAGAAAATAGCTGACTTGAAAAAATAGCATTTCTGCATCAAATTTTGCTGTAAACGGGGAAAAATGCTACATCAGACTCTTAAAGTAGCTGTTGGAGAGCAAACGGTGGGAAGAACACAAGGTTTTGTGTGGTTTTCCAAGTTCAATAGTAATATGACCTCTGTTGAAGGTGTTGAACACTTAGAATCTTCATCAATGCGCAAGGCAGATGAAAATGTGGAACAAGTGACAGAATCTGTGCTCGCACCAGAAGAATCACTATCCATAAAATTACCAAAATGTTAGGAATTTCATTTGGGTCAGCTCAGAATACTCTGACAGACAATCTGTCCATGTGTCAAATTACCACCAAATTCATGTCCACCACTTGCTGAATAAGGAGCAGAAGGAAAATAAAGTTAACATGTGCCAGAACCTTTGACAGCTGCCTGAAAGAGCCCCATAACTCCCATCACAGAGATGTGATAAGATGTGAGTTTAATGGTATGACCCATAAACCAGTGGAGGAGCCCACCATATCCGCACCCAAAACAGGCAAGACACACTGGCTCATACGTGAAGAACATGTCACTGTTTTTTTTTTGTCCTAAGCTGGGCTTTTCCCACAATTCAAGAAGACACTGGAGATTTACTAACCTCGCCAAGATTCAGGCACAGTCATCAGACATTGGTTCAGTTTAAATGATAAGCTGTACAAAATGGTTCAAACAGTGCCAAGATCAGTGGGACACAAGTTCCAAGGAGACTACTTTGAAGGGGACAACACTGATTATTAAGGCAAGTGTTGTTGATGGGGAGAAATAAATTCAGTTCACAAACTGACTGCATCACATACAAGTAGTGAAACAACATAAAATGAGTAATAAAACATTGTAGCATGTTTTGGTAACATCATCCCACTGTGCTAGTTAATCAGTAGTGATTTAAATCCACACAAACACAACATTTGAACACCATATGCTATGGAAGTGCATACTTTTCCCTTTATGTACTTGTGTTTTCTACATGATGATGGTTGAATGGAACGACAAAAGCGTGTTGTAGGAAAGCAAACAAATGAGTATATGGTGTTCAAATGTCACGTTTGCATGGATTTAAATCACTATTATAACACGTATGGTTCATTTTTATCAAGCATGATATACAGTAAAAATCAAACCAGGTGCATTAACACTGACATTGTAGTGTACTGTATATGGTTTCACATTTTTAAACTTTATAAATTAAGAATATGTAAAACTATTACATTATTTTAGAATGTCTATCCTAGCTTACAGCTTACAAGCCTCACAGAACTAACAGGCCTTCCAGTTTTGGAACTAGCCACAGTTTGTGTTTCATCCAGTTCTGAAGCATAAAGCTTGCTACTGTTCCGTGAAAAAACAATTAGTGACTTAAAAACATAAAGCTGAGGATGCATGCAGTTTCTTTATCCCTACATTTCATTGTGACTATAGCTAACATCAAACTTCTGCATTATAATTATTTATGTCATGGAAAATTTTGACAGTCCCAAAAAATTCTAATGAAATGATGTTTTATTGAATTAGAATGGAATAAAACTCTGCTTCACCTACAATAAATCAAAAATAACCATTACGCATCCTACAAGAATCTGAATAACCATGCATACGACAAAAATACTAGTCTCTTCATAAGTGATCAAAGACCACCATGAATTAAGAGCTTAAATTGAACAATTTCAGAATAAGTGGGTTTTATTAGCATTTAAATGTTCAGCAGTTGAATGTGTTTATCTGCTTCTTGTAGTCTGTCTAACAATCACTGGTCATTAAGATCCACTCTTCACTTCTATTCCTTTTGTCAAATAATACTCAGATTGTGACTAGTGCACATGTCTCTCACTAACTAGGGGATGAATGGAACAGCTTTAGAATAACCTTCCTACATCCTTCTTCTGCCCATGTATTTGATTCTGTTACTTTTTCAGCCTGAATTCATTACGATCACAATCTTAAATATTCTTAACAAATACAGTAACATACCACCAGTTAAAAAATTGTGTTACTGAATATAATAAACCTGTCCAAGGTGCAACACTCACATGGAGTAGTCTTCATTATGCATTGTAAGGATAATTGCCTCTATAGCATCAGATATTGAAGCTACGAGAGGATTGACTATATTCTGAATTAGCTTGTCTGTATGGCTCAAAGATTCCTGCACAATATTGGCTGCATCTGGTGACAAACTTGACTTCATATTCACCAAAACTCGTCCTACTTGTCCATTCAGGTAGTGCACCAAATTTGCTATGGATACATTTAACACCTGACCAGGTGTGCAATTGTCTGTAACATTAACACGATAAAAAATGAGTAAACAAGAATATTAGCACATTAAAAAAAATCCTGAATACAATAAAACACCATTTAACATTCCTCAATTTAGTGCTTTCCTCACTTCATCTTCAATGATCCCAAATGAACATCAGAGTTAAGTTACCCCAATTTTTTATTTTCCTCAGTTTAATGTTCAAATCCACTGCTCTCCAAGTAACCCTTAAAAGTGGAAATAATCACAACATACAGTGGGAGGATGTGAAGGAATTCACGTGGTTCACAATAATGACAAGTGTAAAAAGGTGTCAAGAATATGATAAAATACCTATAGCTTCCCTAAAACACAGGAACTGTCAGCATCTCAAGAAGGGTTCTGTTCCATGGAATTAGTTACAGAGAATGAAAAGAAATTCACGCACAAGCTCTCCATAGTGTAAATCCTTCTTAAAAGATAAGTAAAAAAGTCACACAACATGCAACCTGAGACCATCACAGAAGGACTCCATGGGCCCTTGAGTGGGACAGTCTCAATTCTTGGGAAACAACACATAAGTTTCCACCTGGCTCTCATGTCTCAGCTGCACATATGTCATTCTTATTGGCTCATACCCATACAATCTGCTGGCAACCTACAATCACAAGGGCTGTAGATGTTACATTTCATGTCTCACAGAGACGTTTCTCCAGGCATTGAAACACATCATTATCTGAGGACATCAACCAGGAAAATACAGTATATGCCAACTGCCATGCATCAGTACCAGCTTGACCATTACAGGCATCATGGGTGAACAACATGTTGCAGTATAAGTGTGTGTATTCCTTGAACAATGGATCACAAATGAACTCTGCTCTACACTCTGTGTCTTGGGTAGGACTACAACTGTCCTATATCATGGTGATAAATAACACTACTGACAAAAATGTTACCCCATTTGACAGCGAGTCTCTCAAAAACTAAATATCTCAGGACAAATGTAGTATATTTTTAGCTCGTTTTTTTTAAATAAGAAATAATAAATGGCAAATTTCTGTGCGCAAATTTCTTTTCTCATTGTATAATTTGTTAAACATGCTTATGCAATGTAGTCCTATGTACAGATTTTCTTCTCTCTATTGTTTACTACACCTTTACTAATACACATATACTCTTATCAAAAGAGGCCTTCTCTAGGCACCACAACTTTAATTATGTATGTATTTTTCATTGCAATAGCTCATAGAGTATGATTACACAACACATGGAACTCAGACGTAAACCAACGTGACTCACCATCATTTAAAAACTGCAGTGGGCAGCTGGAGCTGCTATTCTTTTTTTCTACTCATATGGTGGCTTTAGATTTCTATTTTTTTAAATCATGTGTCTCCAACCCACAGCCCACCAGGCTGCATTATGCAGTCCGTGGCTACACTTGTAAATTATGCATATACTATAAAAATTACACAAAAATTTGGGCAGTTAGGAACACCACTTATTCTTACCTCTGTACTTGCAGTCCACAAACCAGCCCACTATAATGGGTGTGGCCCTAAAGGTTGGACACCCATTTTTTAAATTGTTTAGTTTATTAACAGAAGTTACTGCATCACTAACTAAACTCAATCAAGAACACCCCCTCTTAAGTTGCTTCACTGTACTATTAAATAAATTTAATTCTAACAATTATTTATCATAAATACTAGAAAAAAGAATAAATTTAAGCTACAGGAGCTGTGATACAAGGGATTAGCAATACTAACTAATGGTAGAGATGATATCAAATGCCTAGGCTTTGTTGTTAGTGTTCATAAGTGGCCAGCTTTACATAAACACAGTAGCAGAGTTAATGAACTCACCTATAACCTGTGTAGCTTCTCCATCAGTAACAATCATTTGTTCACACTTCAGGCAGAACAAGCGAACAGTTTTACTGATATTCCGAGCAACTGTACAGCTCAGAGACACATCGACAAGGGACACACTCAGCTCACTGAATCCAAATATGAAAGAGAACATTTTACAAGTTATTTTCCCATTTGAATAAACAGAAATATGCACATATCTTTTACTATGTAGTCATAAAAAGAACACGAAAAATTGTAGCAAAATAAGTCAATAAAATTAATCCTCAACAAAGAAGACAGAAAAAAAACAAGGCTTGTATTGAAGTAAATCACAGTTCAAATATGTAATGTAAATGATTAAAAATTTCCCTGTATTTGATCAAGAAATGAGCCATAGAGTTAGAGTAGTAATTTGGAATGAGCCCATTTGATCATAATGCACCTTGGCCCTAAAACAGGTCCTTTGTGCCCCATTCTCTGATGCCAAGTAATGGGAGCCCTGGTCCTTCACAGAAGTTCGTGATTGCCCCCAGACTCAGGTATGTAACATAATCTGAATCCAAAAAAGGAGCCCAAATTGATTTAATAAGAGGTGCTCCATTTCCAGAGCCCTCCAAGAACTCAAAAAGTACCCATAAACGGACCCCCTCCAGGTTCCCCATCGGGGGCCCTTATGGAGTTACACGTTTCTAGTGCCTTCTTTTACATATCTCTCAAATTCCTCGATAATAGTTCTCCTAATATAAAGAAATTTCACCCTTCTCTCGAAGGCCCTATGAAAGGACCAACCCCCATGTTCCCCAAAATGGGGCCTCCATGGAAACAGACACCCATTTCCAGAGCCTTAATTGGCATATCCTTCGGGGTCCCCAGTAAAGGAGCCCTCCTTCCAGGTTCCACTCAATGAGGTACTACAGACAGAGATGCCCCATTTCCAGAGCCCTCCTCCATTCATCTTTCAAAGTCCCCAGTATACGAGCCCCCCTTCCAGGTTCCCCAGCGGGGCCCCTATGGAGAGAGATGCCAGTCTCCATACCCCTCCTTTAGGGTACACGTACAGTGCAGGCAGATTCAGATTCCGATTCTGAAAGATGGAGCCAATCTCCCCGACACTTGCCGGCAGGTTGGAATCATTAGGTGGAGGCCAATTATCGGCACTGACTGCAGACCAGTCACAATAATGGAACTGACAAGTGAAGATGGTGCTGTTCTTCTTATTGCTTCAGAAAATGCTCACTTAAAATTGAAAAGAGAGAGAGAAGCAGGGTTCATGAAATTAATCAGTTAAGAGAGAGTATGGTGAATATCACCAATTTCCTTAACTGAAAGTAGATGGGGAATGGTTTTTTAAATATTTTAGAATGGATATTGAAACGTTCACCCACATTTTGGGGAAAACTGAACACTGCATGATCAAGAATTGGTGTAACCTTCATCAACAGAAGATTCTTCCAGAAGAATGTTCTGTAATAACCTCGAGGTAAGATCATTATTATTAGCTACGTATTTTTTAAGAAAACAATCTTTACTCTCTCTCTATCTCTCTCTAAGTCATAAGAAATTTTCACGAAAGAAGGGATGTAATCGATGTATGCAACAAAAAATACTGTATAAGAATATTAATATTTTATTAGATAAACTAGTGTTTGAGGAAGAAATAAGGCATACAAAAGACTTTGAAATTCATTGGGTATTGGTGGGATTTGGATGAGCTGCAGAAGGGTGGCATTTGGAGGTAAATCTCCTAGTTCTGATAGGTATCCTCAGGCATAGCAGGTGACGAGGCAACTCCTTCTGATGATAAACTATTAAAAGTAGATGAGGCTGAAGGTGACGATGACAACAGTGAAAATGGGCAGTGCTGGAATGTTGAAGAAGCTGCAGGATAAGCAAACTTGTCAACAACTTGTTGGATGCCATTTCTGAAACGTAATTTCATATTGGCTCGTATGTTGTTGATGTGGGGCAAAAGGCTGCGAAAAAACAACAAATCTTCATTTTCAGGCTGGCAATTTTTAATAGCTCCTTCCAAAAATTTTGCTTTTTGCTTCTCAATTGCAATAATAGTTTCATTGTACTTAACGTTTACTTCATTCTGCTTTCTCTTCCATAGACTGTCTTGTACTAATGACCTGTCTTGACTGTTGACCTCTACATCATCTTGATTTTCATCATGTGTGCCATACTGTGTAAATTTGAGGTCCTCATTGTCATTCTCATTGAAAACTACAGAGTCATTCCGGTAAACCGTCCGACTCTATCTGCATTGACCTGCCAGAGCCTGCCACCACTATACGTACCTGCACTGTTAAACAAAGGACATTCTTTGCACCAACTCTTGGAATTGGAGTCGGAACCTGAATCTGCCAGCACTATGCACGTACACTTACATATCCTTCAGGGTCCCCAGTAAAGGAGCTCCCCTCCAGGTTCCCCTAACAGAGCTCCCATACAGACAGATGCTCTGTTGCCAGAGCCCTCCTTCACCCATTTCTCAAAGTCCCTGGTAAATAAGCCCTCTTCTAGGTTCCCCAGTGGGGCCCCTATAGATAGAGATCTTTGTCTCCAGAGCCTTCCTCTACATATCTTTCAGGGTCCCCAGTAAAGGAGCCCCCCCCCCCCCCCCCCCGTTCCTCACAACCCCCCCCCTAAAGAAGAACGCCCCCTTTTTAAGGCCCCCTTCCCTCTTT
>Ga0123357_10003547_pt1 | contig 17941 bp, 20 predicted proteins | sample TergutEmb28metaG_FD_89873 | JGI IMG/M metagenome (GOLD analysis project Ga0123357, IMG submission 89873) | Embiratermes neotenicus P4 segment gut microbial communities from Petit-Saut dam, French Guiana - Emb289 P4 | ecosystem: Host-associated > Arthropoda: Insects > Digestive system > Gut ... | reverse complement strand
TGCGGGCGTAAGCCTGATCATGGTCACGCACGAACTTGCCGACATCCCTAAGAACATCGACCGCGTTGTAATGATGAAAGACGGCAAGATATTCGCAGATGGAATGAAGGAATCTTTATTCACATCGGAGACGATGAGCGAACTCTACGGTGAGCCTATTAAAGTAGAGAACGATAACGGAACATACCGCATGCATCTGTTGATGTGAGGAAATGGGAGACAAATGAGATATATCTGTCCGGAATGCGGGAGTGACATCCCTGAGGATTCGGAATTCTGCTATAGGTGCGGAAGGAAGAAAGACAACACGATAAGGCTGGACCAGTCCGGTCACTTCGTGCAGCCGGAAGAAGATAAGTGCGCATCTTGCGGCTCAGATATAACGCAGGATGAGATGTTCTGCCGGAATTGCGGCCAGCCTAGGTCCAGGACGCAGATGACGGCATTCCGGCCTAAACTGATAAAATATGGTTGGATCGGGCTGGCATTAGCTCTCATTCCGGGACTGTTTGGGTTTATTCCCGGATTGTACAGCATATATGGGCTCGGCCACATTTATTTCAAAAAATGGAGCAGAGGAGCAGTGTATCTCCTTTTTACATTGTTCTTTTTCTACATCAAATACACAACAGCGATGGATATCTGGACAAATATCCTTTTTGAGACAATATCAATTTTCATATACATACTCCAGGCGATGGAAGTATTAGTGCTGGCATTCATGCCTCCAAAAACGGCTGAGTGATGATCATGGCCGATGACTGGACCGAAAAATACAGGCCAAAAAAGCTTTCAGAGATCATAGGGAACCCTTCTGCGGTGAAAGATCTGGAGGATTGGGCCAGGTCCTGGACAAAGGATATTCCCGAAAAACGCGCAGCGATCCTGATCGGGTCCCCGGGGATAGGCAAGACATCATCTGCCGTAGCTCTGGCCAATGATATGGATTGGGATATCATCGAAATGAATGCATCCGATCAGAGAACAAAGGCTGCTATTGAAGATGTTGCTTTAAGGGCATCGTATTTCAATTCGTTGGGGACTTCCGAAGAATACAAAAGGGATAGTGAAGGTAAAAAGAAACTCATCATTCTAGATGAGGCGGACAATCTCTTTGGAAATGCTGACAGGGGCGCTCTTCCGGCGATAAATGAGCTGATCAAAACAACAAAACAGCCGGTCGTCCTGATAGTCAATGATTTCTACGCCCTTTCAAAGAAAAGTTCTACAGTAAAGACAGACACCATTCAAATAACGTTCAGAAAACCAGTCGCCAGATCTATCGCTGCCTCTCTGAAAAAGATCGCAGACTCCGAAGGGGTCGCCGCAGACAATGCTGTGTTGACAAAGATCGCCGAGAATTCCAACGGCGATATGCGGGCGGCTGTAAGAGACCTTGAAGCTTTATCACACGGAAGAGATTCGATCGATATATCATCCGCAGAGGGCCTGCAGGAAAGATTGGTCAGAAAAGACATGTACGCCGTCATGGAAAAAATATTCAGGAAGAATGACCCCCGCGGTGCAAAACTGGTATTGTCGGATGCGGATGTGGACCCTGAGACAGCTATACAGTGGATAGACGAAAATCTTCCGTATGAATATACAGATCATGGCGACCTTGTGAGAGGATACGAGAAACTCTCAAAGGCAGATCTGTTCCTCGGATGGGTCAGCAGACGCCAGTATTATGGGATGTGGTCCTACGCGACCGATATGATGACCGCCGGCGTCGCAGTGTCCAAAATGAGCGGCAGGACATCCTATGAAAGGTTCAGGTTCCCACAGTATCTGGTGAAGATGTCGCGGTCCAAATCGATGAGGGCGGTGAAGTATTCGCTTTGCTATAAAATCGCTTGCTATCTCCACACATCCACAAAGAGGGTCGGAATGGACGTCCTTGGACCGCTGAGGGAAATAGCTATCAATGACCCAGGCATCAGAACTATGCTCATAAGAGATGTCGGTCTCGAAGCAGAAGAGCTTGGATTCCTTATTGATGCAAAGATTGACTCAAAGATAGTTAAAGAATCTCTGCAGGCTGCCTTGGAGCGTGAGTCAACGTGTACTTCAAAAATAAATCCAAAGGCCAAAAATGTTTATGATGAAGTATTAGATGACGAGGAACAGACTACACAGAGCCAGCCAGACAAAAATGACAGACCAGCACCCGTAATGACGGGTAAAAAACCGCAAAGCAATCTTTTTGATTTCTGAGGGATAAGCATGGACGAATCATACAGCGAACTACTTATAAAGCAGCAATACCGACTCTATAAGGACCACGCTGCGGTGAAACTCTGCCATTGGCTGAAAGAGAGCATGATACGAGGCCGTTGCTGCTACAAGCAGGACTTCTACGGGATAAAGAGTCACAGATGCCTGCAAATGACACCTGCGATCAACGAATGCAGCCATTGCTGCAGTTTCTGCTGGAGGGTGCAAGAAAGAGATTTTGAGGTCAAAGATTGGGCAGAGCCGAAAGAGATGCTTGATGCACTAATAGCTCAGCAGAGGTTGTTGATATCAGGATTCAAGGGAGATTCCAGATGCTCAAAGGAGATGTTCGAAGAAGCTTCCAATCCAGATCAGGTTGCTATTTCGCTTGCCGGCGAGCCGATAACATATCCATATCTGTCGGACTTCATCAAGGAGTGCCACAAAAGGAATATGACCACATTTCTGGTTACCAACGGAACTTATCCTGAACAACTGGAAAATTTAGACGAGCTTCCCACGCAACTGTATGTGACTGTTGCAGCTCCTAACGAAGACATCTACAAAAAGGTCTGCAGACCGAAGATAAGCGACGGGTGGGGCCGACTTATGCGCACTCTTGACCTCTTCCCATCACTGGATACACGGACCGTGATAAGGCACACACTAGTGAAGGACCTTAATTTCGGATGGATCGAAGAGTATGGTAAATTGGACATCAGAGCTGATCCAGACCTCATCGAACCGAAGGGATATGTTTTCGTTGGCGCATCCAGGAAAAGACTCTCTCTGACCTCTATGCCTTCTTTTGAAGAGATCAGAGATTTCTCATCTCAGCTTGGAGATGTTGTGGGAATGTCGATCATCAGAGAAAGGCCGGACAGCAGGGTCCTTCTCCTCAGCAGAGAGGATATAGACACAGATGTCAGATGTACGCCACGCATCAGAACCAGAAATGCTTCAAAATGATGAATATCAGGATCAGATGAAGGATCAGAAAGAGATATATCACTTTGAATTTCCGCTTTTTGGTCTTGTGCCTGAATAGCTTAATACCAGCAATAGCACCGAATGGACCCAAAAGTCCTGAAATAAGAAGCGTCGATTCTCTGATCCTGTATTCATTCTTTATAGCTTTCCGCTTATCAGCTCCGAAAAGAGCGAACGATATTATGTTCAGCGCCACATACAGAATCAAAAACATCAGGTTTAGGTCGGAAATCATCTTTTCTGCATCTCTTCTATGAATATGTCGATGGACTTTTCCATCCCATCTCTGTTCTTTTCCCCCTTTCCGTGGAAGAAGAACGCATCGGTTATGCCGAGTTCGGATGATACCTTATTTAACTGCGTCTCGCCTTTTTCGTTGCTGTACGAGCATGACAGAAAGAGGGATGTCTTCTTACCGGACAGCTGGTCTTTGCTCTTCGAAATGAAATCTACGACCGCGCCGTATGGCTTCCCGGCGTGTATCCCGGTGCCGAATATTATGTGGTCGTACTTGGAGATATCAATTGATTTCTGTTTTTTGAGATCAAAAACATCTGCGTTCAATCCATTTGCAACGTAGTTAGCAATCTTTCTCGTCTTCCCCAACGCTGAAACATACAACACTGCTTTACTTGCCATGATCCCACCTTTAAAGTGCTCCGATCACACGGATATGATATTATAGATACAATGGCGGTATATGAAATTATATTCCTTCCGAACAGGGTTGACATCCTGTTCTTTCAATCAAATTCGGTAAATACAATTAACTCTATGCATGATTTGATCATATGGGTTATGAAGTGGAAGTCATCAGTATGGAAACGGCTTCAAAACTGCGCTTGAAGTACAAAGACCTCAAATCATACTCTTCCAAAGTTGATATATTCGGTCTCTGCGTCGAATTGCTGACAGACAACAGAGAACATCTGAGTATGTGGGACGATAATTTCTACTCAATGTCTGAAGACGTGAGGGCCCATGCAAAGATCTATTCGATTACCGACTCCTCCTTTGAGATGGAGGTTATGTTCGAACCATCAACCAATACTGCATTTATTTTCAATTTTGACTACTATGGGTGGATAAAAAGCATTGCGCTCGGCATATCGGGCAACATTCTGGAAGAAGCGCACGACACACATTCCGTTCACGGTGCGGTGCTCGATATCGATGGGGTAGGCGTTACCCTTGTGGCTCCGTCGAAGACGGGGAAGACCACGCAGTCGTGGGGGTTGCTGAGAATGAACAACGCACATCTTATCTCGGACGACTGGTATTTTGTCAAACTCGGAAACGGAAGGCCAATTGCGTATGCTTCAGAGAAGAACTGCTATATCGATGCCGATATCGGCGATGTCTGGGAAGAATACAGGCCGCTTGTCAGCCAAGTGTGCTTTGATAACAAAGGAAGAGGAATAGCGAATATCAGGTGGGTTGCCGGAGAGTCATCGGTGATACCGATGACAAAGATAAGATACATCTTCCTTTTGAAACGCGATGCCGATGACCTTGTTGCCATAAGGCGGATGACCCCGACAGAGGGGCTTGATTATCTGTTGAAGAATGATCTGTGTAATCCACATCAGATCGTTACGGATGACCATAAAACGGACATAAGGGCAAAGTTCTTCTCTGATTTCCTCTCAAAATGTGAAATATACCTGATCAACACGATAAACTCTGCAAAAGAGACACAAGACCTTATAAGAAATGCGATAAGGGGCGGTGTGAGCCAATGAAGATACCTGAAATAAAAGTTCCGGACATTGTAGGCAAGATCAGGGAATCTGATAAGCTTAACCTCAAACGCATAGAACGGTCGGACAGCGCTGAAAAAATATACGAATCAAAACTGTTGCTCATCTCTGTTTTTGCAATAATGCTGTATATATTCGTAGCCTGGCTGCTGATCAAGTTTTCATCAAGTGAGCCTTTGAATCTGCTTGATATCATAAAGGGAAGTCTGGGCAGCGTGTTCGCCCTGTTCTTCGCCGTGATAATTTTGGACACTATCAACGCCCGCAATAATAAACGGAAGAGAAAGCGCGATGAAAGAAGAGCGGTAGTGCGCCACAACAAGATCATCCAGCCTGTTATCGATATGTACCTTGTAAGAAAGAACATGGTCATAACTCTCAATGACAAGACAATAAAAAAATTTCAGGTCAAATCCGTCTTCACTATCAAAGATATGAAAGACATGTACGGCCCATCGGAGCTGATATCGGATGTAGGCAAATCCAAGATCGAAGTATATTCGTTCTATCAGGATAAACTCCATGATATGTTCACCCACCTTGTTGAAGATGTGGATTTCAATACCTATTCTGATCTGTGCGATGCCGCCATGAATTACATCAACGCAACCTCTTACGGAGCATCTGCTCTTGAGGCGGTTATCGGCTATCAGAACTCTATGACGGGCACAAAGTCAATGAGGTCCGTGGTCCTGAACATGATCAGAGATGAACCTGAGAATGGAAAATTCATTGATGCGCCAGCGGCACTGAAGAATGTCTATCTGGTCCACCAGCTGATCAAAGATCAGGAAGCCGCACTCGAAAAATATCTGGAGCTCATAAAGGACATTCTCAGGGAGAATGAAAAAGAAATGGGGAAGGACCTCCTATCTGAATCTGATTATGAGTGATCTCTGAGTTTTACTTTGACGGGGTTGCCCAGAGATATCGAGTCATTCATTACTTCGCAGTCGTAAGCGAGCACCCTTACACCGGATGCGTGCGCCTTTTCAACTTCTAAAGCGAACTCCTCATGCATCTCATAATTGGGGGAGAAGACAGTCGGCCCCCTCATCTGTATAACGAATATGATACATGCTTCATATCCGTCTTTGAGTGATGCCTCCAACTCCTTCACATGTTTGAGGCCGCGTTCGGTTGGAGCGTCTGGGAACAACGCAAGACCATTATTTTCTAGAGTGACTCCTTTTACTTCTACCAGTTTCTTTACATCACCGCTTTTTGCAAAGAAATCGATGCGCGAGTCCCCATATGTATGCTCCGGACGTATCTCTTCGATATGCTCGAACCCTGGTATTCTGCGTATGGAGTCGGCAATCACTTTGTTGGGTGCCTGAGAATCGATATTCACAAGCATTTTTTCTTTATAGACTCCAACTAGATCATACGCTGTAGCTCGGCTTGGACTGTCTGATACGGACAATACAACCTTTGCTCCCGGAATAAGAAGTTCTTTGCATCTGCCAGTATTCTTGACATGGCATCTTTCTTTCTTTCCGCCCACCTCAACATAAGCGATGAATCTGTTCGGTCTTTCGATGAAAGTACCGGTCAGAATATTTTGATACTTCATCGCCTCACTTGATCCATTTCAGGATCTTCACTTCAGAGCGGGGGTGTGCCTCGACTTTCCCATCCGGTTTTCCGAGGGTCATGCATGCTATGTACCTGTGGCCATCTGGAACATTGCATTCTTTTCTGAACTCTTTATCATCGCCTAGCCCCGATGCAAACCCTATGAAACATGTGCCATATCCCATTGAATGCGCTGCGAGCATCATGTTTCCGACCGCCAGAGAACCATCTTCTACGGGCGTCACTGCACTTGGGTTTGTGAATACAAACACCAACGCCGGTGCACCGTAGAAAATATCTGCTTTAGGATCGTCTACCATCTTTTCGATCATCGGGTTTGACTGCCCAGAAGCTTTCACCATCTCCGCAAAAATGTTAATTGCTTTTCTGTTGTATTTGAAAATGGAACCTTTGTTTTCTATCACCACAAATTCGATGGCTTGACGATTCATACCATTGGCCGCATGGAATCCTGCTTTTATGATCTCTTTAATGTCTCCCTCTGGAACCATGTCTGACTTGTATTTTCTGACAGATGCCCTTGCATATATGTTCTTGAGCGCTTCGTTCATATCTCAGCATTGTTTTATTTGAATATATTTTTGTTGAAATTCTAAAGTAGATGTGTCGAGTCCGGCAAGGAAACCATTTTTCTAAAGGATTTACACATTAAGAATAACGTTGTACGTTCTGTTCGGTTGTACAAGTATTTCCCAAGAATCACTATTTACGACCAAACCGCTGCCCCTGTCAACGGATACTATCTATATCTTGATCAGCTTAGACGTTTCTCTAAAATGATATTCACATGAGTTGTTTTTCTACTCGCTCACACTGTACCCAATCCCCGAATTACAGCAAGAATAAACAACACTCCCATCAACATAAACAACGATGTCTTCATTATCTGGAACACGCGTACAATCCACATGCCAAAGGACGGATGCCGTATTTTCTTGAGCCACATTTACATCTGTGTATTCAATGTAAAAAATAACTGCGACCGAACAAATAAGAATTAAAATAGCTGCTAATTTTTCACCATTCATTTTCCTCTGAGACCCCCCTTGTTAGTGTGACCTTATCTCACTCCTCCGCTCATGGTCAAATACATAATGTGGACCGACTTAAAAAAAGAATGGTATTATCTTAAAAGATAATGCATAACTGTGAAAATATCAATTGTGTTCATTTCGGCAAATTTTCGTAGTTTTAGGTACTTTATGGCATCCATTGATTTTTTCTTTATATATAGAATATAAATCATCTCTTTGCGCCGCATGATATAATGTGTATCATGGGGGGGGGGAAATGATATGAATCAAACTACTGAAGAAATGGGTGTGTGAGAAATTTGCAAAGGTGGCGCGGAGGGGGAGATTTGAACTCCCGTAGTGAGACACCACCGGTTTTCAAGACCGGCGCCGTGGGCCAGGCTTAGCTACCTCCGCTCAAGTCATCAATAAAGTTTTCATATTTAATTCAACCGTTGTCGGCATGCGGTTGGTTTGCATGTAAAGGCCAGAGCTTATCCATGTAATTGGATATCACAGCAAACCACAGCACCTCGACCAGTAGCGATAACGCGCAAGGTATCGCGGCTTCCGCAGAACTGCCGAAAAGAACGAAACATAATGTTGTCGCGAGACCTGAATTCTTCCATACCGCCATAGGGAGGTAGACCATCGCGTTCTCTCTGCTCGTGCCTTTTTTCTTCATGAGATACAACATTACGAGACTCACTCCGAAAATGCGGATAACGCATGCTGCTATCACCAAGACAACAATGCCCGGTGCCGAGAACAAGTGTTCTCTGTTCTGCCCCAGCGCCAAAAAGACCATCATGAATATGAGGACGTTTATCGCCATCACTCTGACCGCCCTGCTTATTTTCACCTTCTTCATCGGGACGGATGCCGCCATCGGTATCACAACGAACAGAATAACATATGAAAAGATCTTGAGGACGCTGACCGATTCTCCGATGATCATTCTGGTCAGGGTTGGCGTCAGGACCAATGCGATAAAATAGATCACAGCCAAGGCAATAACGCACATGAGCGTGTTCCCTCTTAGCAAGAAGGACATAGTGACGCAGGAGACCGCACACGGGACCGCCGCAAGCAAGACCCAGCCGTTCCAAATATTGGGATAATCAGAAACGAAGAAATATCCAACGGCGAGTGTCACACCCATCGAGATGATGAAACATGCTGCGACCGCAAATAGTATCTGTTTTCTGTTCTTTTTGAAGTTCTCCTTGCTGAATGTTAGTCCGTCCATTGATAAGGTCATTTGAATTATCAGAACAGCTATCAACAAAGTTGAGGAAAAGTCGCCTATGGGACCCACAATAAGCGCAAAGACAACACCCAATGCTATCCAAAGGCTCATGTTGGAGAGGGCGTTCGATGCAGCCATATTTACTCAATCTGCAGTTAATATTTACAGGTTTGCACGATTTTCATTTGTTACATGGTCGTCTGTTTGAAAAGAATTCAACAGCGTCTCTGACTGGGTCTTTTGAAAGAACAGCTTCTGTCTGCCTTTTATATTCCGATATCCTCGAATCGAGGATCACAGCCATGCCGTAATCTGTTTCTGTTCTGATCATCCTGCCGATGGCCTGCCTTATTTTCCTTATAGCGGGAACTTCGCTGGTGTATCTCCATCCCATCCCAGGCCCATACTTTGCATCAAACAGCTCAGACATGGCTTTCTGTTCAAGCGATGGCGGCGGGAATGGTATGCCGACTATGATCGTAAAACATAACTCCTCGCCTGGAAAATCGATCCCTTCGGCGACAGACCCGCCCATCACGCTGAAGAACACGCCATTGGAACCTTTCCTGAAGGCATCCAATGCTCTCATCGTCCTTTTTTGCTGGCCGGATTCCTCCCAGAACATTGCTTTCTCGACGTCATTTTCCAACGATGATCTCATATCCTTCATCATTTTGTATGATGAAAAAAACACAAGAGTGTTCTTATTCACAGAATTGCAGAGCGCGGCGATCTTCTTTTCTATGCTGGCCATCATCGCTGGATCCCTCTTATCGTATTTTGTGGTCACATCATCCACGTACACGACAGACCTGTTCTCTTTCGGGAATGGAGAAGGATATGTTCTTGCGATCGTATTCCTAGGAAGCCCCATTATCTTGTAGTACTGCTCAAGAGGCTGAAGCGTACCGGACATGTGGACCGCCCCCTTCTGTTCCTGCATGAACGTCACTATGTCAGACGGATTTATGCATGCAGCGAACAGATATTCTCCGTTCTCCGATGTTTTTACGGATCTCACGTATCTGTCTTTATCGGATATGACCCAGTCCTTAAGAGCGATACCCAGCGTGTATATTTCTGAGATCGACAGATCACCCTTATCAGACATGGCCTCCATACGATTTTCACCGACGCTTATGATGTCTTCTATCAGAGCATTCAGATTTGTCCTCGTTAAGCTGAAGCGCTTCATGATCATGCTTTCAAGAGCATCCTCGCCGAGTCTGAATTCTGTTTTCCCAAACGGTATATTTTCTGTGGCTAGCTGCCTCACAGCGCTCTTGATGAATCTGATCACGTCTTCGACCTTCACGCCGTTGAATACTTCTGCGGTCTTTGTGACAGTGCATTCTTCCACAGCGGTCTCGATCATCTTCGATGTTATTGAGAAGCTCTCCTGCTCCCTTGCTGCATCAATTAAATTGTGCGCCTCATCAACTATCAATAAGAGAGGCACATCATCCCCACCCAGGTTATTGATGAAGTTCGTTCTTATGTCTTCAGACAGGATGTGAATGTATGGGGCGACCACGACATCCATCTCCTTCATAAGGATCTTCTTCATCTCATATGGACAAACACCGGCCTTCTCGCAATATGTATTGAGTTCTGCAGAGGTCGGGAATTCGCGGAGACAGTAACCTGTTATGTTATTGATCTCCGCTCTGGTCCTGTCAAAGTACCTGCACCCGCCGGGACTGTCATTCATGCTTTTTTTCTTTTTCTCGTCGCACATTAGCGATAATACATTCGGAGGAAGGTCTTCCATTCCCTCTTTTGCCAAAAGAGGACATGATTTATTCCTTCCAGTTATCGTTATCCCCGATACCTGTTTTAATGAAGATATAGCCTTCAACTCTTTCATGACCTGATCGGACTGCGATATTGTCCTCGTAAGGTACACTATTCTTTTGCCAGTCCTTTTTGCATGCTCAAGGCCGCCTGCAAGTGATACAATGGTCTTTCCGGTGCCTGTTCCGGACTCCATGACGATGTGCTTCCCCTCGTCGAGAGCCCTTCTGATATCAGCAATGATCTCCATCTGCATCTCCCTTGGTTCATATGGAAGATATGGCGCTTCGGGATTCTCTTTTCCGACGATCCTCTTCGGGGACCCAATGGAACCCATGAACTGGTCAAGCCCCCACTCTGAGGGGTTCTCGATGTTTCGTCCGCATGAAACACATTTTTTCTGATTCGGGAGGACGATAGAGCCGCAGTTTGAGCAGAATGATGGTTCCATTGAACCTCAAAGGCCAGTCCCTTTTATAACTTTAATTGGGGGATGCCTGAAAGTGGAATACCAACCGATTATGATTGCAGAATGCTCAGATTTCCCTGTTGACGTATTCTTTGATGTACTCTTCCGCTCCGTCCATATTCAGCATAACCTCTCGCATAAGGTGTTCCTCTGCCTCCTTGACCTGATTCAGAGTCAGATATGTACTGGCCATGTCCTGATGAAGCCTGATCAGCAATGAGATATCGTCAAGTTTATTCATTGACATGAGCTCTTCAAGCAGGGAGATCGCCGCTTTTCTGTCAACGAAATATTGGTCGATCATGCCTTTTTCCTGTTCGATATCCCCCCTGATTACAAAAGCAAATATCAGGGACATCAGATCCTCCAATGAATTTTTGTCGATGAGCTCTATCCCCGCTGTTATCGCATCGGAAAAGTATTCCATTGCCTCATCGTTCATGTTCATTTCTTTCATGGACTGGGCGCTTATGTTAAGCATTTCCAGACATCTGTTCTTTGACCAGTCATCATCGTGCCCCGTCAGCATATCGCTCAGTTTGTCAATGAATGGAGATGTCTCTACGGGGTGTTCATTGTCCAGAAGGTCCTCGCAACAGTCCAGGCACATCCTTATTATCTTCTTTCTGTCGTAGAATTTGGTGTTCTCGGTCATCTCACTCAAGCGGGTCGATGCCAAAGCGTAATCTTCAGCCATTTGATCACTGTTGCCGTTGAGTTCTCCTCTTGATGTAAAGACACGGACGAAACTTCCCGGATCAGCCCGTTTTCCTTCTCTCTCCATTCGAATGATGACATCGATCGCATCGTTGAAGTCTGATAATGCTGAAGTGTAGTATTCCATCATGGAAAGGATGCTTCCCCTGTTTATCAGAGCATCAAGCATCTCTTCGTCCGAACCTCCAGACTCTTCGAGATGGTTCACTCTGTCATTGCAGTCCTGCAGCAGAGCTTCTAGATGTTCATCGAATGACGGGGGCATGTTTTCCTCAATATGGTCTTTTGATTTATATTTGAGTAATGGGTTTGCTGACTAAAACGTGTATATTTCTATATTTTGTATGACTTTGTTGTGTATTTAATAATAGGCATTTAAAGAAACTGACGCTTAAAATGCTTATATTTCCTACCGTATGTATACCCATGGACATCCCCGCGATATACTCCGTATTAAAATCTGGCGAGGTGAGATCAGCGCCCGTAAAGATCGATGGTGCGGACATATCCTTCATCTCGGACCCTGTGCCGCCAGAATATTCCGTGGACGAACTTGATGACAGGATGCCCGTCGTTATCGTGGATGTCAAGGGGCTAAGCAGAAAAAATCTGGATGACCGTCTTCTCACAGACATGAGGTTCCCGGGGAGCGATATTTGGTTCCTGACGTACATAGAGGACGTCGAAGATGTCTTTGACTGTTTCATGGGGAACGCCGTGAAGATACTGATGCCATATCATACTACCAGAAACGACCTTGTGATGGGCGAGGCCTTTGAAGTGACTGAGAACTGCATACCTGTGTTGTTCATTTCGAGCGGGAAAGTGATATGTCGGGGTGGAGAGATGAAGGACATAGCAACCGTCATCGCGGAGATGGAGAAGATAGGGTTCACAGAAATCATTGCCTTTGACACTGACTCAATGCTTAGAAAAGATGACTGGGCCTCTCTTCACGACATGTTTTCCGGTATAATTCCATTTGTCAGAAGCATAAGTGCGGCAAATGATGGTCTTGATCTCCAAAAGGTCATTTTTGATTATTGATCAAAACTGAGCCCATTTCTTTTCCGTAATCGAATGAAAATGAGTTTGCAACATCCTGCGACCCATTTTTATCTGTATCTGATATCTCCAGATGACCAAGCCATTTCATCTCTGCCGTGATGGAGAACGCTTTGAAGATGGAAATTGTATTTTTATAGTTGGGAGAAACACCGCCTCCAGACAATAATGCGGCCGCAAACGATGGATGTTCTCCTTTTTTGAACCATATCGGCTGGAATCGATCTATGACAGCTTTTATCACTGACGAAGGGCCGCTGAAATGTATGGGTGTGGCGAGGACAAGCATATCGCTTTTCATGAAAGCCTTGTAGAAGATGTCCATATCGTCACATATGTTGCAGACGCCACCTTCCGAACAGCTGCCGCATCCCGTACAGTGGGCGATGTTCATTTCGATAGGAAAGAGGATCTCTGCACATATACCATGGATGGCCAGACCTTTTGAGAAAGAGCGGCATATCCCTGATGTGAGTCCCCCGTCCCTGCTTCCGCAGACAATCGCTGCTTTCATGTGACATAATAGTATGTACATTCCCTTTATATGTTCCGAGAGGATTTGGACTCTGTCAAAGTGTTGATGCAATGGCGGATTTTACAAAAAATAAATCAATGGAGTTCCCAAGGGTCGTAGATATAGGGCACGATGCTATTGACAATGTCCCCGGCATCTGCCGTGACCTTCAGTTCGGCAGGAACGGGCTGATCGTGACGGGTGAGGAGACCTACAAGGCCGCAGGTAAGAAGGTCGAAGACCTCGTATCCCCTAACCATGATATCGCCACCGTATTGACCGGCAACGCCACACACGAAAACATCTCAATTGTTGAGAATGCTGCTAAAGAACACAAAGCATCGTTCCTGCTGGCCGTCGGAGGCGGAAGCAAAATAGATATCTCGAAGATGGTCGCAAAGAACCTCAACATACCTTTCATTAGCATACCGACATCTGTCTCCCATGATGGGATCGCATCTAACCGCGCTTCGATAAAATCAGAGAATGTATCCCAGTCATTAGACGCCGTCTCTCCCATCGGAATAGTCGCAGATACAAAGGTGATCGGCGAAGCACCGTACAGATATCTGGCAGCCGGTTGTGCTGATGTCATATCCAACCTGACCGCGCTTGGTGATTGGGACTTGGCCAACAGAATACTTGGCGAGGACATAAGCAGTTCCGCGACCCTTATTGCCAAATATGCTGCGGAGGAGATAATTTCCTGCAGCAAGCTCATAAAGCCAGGGCTTGAAGAAAGTGTATGGGTTGTATTGAAACCGATCGTTGCGTCGGGAGTATCAATGCTTGTGGCGGGGAGTTCCAGGCCTACCAGCGGCTCAGAGCATATGTTTTCTCATGCTCTTGATGTAATAAGGCCTGACACCGCCCTGCACGGAGAGCAGTGCGGAGTGGGGGCCATAATGATGATGAAATTACAGGGCGGCAACTGGGAAAGGATCAGGGACGCTCTGAAGAATATAGGTGCACCCACCACCGGAAAAGAACTCGGTTTCACAGATGAAGAGATAATCAAAGCTTTGACCATGGCAAAGGACATGCGCAAGGAAAGATTTACAATTCTCGGAGACAGAGGGCTGAACAGATCGGCAGCTGAGAAAGTGGCCAAAGTCACCGGAGTGATCTGAGATATGGCTACTTTGACCCTTGTGAGCGAGTCTCAGGCGAATGAAGGCAATAAGTTCTATTATTTTGGACCGCAAGCTGAATGCGAAGGATGCAAACTGAAAGGCATATGCTTCAATCTTGAGCAGGGATCCATGTATGAAATAACAGCCGCGAGAGGCCAGACGCACGAGTGCGTACTTAACGAAGACAAAGTACGGGTGGTCGAAATAAAAAAGGTCGCCCAGAGGTCTGCGGTACCAAAGAAGTCGGCAATCGAGGGCGGGGTCATAACTTTCAAAGAACAAGATTGTAAGAGGATAGACTGCAAAAACTATCGTCTTTGCCATCCATACGCTGTTGAAAGCGGGAAGAAGTATTCAGTTACAGAAATAGAAGGAGACGCCGAGTGTCTGCTCGGCAATAAATTGGTTTTGGTAAAGCTTTTTTGATCAGAACCAAAAGCCCGTGATCCTTTCGAACATATCGACGTAGAGTTCGCTGGTCCTCTTGATTATATCGTGCGGCAGAGCCGGTATCTCCGGCTCAGTCAAGCCGGCGTCGCGCGCTTTCATAAGTTTCTCGTGGTATCCGGTCTCCCTGTAATACTGGCGTACAAATTCTTTTGAGAGTTCGACGATATTTCCTTTTGCATATTCTTCCGAATCCCACCATCTGTCCTCGTCAAGGGTTCCGAAGGTGTCCAAGACCATGAGCTTCCTGTTCTTATCATACCCGAACTCTTTTTTGCCGTCGCAGTGTATGAGGCCGCGCTTTTTCACTTCTTCATCGATTATCACGTCTATCTTCAGAACGGTGTCCATGATCTCTTTGTATTCCTCATCGGTCAGACCGGCCATCTTCTTCGCCTCTTCTTCGGTGAGGTTCATGTCATGCTCTTCGAGCTTGGTTGTGGCCTCAAGGAAGGGACACGGAAGCTTTTCTCCGTATTTTACTTCATGGCCTTTCGGGAATCCCAACTGCTCTGCGGTTATTTTTCCGGCTTTTATGCGGTCAAGTAAAGACCCGGCAACGTAATGCCTGCAGATGATCTCCAGAGGTATCAGATAATTCACGGTCTTGTTGTTGATCTTGCTGTAATCTCTTATGACTTCAACCCTTTTGACCCTCATTGTGTCCGGAGCGGGTTCGCTGATGTAGTGATTGTATATCCCATTCTTATTCAGGATCTCAAACCAGTACTTTGCGGTCCTACAAAGAGTTTCTCCCTTGTGCGGTATTTTTGAAGGTATTATCTTATCAAAAACAGAGATATTATCGGTATACTTGAATTCCAACGTGTCGTTATCGACAAGGTAGACCTCTTTGACCTTTCCGGTCATTATATGCTTCATGCAACACAATCATGAGACTAATATTAAAAATCAGTGAGTATCCACAACCGTATCGATGAGTATCCTGAGCGCAGTGTTGGCTGCGCTCATGCGTACGGTATCCCTGTCCCCCTCAAAAATAAATTTTTTGGCGAATGTTTTGCTCTTTGTGGATAAACCTATCCAAACAAGTCCGACAGGTTTGGCGGCGGTCCCGCCACCCGGGCCGGCTATTCCCGTCACTGATACAGCGACATCTGAGTTGAATAGTTTCCTTGCGTTCGCAGCCATCTCTGTTGCGGTCTCTTCGCTGACCGCGCCATTCTTTATCATTGTATCTTTCTGCACCCTGAGAAGGTCCTCTTTAGCTTCATTGCTGTATGTGACCACCCCTCCCAGAAAGTACGATGATGAACCTGGAACAGAAGTTATGATCGAACCGAGCAACCCACCTGTACATGATTCTGCGACCGAGATGGTGATATTCTTTTCGGAAAGGACCTTGGAAAGTTCCTCTGCCCGAGTCAGTTCATTCCCCTCCGGAAATGTCCCTCAGCCTTTGCACCCCGTCTATATAATCAATGATCTCTGCCACCCTCTTTGGTACCAGGCGGCGCCATTCGTCTCCCTCGATCATCTTTTTCCTTACGACCGTGCCTGAGTACACCTCGCGGTTGTAAAGAGGAGAATCTCTGAGCTTGTATCCGGCCTCGCTGAATAAACGCCTGGTCAGAGGATTGTTGCTGTATACAACTGAGAACGGCGGTGAAAGGGATTCGACCTGAGATACCCAGAGGGAGTATCTTTTCAGATCCTCAATGGGCACTATGCAATAATTGGTTATGCCTTCGGCTTTCATCGCTTCGCTGATCATCAGATATCTTTCGCCCGCTGTGAACGGATTATCGCACTCGTGTGAATATTGGGCGCTCCCGATCCCTATCGTTAAGTTGGCTGATTCCGACGCGCATTTGCGTATAACCTCCATATGTCCGTTATGGAGCGGTTGGAATCTTCCAATCATCAGCGAATGCTCGCTGAAATAGCGTTTGGATACCATGGCACCCAATCAGCATTAGAAGATAAAAGATTTCTTTTTCCAGATGGGAAAACGACGATCAAAGAGCCGAGTCCATGATACGGTTCCATACATGCATATGTTCCATATCGATGCGGCAGTGGTATATTAGAAAGAGCGGACGGGGACTCTGTCCCGTCCGCGGTCAAGCGGTTTCTAAGTTTATTATTCTGCATTGCGTCCGTACTTTGTGCTCACCCATACCAACACAAACGCCGCGATGGTCAATATTACCATGACAATGCTCCATTCGTCGGATAGAACATACCGTCCGTTGAGTCCCTGAGTGAGGAAGAACACCACCACGGCGACTATAGCCAATATCAAAGTAACGAATCTCAGAGCCTTGCTGGCCCATATCTTCTCGCGGTCCCACCTGCGCGCAACGGTGACTGCGATCAAACCTATCACTATGGATAAGACCATGCATATTAGGTTCAGTATCGCCAGTCCTTTGGCCTCATGGGTGTCGACATTGTCCGACGGCGTAGGCGTAGTGTCAATGACATTGATGATCAATACGGGGTCATTACCGCCTACATTGAAGGTGAAGGTCTGCTGGCCAAGACTCAGCGTAGAAAGGTACTCTTTCTTTATTGTGTAGTCATTGCCGCTCACTGTGTAGTCAGACCCGGCCTTCAGAGTGTACCCTCCATAAGTTATGGATACAAAAGCGTAGCTGCCCGGTGAGAGGGTCACGGAAATATCCTTATGGTCCGCGCCTTCGGCATATATGTCGAACACAGCATACTCGGGGCTAATGGTCGCTGGCGTGTTGGGTTTAGGGGATGGTGTTGTATTCTGCGCCCATGTAGCAGTGACGATCACATTGTTCGCAGGCATGTTAAATGTCGTAGTCGCCTTAACACCGTTTCCAATGACCGCGCCGCTTATGTCCCACCCAGTGAAACGGTAACCTGCGTTTGCCGTCGCCGTTATATTGATGGCCGTATCGGGAACATATCTGCCGCTTGGCGTGCCTGTTACCGACCCGCCAGTTCCATCCACAATGAACAGATCATACATCCCGATGAT
>Ga0123357_10003546_pt1 | contig 17942 bp, 20 predicted proteins | sample TergutEmb28metaG_FD_89873 | JGI IMG/M metagenome (GOLD analysis project Ga0123357, IMG submission 89873) | Embiratermes neotenicus P4 segment gut microbial communities from Petit-Saut dam, French Guiana - Emb289 P4 | ecosystem: Host-associated > Arthropoda: Insects > Digestive system > Gut ... | reverse complement strand
TATTGAACTAATCTCAAAATTGACATATTCGGCGTCTATTCCTTCCGACGCAAATTTATTATTAAAATAATCTTTTGAAAAAGAGTGTTTTAACGGAAATCCAATTAATCCGTACCTGTCCATTTACTTATTTAAATATGCGTCTATATTTTTCTTAATCCGTTCGGAAAGACTGCTAACATCCGATTTAATGAATTTTTCGCCTGTAATATGTTCATACAACTCAATGTATCTTTCGGAAACGCTATCGCAATAGGCAGGCGTCATTTCAGGAACCGTTTGGCCTGTTTTTCCCTGAAAACCATTTTCCATTAACCAGATACGGACAAATTCCTTCGACAGTTGCTTTTGTTCTTCTCCTTTTTCAAACCGTTGCAGATAGCCGTCGGCATAAAAATAACGGGAAGAATCCGGGGTATGAATTTCATCAATCAGGTAAATTTTACCGTCTTTCTTTCCAAATTCATATTTGGTGTCCACCAGAATCAGCCCTTTTTGAGCGGCTATTTCGGTTCCACGTTTAAACAAGGCTTGCGCATAATGTTCCAATTGTTCGTAATCTTCCCTGCTTGCCAACCCTTGGGCAATAATTTCCTCTTTGGTAATATTTTCATCGTGACCTTCTTCCGCCTTGGTAGTTGGAGTGAGTAACGGTTCCGGAAATTTTTCATTTTCGCGCATTCCGTCCGGTAAAGGATTTCCACAGAGCATTCGTGCGCCGGCTTTGTATTCTCTCCAAGCGCTTCCGGTTAAATATCCGCGAACAATCATTTCCACTTTGAAAGGTTCGCAGCGCAAACCTACTGTTACCATCGGGTCGGGAGTCGCCAATTTCCAATTCGGAAGAATGTCGGCAGTCGCATCGAGAAACAAAGTAGTAATCTGATTCAGTACCTGCCCTTTATAAGGGATTCCCTGAGGCAGAATCACATCAAAAGCTGAAATCCGATCGGTAGCAATCATCACCAGAATATCGTTGCCGATAGAATATACGTCACGTACTTTTCCGTGATAGACATGCGTTTGTCCCGGAAAATTAAAATCGGTTCTTGTTAGAGTATTGTTCATAAGTTCATTTATTTAATGTTCATTTTCTATCCTTTAATCCTTCAACCCTTTCATACGCCTCCACAATCCGCTGCACTAATTTATGGCGGACAATGTCTTTTTTGTTAAATTCGATTTGGGCAATACCGGGAATTTTATTCAAAACCTGCATCGCATGAATCAGCCCGGAAGTTTGCGACGGCGGTAAGTCGATTTGCGTAATATCGCCTGTAACAATCATTTTGGCATTCATTCCCATTCGGGTCAAAAACATTTTAATCTGCTGAATACTTGTATTCTGAGCCTCGTCAAGAATGATAACCGCATCGCTCAACGTTCGTCCCCGCATAAAAGCTAAAGGCGCAATCTGAATCACTTTGTTTTCGATATGTTCTTTCAGTTTAGCTACCGGAATCATATCTTCCAACGCATCATACAACGGCTGAAGATAAGGGTCGATTTTTTCTTTCATGTCGCCCGGAAGAAAACCCAATTTTTCGCCAGCTTCTACCGCCGGACGACTGAGAATGATTTTCCTCACTTCTTTATTCTTCAACGCTCTGACTGCTAAAGCAATTGCCGTATAAGTCTTACCGGAGCCCGCTGGTCCGATAGCGAACAACAGATCGTGGTCGTCAAAAGCATTAACCAATTTCTGCTGGTTTTCGGTTCTTGCCTGAATCGCGCGACCGTTTATTCCGTGAATAATCAAATTTTCCTGTACTTGGTGTGCATTGAAAGAATCGGTTTTTCCTTTGATTATACCGGTAATCGCATTTTCATTTAATAAGTTGAAATCGGCGCAATATTTTTCCATCTCACGGATTTTTTCTTCAAATCCCGCCAATTCCAATTCATCGCCGATTACCTTGATTACATTCCCTCTGGCAACTATTCTCAACTTAGGAAATAAAGACTTTATTAGCTGAAAGTTAGAGTTGTTTGCCCCAAAGAATATAACAGGATCGATATCTTCTAAAATGATGATTCTTTCTAACATCTGCTATTATTTTCTCTTCAATTTTATTTGAGCTACAAAAGTAGTTATTAATTTGAAAATATTACTATGTATATAAATACCGTTTTATACTTTTCTTCGGCGTTTTCTCAAATTCAACCGGATAAAGTTGAATTTCCGCAATTCTTTCGTAAGAAGCAACCAATTTATTCAGGGCTTCTTTGTGTTGATCCATAATTGCCGGTAAATCTTCGCGTGAAATTCCGGCTTGGGTAACAGCCTCCTCATCAGGGAAAACCAACGCAATCAGCCGTTTATTCTTTTCAATAACCAGACTTTCCATCACATAAGGAAAATTATTCAGCTTGGATTCAATTTCTTCAGGATAAATATTTTGTCCGCTGGGACCGAGAATCATGCTCTTCGACCGTCCACGGATAAAAATGTTATTATTTTTGTCAATCGTGCCGAGATCGCCCGTTCGCAGCCATCCGTCGTCCGTAAAGACTGCGCGGGTAGCAGCTTCATTTTTATAATAACCGCGCATCACGTTTTGTCCCTTTACCTGAATTTCTCCTGCAACGCTGTAAGGGTCTTCGGAATCAATCCTGACTTGCATGCAGTCCAATATTTTCCCGCAGGAATGAGGAACATAATCTTTGCAAAGAGAAAAACTTATCAACGGTGCACATTCGGTCATACCGTATCCAACCGAAATCGGAAATTTGATTTTAAGCAGGAAATCCTCTGCTTCGCTGTTTAATGCAGCGCCTCCGATAATCACCTGATTAAGGTTTCCGCCCATTGCTTTTACTAATTTTTTGCGAATTTTATGATATATTTGCTTGTCTAATAAAGAAATACGAAGCGCCAACTTTATAGGTTTCTTTCCCAAAAGGGGAATAATCATGTTTTTATATATTTTCTCAAAAATGAGAGGCACAGATATAATCAAACCCGGTTTAATTTCGTCAAATGCGCTCATTAATATCTTGGGCGCAGGAGTTTTACCCAATAAAGTCACGTGACATCCGGCGGATAAAGCATATAAAAAATCATACGCAATTCCGTAGGTATGAGCTAAAGGGAGAAATGACAAAAAGCGATCGTTCCGTCCCAAGTGAAAGGTTTTTTCTCCGAAATCCATATTCCCGGACAAATTATCGCCCTTGATCATAACCCCTTTACTGAAACCGGTTGTTCCTGAAGTATAATTCAAAACAACTACTTCATCGTCTGATAAATTGGAGTAGCTGATGTGCTGAGGACCAAAGCCTTCCGAATAGCGCTCATTAAACAGAGCGTCTAAGCGGGATAAAGCAGCAGCAAGGTTTTCTCCTTCCCGCTGTTGCAGTAATCGAAAATCGTTCAAAGAGATAGCTCCTTTCAATTCCGGAAACTGATTGGTATCCAATGTATTCCAGATGGAGTCGGAACAAAACAGTAACACGGAATCCGAATGACCAATTATATGACTGATATCTTTAGCATTAAAATCCTGTAAAATAGGGACGATAACAGCTCCGTAGGTAAACGTTGCCAAATGTACAATTCCCCAATTGCTTGTGTTTTTTCCGACCAGCGAGATTTTGTCACCATCCTTCAGATTACATTCTTTGAACAGAATATGAAGTTTGGCAATTTCTTTTGCCAAAGCGCCATAGGTGTAGTTTACATTCGTTCCGTAATCTGCTAAAGCGGGAAAATCAAAGTTTTCCCGGAAACTCTTTTCGAAAAGTTTAATAAAAGTCATAATTTATGCACAATTTAGTATTTCTTGTGCAAAAATAAGAAATTATTTTTATATAATTATGAATTACTCATAAATTCAACGCACCGCTTCCCTGATTCTAACTAATTTCCCCAACAAATTTTCCAGTAAATCCAGCGGTAACATATTGGCTCCGTCCGACAAGGCTTGCGTCGGATTCTGATGCGTTTCGATAAACAAACCGTCAATGCCGACGGCGACGGCTGCCTTGGCAATTGTTTCAATCAGTTGAGGCATTCCTCCTGTCACGCCGCTCGCTTGATTGGGTTGTTGCAGGGAGTGAGTAACGTCCATAACAACAGGGTAACCAAATGATTGCATTTCCGGAATCCCGCGGTAATCAACCACCAAATCCGTATAACCGAAAGTCGTGCCCCGTTCCGTCAACAGGATTTGATTGTTTCCGGCATCGGCAACTTTCTGCGCCGTAAACCGCATGGCGGCAGGAGATAAGAACTGTCCTTTCTTGATATTAACGATTTTTCCCGTTTGCGCGGCAGCAATCAACAAATCGGTTTGGCGGCAGAGAAAAGCGGGGATTTGCAAAACGTCAACGTATTCAGCCGCTTTTGCAGCATCGTGCGTTTCGTGAATATCCGTCACTACCGGAATTTGAAAAGTTTCACTCACTTTTCGCAGGATTTTCAGCGCTTTTTCGTCGCCTATCCCTGTAAAAGAATCAATTTTCGACCGGTTGGCTTTTTTGAAAGAACCTTTGAAAATATAAGGAATATGCAGTTTTTCGGTAATACAAACTATTTTTTCGGCTATTTCCAAAGCCATTCGTTCATTTTCGATCACACAAGGACCGGCAAGCAGGAAAAAGGTATCCTTGTTTGTTAATTGGTGAAATATTGTTTTCATAGAGAAATAATTTAAAGGCAAAGGTAGAATTTTTTCCATTATTTTCACTACTATCTGAATTTATTATACCTTTGTTGTTGTAAAAATTTAACACATGCTCGAAAGAGAACTTCAATTTGAACGGAATCTTTTCTTTTCTCTGAACGGAAGCAATTCGACGTTTTGGGATAATTTTTTTTATATATGTTCTTTTCCGCTGACATGGTTGATTTTTTACCTCTGTTTTTTATGGGTATTTACTTATAAAAAGAATTGGAAAGAAATCGTTTTTATTCTGATAGTTATCGGTTTGATGATTCTATTTTGCGACCAAATTTCGTCAGGGTTTTTCAAAAACTATTTTCATCGCTTCCGTCCGACTCATCACCCGGATTTTTATGAATCAGGTAAAAACCGTATTTAATTATCGCGGAGGAAATTACGGATTCATTTCGGGACATGCAACCAATACATTTGGTTTTGCGACATTCTGTGCGTTGATTTTCCGAAATAAACTTTTTACATGGACGATTTTTATTTTTGCATTATTGATTTCCTATTCAAGAATTTATTTGGGAGTACATTTTATATCTGACGTCGTAGCCGGCGCTATTGCCGGTACGCTGATTGCAATATGTTTTTATCTGATATACAATAATATTCGGCATAATTGGTTTTTCGTTGAAAAAAATCAATTGAAAAAACCGATCTGTTCCGTCTGGAAAATTTATTTTCTTTGCGGAATTTTTTATTTATGTATAATTATTATTTTTGTGTTTAATAATCAAATTGTTACAATTCTACCCCATTATCAGTAAAAAAATTATAACATTTATTTGCTAAAAATAATTGGTAGATTTGTTTTTTTTGATTAAGTTAGTAGCCGGTTTTGAAATAAAATTTTTATAACACATTAAAAAACAAATAATAATGAAGACTGTAACATTTAATGAACTTCGTAGAATTAAAGATCGCTTACCCAATGGGAGTATCCGTCAAATTGCCGCAGAGTTAGGACTGTCGGAAGACACAGTACGAAACTATTTTGGCGGATTCAACCAAAGTACCGGAAACAAATGCGGCATTCATATCGAACCGGGTCCGGACGGAGGAATTGTCATGCTGGACGATTCCACAATATTGGATAAAGCGTTGATAATACTGGGTGAAACTAACTACAAGGTAACGTCGGTTGCTGCAAATGTTTAATCCGTTGCAAAAGCGTCGGATGGGAGTAATACCAAAATACGGTTAATGGGTGCGGATTCAAATTACTCAGCGATTGAATCGAAAGTTTTTTCAACGCTGAGATAAGCGCTTCGCTTAAACCGAATTGCGCGGCAAAGTTGTCGGCTTGGTATTCGTTTTTTCGGGAATAGTAATTTACAGCTAATCCCAACACTTCTGAAATCGGAGTGAAAAGGAAAGCAAACCCGATGATTCCCAAATGAAAAGAAGCTGTTTTTCCTCCCAATGCTTCTGCCAACTGTAGATTCCCCAAGAATAGCGATAAAATATAAAAAATAATTCCGGTAGTCGCTATCGAAAAAAGCATGGTATAAACAACATGCTTTTTTTTATAATGTCCGATTTCATGCGCGAGGACTGCGACAATTTCTTCCGTATTCAACTCGTTCATCAGGGTATCGAATAAAACGATGCGTTTTTTTTTCCCGAATCCGGTGAAATAGGCATTGGCTTTGGTGGTTCGTTTGGAGCCGTCCATAACAAAAATATTCGTCAACCGGAATCCTGCTTTTTGGGCGAAAGATTCGATAGCGTCCCGCAATTCGCCTGCTTCCAAAGGCGTTTGTTTATTAAATAGAGGAACAATCCATTCCGAGTAAAAAAAGGTCACGAGTAAAGAAAATCCCGAAACCACAAGCCATGCACACAGCCAGAACTCTTTCCCCGTGTAGTTGTAAAGGTACAAGATAGCCGATAAAACAATCCCACCAATCAACAGACTCAATAAAATGCCTTTCAACCAATCGAGAAGAAATAATTTCTTGGTGGATTTATTGAAACCAAAATGCTCTTCAATCGTAAAAGTAGCGTACCAATCAAAAGGAAAATCAATCAATTCGTTGCCTGTCATCAGAATACCAAAGAAAAGCAAGGGAAGAGTCAGAAAATGATTGGTATATCCACGCAGGTAGCCGTCGAACCAACCCAAGAATCCAAACAGTAAAATGACGAGCATCAGTGCAAACGAAAATCCGCCGGAAATCAAACCGAAACGGCTGTTTGTCCGTTGATATTCCTGTTGCTGGGCATATTTTTCCGGTGGGTAAATTCCTTTCAGTTCGTTGGGTAACACAGGGCTCATTCTTTTTCGATTCAGCCAGGATAGAATTTGCGTCCATACAAAATTCAGTATAAAAATACCGATTATTAAATAAAAATAGGTGTTTTGCATATTAATAATCACTTATCAACGTGTAAAAGTACAACTTTTTTTTGAAAAATGAAAACTATTTTCGTTTTAAAAAACCGTAAAATGTTGATTTTCTATATTTTGATGCAGTTGCCTTGAAATAATATTTACTCAATTTCACCTGCAATCAAATAAAAGCCGTATCTTTGCCGTACTCAAAAAGTCAACAAATATATATTAAAAATGAGTAATTATTTAGTAACAGGCGGCGCCGGATTTATCGGCTCCAATTTCATAAAATATCTGCTGAAAAAGCATCGGGATATCCGATTGGTGATATTGGATAACCTGACTTATGCAGGTAATCTCGGAACAATCAAAGAGGATTTGACCGATCCGCGAGTGACATTTGTCAAGGGAAATATCAACAACCAGAAAACAGTCAAGGAAATTTTTGAAACTCGTCCGATTGATTTTGTGGTCAATTTCGCTGCCGAGAGTCATGTGGACAGGAGCATTGAAAATCCGCAATTATTCCTGAAAACGAATATTTTAGGAACTCAGAACTTATTGGATATTGCCAAAAAATCGTGGACAATAGGGAAAAATGAATCGGGCTATCCGATGTATCGACAGGGAATCAAATTTCTTCAGGTTTCAACCGATGAAGTCTATGGCAGTCTGGAGGAAACCGGCTATTTCACCGAAACGACGCCCTTGGATCCGCGAAGTCCGTATTCCGCATCTAAAGCGGCAGCCGATATGATTGTCATGGCTTATGCCGAAACCTACAAAATGCCGGTAAATATAACGCGCTGTTCCAATAACTACGGTCCCTATCATTTTCCGGAAAAGTTGATTCCGCTGATTATCAAGAATATACTTGAAAAGAAAAAACTTCCGGTGTATGGCGATGGCTCCAATGTACGTGATTGGCTCTATGTCGAAGATCATTGCAAAGCAATCGACAGCGTGCTGCTTCACGGTCGCCCCGGCGAGGTTTACAATGTCGGAGGACATAATGAGAAGAAAAATATTGATATTGTCAAATTGGTAATTGCAACTATTAAACAATTAATGGAAGAAAATCCGGTTTACAAAAATGCTTTGAAAGGAATTGATTTGCAACAGGATAAACTGGATTGGATTACCGACGATTATCTGATTACTTTTGTCAAAGACCGTTTGGGACATGACCAGCGGTATGCTATTGATCCTGCAAAGATTACCAATGAATTGGGTTGGTATCCCGAAACAAAATTTGAAACTGGAATCGTAAAAACAATCCGGTGGTATCTCGAAAATCAGGATTGGGTAGAAAAAGTGACTTCCGGCGATTATCAGAAATATTATCGGCAGATGTATGGAAACAGATGATTAGTGATTAATATGACGAAAAATGGAAAAGGAAAGGAAAGTGAAATTTGCGGTGGTAGGTTGCGGACATATTGGGAAACGCCATATTGAAATGATTCAGCGGAATCCCGAAGCAGAATTAGTTGCTGTTTGCGACATTCTACCACTTGAGCATTTAGGATTAAACTCACTAACCACTAATTATTTACCACTAATCACTTACTTTCCCGACCTCGAATCGCTTCTCTCGTCCGCCCCTCCTTTCGACGTACTCAATATTTGCGTTCCAAACAGTTTACACGCTTCAATGGCTATTCGCGGAATGGAAACCGGTCATCATGCAGTCATCGAAAAACCAATGGCTTTGAATACGGAAGAAGCCGGAAATATTCTTTCCACAGCGGAACGATACGACAAAAAAGTTTTCTGCGTGATGCAAAACCGCTACTCTCCTCCGTCTGTTTGGATTAAAGAAATGATTGATTCTGGACGATTGGGAAAATTGTTTTGGGTGCAAATCAACTGCTTCTGGAATCGTGATGCCCGATACTATCAGCCCGAGTCTTGGCATGGGGATAAAGCGCTGGACGGAGGAACTTTATTTACGCAATTCTCACATTTTATCGATTTGATGTACTGGCTGTTCGGCGATATTCAAAACATCAGCGCCCGCTTCATGGATTTTAATCACCAAACGCTGACGGATTTTGAAGATTCAGGCGTAGTTACTTTCGATTTTATAAACGGAGGATCGGGCATTTTCAATTATTCCACCTCTGTTTATGATACCAATTTTGAAAGTTCGGTTATGATTCTTGCCGAGAACGGGACGATTAAAATAGGCGGGCAATATATGAATGAAGTCACATATTGCCACGTAGAGGATTATTCGATGCCTGTCTTAGCTCCTACTAACCCGGGTAATGATTACGGAGCTTACAAAGGGTCGGCGCAAAATCATCATTTAGTCATCGACAATGTGGTGAAAGTACTGAAAAACAAAGAACAAAAAATCACGACCAATGCGCACGACGGATACAAAGTGGTTGACATCATTGAGCGGATTTATGGGTTACAGTATTGAATCAAAGCATACACCCGCAATTTGCGGTATTGAGCATTTCGCCTTCTTTGACTTTGACTACCGGTTTTTCATGTTAATAAAAAGTTTATAAATATAAGGATTCTTCTTCGTAAAAAATGCCGATTCCTTTTATCTTTGCAAACTGAAAAATAAATGAAAAAAAGAATGGCAGAACAGGAAAAGAACAAAAGCAGGACAAATGCAAGAACAAAAAAGACAAGTGTAAATACTGAAGAAACAGGACGTTTACAACCTCAGGCGCGTGAGTTGGAAGATGCAGTGTTGGGAGCGCTGATGCTTGAAAAAGACGCTTATTCCATTATTAGTGAAATACTTACTCCGGAGTGTTTTTATGACAAAAACCATGAATTGATTTTCACTGCCATTCAAGACTTGGCAATGCAGCAGAAACCGATTGATATACTTACGGTTGTGGATCAACTGCGAAAAAGCGGAACGCTCGAAGCCGTCGGCGGAACTTCGTATATTGCCCAGCTATCGCAAAAAGTGGTATCAAGCGCTCATATCGAATATCATGCGCGAATTATCGTACAAAAATATCTTGCCCGGGAATTGATTACTTTCTCATCGGAAATTGCAGGTAAAGCGTTTGACGAAACCAACGATGTTGACGATTTGATGCAGGAAGCGGAAGGGAAACTGTTTGAAATATCGCAACAGAACGTGAAAAAAGACGTCGTTCATATCAATCCTATTATTAAGGAAGCAATCGACCTCATGCACGAAGCGGCGAAACGTACCGACGGAATGAGCGGATTGCCTTCCGGATTCAGGGACTTGGATAAGATTACTTCGGGTTGGCAAAATTCGGATTTAATCATTATTGCCGCCCGTCCGTCGATGGGAAAAACCGCTTTTGTCCTTTCTATGGCTAAAAATATGGCAGTCAACTTTAATCTTCCGGTTGCCGTCTTCTCTTTGGAAATGTCGAATGTGCAATTAGTTAACCGGCTTATTGTGAACGTAGCAGAATTAACGGGCGAAAAAATCAAAACCGGACAATTAGCTGAATACGAATGGCATCAATTAGACAGCATGGTAAGTAAACTTTACGATGCTCCGATTTTTGTTGACGACACTCCCAGCCTTTCGGTATTTGAATTGCGTACCAAAGCAAGGCGTCTGGTGAAAGAGCATCATGTTAAATGTGTTATAATCGACTATTTGCAATTGATGAACGCCAGCGGAATGTCGTTTGGCAGCAGGGAACAGGAAGTAAGCATGATTTCGCGTTCGTTGAAAGGACTGGCAAAAGAATTAAACATCCCGATCATTGCCCTGTCGCAGTTGAATCGAAGCGTCGAAATGCGGACAAGTCAACCGAGGTTAAAAGGAGAAGCTTTTGATTCCAAACGACCTCAGTTGTCCGACTTGCGCGAATCGGGAGCCATCGAGCAGGATGCCGATATTGTTTGTTTTATTCACCGTCCGGAATATTACAAAATCTTTCAGGACGAGCGGGGAAACGATTTAACCGGAAAGGCTGAGATTATTATCGCAAAGCACCGTAACGGCTCGACCGGCGATATTATTCTTGAGTTCAAAAAGGAATTTGCCCGTTTTCAGAATCTGGACGAAAACAAAATCAATATTGATTACATCTCCAGAGTGAACAGTCAGGCAGATGTCATGCCTGAAGAACGGTTCGGAACAAAAAAAATGGCGCCGGCGCCCCAATGGGACGATAATATGCCTTTTTAAATATTAAACTTTTGATATGGTTGCCTTGATTTCTGGTATTTGAGTGAAATTTTTTCATATTATTTTTGCTATCTTTGCACTTCAATTTTGAGAAAACAGTTGAAATAAAACATATAAATAAATACAATCAATGGCAGTAGAAATAAAAGAGTTAACGTCGAGAAGCGAAAATTATGCGCAGTGGTACAACGACTTGGTAATAAAAGCCGATCTGGCTGAAAATTCGGCGGTTCGCGGCTGTATGGTCATCAAACCTTACGGCTACGCTATTTGGGAAAAAATGCAGCGGCAATTGGACGATATGTTCAAAGAAACAGGACATGTCAATGCCTATTTTCCTCTATTTATTCCTAAATCGTTCATGAGCAAGGAAGCCGACCATGTGGAAGGTTTTGCTAAAGAATGCGCGGTAGTAACTCATTACCGGCTGAAAAACGACCCCGATGGCAAAGGCGTGATTGTTGACCCTGAAGCTCGTTTGGAAGAAGAACTGATTGTCCGTCCTACTTCAGAAACCATTATCTGGAATACCTACAAAGGCTGGATACAGTCGTATCGCGATTTGCCGATTCTGATCAATCAGTGGGCAAACGTGGTTCGCTGGGAGATGCGCACGCGTTTGTTTTTACGCACGGCGGAGTTTCTCTGGCAAGAAGGTCATACGGCGCATGCCACGCAGGAAGAAGCGATTGAGGAAACGTTGAAAATATTGGATATTTATACCGAATTTGCCGAAAAATACATGGCGGTTCCGGTATTGAAAGGAGTGAAATCAATCAGCGAGCGGTTTGCCGGCGCAGTTGATACGTATTGCATCGAGGCGTTGATGCAGGATGGCAAGGCGTTACAGGCAGGCACTACTCATTTCTTGGGACAAAATTTTGCCAAAGCGTTTGATGTACAATTTTTATCTAAAGATGGGAAGCGGGATTTTGTATGGGCTACTTCCTGGGGCGTTTCTACCCGTTTGATGGGCGCGTTAATCATGGCTCATTCGGACGATAACGGATTAGTGCTTCCTCCGAAATTGGCGCCTTATCAAGTGGTGATTGTTCCGATTTATAAGACGGACGAACAGTTAGCGCAAATCGACGCTAAGGTTGCCGGAATTATATCCGGTTTGAAAGCGCTTGGAATCAGTGTGAAATACGATAATTCACAAAACAAGAAACCAGGGTGGAAATTCGCCGAATACGAATTGAAAGGCGTTCCGGTGCGGTTGGCAATCGGCGCACGCGATTTGGAAAATAATACGATTGAAGCAGCTCGCCGCGACACGTTGACGAAAGAAACCGTAAGCATGGAAAATATAGCTTCTTATGTGAAAGATTTATTAGACGATATCCAAGCGAATATTTACCGGAAAGCGTTCGATTTCCGCGCTTCTCAAACCTTTACGGCAGATACTTACGAAGAGTTTAAAGAAAAAATCGAAGCCGGTGGTTTCATTATGGCGCATTGGGACGGGACGCCGGAAACGGAAGCGTTAATCAAAGAAGAAACGAAAGCGACGATTCGCTGTATTCCGCTGGAAGGCGATAAAACGCCCGGAAAATGTATGGTGACGGGCAAACCTTCGGTGCAAAGGGTGGTTTTTGCGAGGGCGTATTAATTAGTGATTAGTGATTAGTGGTTAGTGGGGATGTTTATAAGACTGTTGCGGGGGTTGCGGAGGGGTATGTTACCGAACAAAGGAGCAAATTTATATCCTATGCTTTGCCGGTGCGGACAGCTGAAGAAGTGAAGGAAAAAATTGAGGCTTTCCGCAAGCAATATCACGATGCACGGCATGTTTGCTGGGCGTATATGTTAGGGGCGGAGCGTTTGCAGTTTCGCGCTAACGACGACGGCGAACCTTCTTCTACGGCAGGAAAGCCGATTCTGGGCGTAATCAACTCTCATGGATTGACCGATGTTTTAATTGTGGTCGTCCGATATTTTGGCGGAGTAAAATTAGGAACAAGCGGGTTAATCGCCGCTTATCGTGCTGCCGCTCTTGATGCAGTTGCTCATGCTGAAATCATTGAAAAAACGGTAGATGAAACGATTACTGTTGAGTTTGCTTATCCTTTCCTCAACGATGTGATGAGAATCGTGAAAGAAATCAATCCGCAGATACTTGCTCAAAAATTTGAAATAAATTGCGAAATGACTCTGCAAATCCGGCAAAGCGAAATGGAGAAGTTGAAAGAACGCTTGCTGAAAGTGGAGTCGTTATTCATCAAAAAACAGTAACTTTGCAGACTCATTAAAATAATTTAGAATGGAAACAGTTCAAACGACGTATTTAGGCAATCTCCGCACGCAGGCGGTTCATTTGCAATCCGGCACGACTATCATTACCGATGCTCCCACCGACAATCACGGCAAAGGCGAAGCATTTTCTCCTACCGATTTGTTTGCAGCTTCTTATGCGAGTTGTGCATTGACCATTATCGGTATTGCTACGCAAACGCATGGTTTCAATATTGATGGAGCCGTAGTTAAAACGACTAAAATCATGGGTGAAAATCCCCGTCGAGTCGTGGAGCTGAAAGTGGATTTCACATTTCCGGCGAATAATTACAGCGATAAGGAACGGGCGATTATCGAACATTCGATCAAACACTGTCCGGTCAGGAACAGTTTGCCGCCCGAATTGAAAGTTTCACAAACGGTTACTTACTTGTAATTCGTCACCTGTCATTCGTCACTATATTCACCGGTCGCAACACCATAATTCCGGTGCAGGTTCGAATGGCATTGCAATAATCAATCAACGATTCCGGATTGATTATCACTTTTTTAGCAGTAGAAGACGCATGAATAAACGTCAGTTGGTTTTTATACCAACAGGCAATGGCTAAATGAGAAATATCCAAATCGGAGATAGAAGTTGTGAAGCAAATAATGTCGCCGTTTTTTACCAGCGATTGTCGTTGTGCAATTTCTTTTTTCGGAATATAGTAGTAAGTGTTGCGGGCGTTAATTGACTGTTCGACAAGCGCTATCTGTTGCACTGCGTCTGAATCGGCGGCTAAATGCGGATATTTTTGATAGTTTTCGGACATGTAATGCACATTCGCCTTGAATTTACGTCCGCCTAAAGCGTAAGTTACATCTTCAATAATCCCTTTTCCCGAATTATCAAAAATCCAGTCGGTAGTGTAATGCAAGCGCGAAACGTAGCCGTTAATAATTCCATTCCGGTAGCGGATTTGTCGTAATTCTTGTTCAAAGGACTCATAATCAGGCGAAGGAAGTTGCAATGTTCGCGATAGAGCTAAACAATTTTCCACCAAAGTCATACAATCTAATTCGCGCAGGTTGACGACTAAATTTTCAACATTGTCGCTATCCCGATCCAATGTTCCGGCAACGTAAGGCGTTCCCAAGAAGAAGAGAGCCGATTGTACCATTTCGCTGTCGATTGCGCTTTTTGTTGCCGATTGTAAATATTTTTCTACAATTTCGCGGTCGGGATTTGTTTGGGCAAAAGCGTTGCTATAAACAAAAAGGAGTGAAAGCAGGAATAATTTATGATTCATAATGTGGATAACGGTTCTATGGCTCGTCAGACTTGTTTATATACAATTTTGGGATTATGAAAGCGAAGCATTAAGGAAAAAATTTATAGATGTCTCTACGGTACATAAAGACAACAAATGTAACTATATTGCTCTCAATAGTTACCCCTATGCGATAATTTCCAACCTTTATCCGGTAATAAATTTTATATCCTTTCAGTTTTTTCAGTTCGGGAATATCTTTCAGCGACCGGGCATTCACAACCGACAATATGGTTTGTTCAACTCGTTCTTTGAGAGCAGGATCGATTATCTTTTCGATGTCTCTAAAAAAGGAAGGCTTTTTATTAGTATTCATCGTTGTCGTAAAAAATCCATTACGTCTTCCATGCTCTCGTTTGGCTCATTTAATCTTTCTTCAATGATACGTCCCAAGAGCATATCCTCAAGGAACTCTTCGTTATCAATGACTTTTGCACCAATTCGCTTGGAAAAGCTATGCAAAAATCGGACATCTGATTTGTTGCGGGCTTCTATAACAACCGTATTCATGTTGGTAAAGTTTTAATCATGCACAAAAGTAATTAAAAAATTTATTGAGATGAAAAAATTAACAAAATAATTTCATACTTCATTACTCGCTTTTTGAATAAAATAGCTATTCAACTCTTCGATTGCTTCCGGCGAATTGCTTTTATCAATCAGTATCAATCCTTTTTCCAGCAGCACGAGGCGGTTGGAAATTTCGGTCGTATAATTCAAGTTATGGCTGGAAATAAGTACGGTTGTTTGCTGTTCCTGATTCAACTTCAGAATCATATCCCTGATTTCCATCTGCGAAGACGGGTCAAGGAAATTAAACGGTTCATCGAGAATCAGGATTTCGGGATGAATCATCATGGCAGCCATAATCCCGATTTTCTGCTTGTTCCCCGATGAGAAATTACGGATATATTTTTTTTGCCCCAGAATCTCATCGTTCATAAAGCGGGTAAAAGGCTGCAACCGTTCATTAACCGTTTCATTATTCATGCCGTAACATTCTCCTACAAAGTAGAAATATTCTTCCGGAGTCAGAAATTCAATCAAAAAACGGTTGTCGATAAACGAGCCGGTATAAGATTTCCAGTCTTCGGATTTACTTACGTTCGCATCTTTACTTAAAACATAACCTGAATCGGCTTTCAGTAAGTCGAGTATCAACCGGAACAAAGTGGTTTTACCGGCGCCATTATTTCCTACCAAGCCCAGCAAGGTACCTTTTTCTATATTCAATTCGGAAATATCTAAAGCGGTTTTATCTCCGAAACGTTTTACTAAATCTTTAATTTGCAGTTCCATATTTTTCTAATTTATTAAATCAAGCATTTGACCTGAATCCTTCCATATTTTTATATTTCCGTTTCAAAAAACGGTTGTAAGTCCACCGCAGCCACTGTTGCGAAGTGAGTGCAAACAGTATTCCGACTATTATCATAAACCAGTAGGCAACATCTTTTCCTAAGAAACTGTTGATTATCAGGACTAAAATAACCGGAAGAAACATGGTAATCATTGTAATAGCGACCCTGTTGCCTGATTGTCCTTGCCAACTCATCATTCCCCTGTCGAAAAGATCAACGTACGTTTTGTTATATACGGCATTCTGGAATATCATAAATGAAACCGGACCAATTACATAGAAAAAATTTGCAATGACCAGCATAAAACTGATTTTCCCCTGAAAAGCCGGTATCAATAATAAAAGCGTCATAATCAAGGCAAAGGATGAATAAAAGAAATATTTACCTTTCAACATATTATAAATCGACAAGTTTCGCGCCATCATTCCATCAAAGAAAGAAGATTCTATAGAAAATATAAGTTGCCCCATAATTATTTCAAGTATTCCTACGGTAATCATTGCGTAAAGAAGTAATATAAACGGACCGCTTTGCGATAAGGCGTTATGTCCGTATAATACTTGGAAAAATATTAATATGAAAATGACTCCTGAGAATGGTACTTGCATTTTCAATCGCTTGGAGCGTAAAATCATTCTGATTTCCAATTGAATCAGTTCGCCGATTTCGCCGAATTGACCTAAAAATGACAGCTTGGAAAATGAAGATATTTTTTCGACTTTTTCGCCTTGCAACTCTTTGTATAATTCGCTGCGCATTAGTAACTGATTGACGAGCTGAAAAAGAAAATATAAACCGAGTAATAAGAACCAAGGTCCCGGCTTAATATTTATAAGCAATTCCCCCATTTTTTGCGTATAATGCCCCAAATCAATCTTTCCGGTAATAAGAGAAACAAAAGGCAGAAATACGAATACAGCAATAGGAATATAATACCAGACGCTCCTTTTAGTCAGGTTATTAGCAAATGTAACAATCCAACTGTTTATTACACACGAAAGGTAGAAAAAAAGAATATACAAAACAACGGGCAAATAACCGTAAAACGGAGCTATTGCTTTAAAAGAGAACGGAACAACCAAAAACAAAAGATAAAAATTCCAGAAGTTAGTAAATTCTTTTTCCAACAGAAAATAAAATAGTGTATTCCGCTTAACAGGTAAACACAAATAAGGCGCTATTTGCATGGATTGATTGGATTTGAAGAAAAATTTAATGACAAAATCCACTGCAAATACACAGAGTATGATCGAATTAAATGTATCAATCGCATATTCGTATTCCCCGACTTTCAATAAAATTTTGTCGAGGAAAAAACCGATTGCTAACAAATACATGGCATAAAATCCCACCAAAAAATACATAAAGATTTTAATGCCTAAATCCCTTTCGAACATGGGGCTTCTTCGGAAAGCTTTCCATTGATGCCGTTGTAAGTTTCTTTTTATTGTCATACTTTATTTCATGAAATTATAGAACTAATTTATTAGTCGCTCAAAGGGGTTAAAATGTCACAAAAGGTAGTAAATTTACGTCAGTTCGATGTAAGATGGAAAAACGCTCAAACTGGTCACATAACGCCCCTCCCTTGTTGAAAATCTATTAATATCTTCATAACTCTTTTCTTTGTTTTTTAGCTGTGACACTAATAACAAAAATAAAACCTGAATTTGTCTATAATTATCTATCTCAGATTTTATAGACACTTATCATCTTTGTAATTAACTGTAAATTGTTGTTTTATTAAATCTCGTCGAGGTACCAAGATTCGAACTTGGGACCCCCTGCTCCCAAAGCAGGTGCGCTAACCGGACTGCGCTACACCTCGTTTTTGCGACGACAAAGGTAGGCGTTTTTTTTTATATGTGAAAATAT
>Ga0123357_10003545_pt1 | contig 17945 bp, 13 predicted proteins | sample TergutEmb28metaG_FD_89873 | JGI IMG/M metagenome (GOLD analysis project Ga0123357, IMG submission 89873) | Embiratermes neotenicus P4 segment gut microbial communities from Petit-Saut dam, French Guiana - Emb289 P4 | ecosystem: Host-associated > Arthropoda: Insects > Digestive system > Gut ... | reverse complement strand
TTTTTTTTGGATAGTGTTTGGTTATTTTTTTTTAATGGGTGATATTGGGTTATGTATTTTAAGAAGGGTTGGGAGTGGGGAGGGAAGGGGAATAAATGAAAGAGTTTGGATTATGAACCAGAATAAACCAGAAATATATTGTCAACTATACTAAACTTAAAGCATACTTTATACCTTCATTCTGCCTACGAATGTTTTAGATTCAATGCTGAGGGTGTGTTATACAAATGTGCATGTTGTGTCATTTGCTGCATTTCATCATGGGTAGTGGAATGGAATTAAAAAGCAGGTTTAGAGATGAACATTTTTTTGTTGTTATTGAGTTGCATCGTTTATAATCAGTTGAAAGATTACACCTTTTAACCCACTTTCACCAGAATTCTCTATAATATACATGGTATCAGAGCTTGCAGTCTGTGAATATTGGAATTCTATTGAGTTCCTCAGTTGTTGTTATTCTGCTTAACTTGACTACTCTTGAGTCAGTCATTAAAATCAAGTTATTGAAGTTTCAACTGTGATTTTCTTACATACCTCCCATCCTGGAACTCTTGTTGGTATGGTGTATGTTTCAAAAGAAAACTGTGTAGCTTCAAACATGACTACATGTGCACATCATCAGTTAGGACATAAAAATGTTAATTTCTTGTGTATTCATGTAAAAGGTCTTGTAACTCTGAAATTCATTTTTTTACATCTGGCCTTAGTAGTTTTTATCATTACAGATAATCAAGATTTCATTCCTGAAGCTTGTGTTTCTCGTGAATCGCACTATAACAAGCGTTTTTTATTTACTTCCATTTGTCTCTCTCCCAGTCTCTATTTCATCCCATCTCTTGTCTTACTTTTATACCGCCGCCTTTCCTACTACACCTTCCTTTTTTTTTTTCTACACTTTTATTCTTTATCACCTCTATTTATGTGTGTATTTGATATTTTTGCATATAATACTGAGAACGACTTGAATTTGGACAGAAGTTACTGAAGAAAGTCACACAGTTGTGGCAGTAAGGTACTGAAAGCAAAATAATGTACAACCAATTCAAGAGAATTGTAGTGGCTGGTAGAATAAATGCAGCATAAAAAAGCCCATTTATTCATAACATTTTGGCTAATAATTTCCTACAGTCATGAACAATTGGTAGTGTAGGATTTGTTAGTGACTACACAATATTGGAATTATCATCATCATTATTGTCTTTTCATTTTACTAATAGAAGGAACAGTCCATGATTATAGCAATTTTGTCTTGAAAAACTGGTCCAACTGTTGTGCAGATCTCAGAGACCACTTCACTTTGGATGAGGTTAAACAGGAGCCCATATTTGTGACTAATATGACAATATGATAATTTATAATGTACACCTTTTGTTGAAGTAATTCCAAAACTCAGAATCTAAAATCAAAATTAACAAGATAAGCAATGCACATATAATGTAACCTTGTAAGGCGTCTGCGTAATATTTCTTCCTCCTCGGCTATCTTAACAGCCTGATACCATTTCACGCAACAGAGCACTTTTATAGCCATTTAATGCCACTTACAACAATAAAATGCATTTACATCTTCATGTAAAGTGCTTGATATTTTTAACCAAATTTGGAGTTTTCTGGAGAGTTACTCATGTAAAGTCCCCAGTATCAAAATCTACAGAAATCTGTTCTGTGGGAGCTGCATTGACTTAAGTGGACAGATGAATGGACATGAAGCTTTTCATGACCATGTGAACGTGCCTAAGAATGAGATCAGTTGAGCATAGGAGGATACATTTTTTGCAGTAATGTCAGAGTGTTAAATGCAGAGTATTAATTTTTGTGATGGCAGAAATCAGATGTTTTTAAACTGCAAGTTGCTTCTGTACACATGTGTGGAATGAAAATAACTTTTATGTTTTCTTGCAGGGACATGATTGTTCTTGTAGATGCAGCAAACATATTTGTAAATATATATTTATCTTCCAGTATATATAAACAGTATTATATATATATATATATATTAATTTGTATATTTTGTGGCCACCACTGAAGACTGAACAGTAGGAATGTGTCTCAGAACTGGTAATCAGGATAGCATTTGGACTTGGCAGATGGTATAACAGGAGGCTAAAGAAACTACCATAATGAGGAGCTTCATCACTCTTATCAAATATTCTTAGGATGATCAAGCCAGAAGACTGGAACATACAGTGGCCATAGTGGAAGTGAATAATGCTACAATATTTTTAGCCATACAATGTGAATGCAGGTCACTTTAGAGACCTAAACATTGGGCTGAAGAATAATATTACAGGGGATATTACAGCTGTTGGTTATGCAAGTTTGGAGTGGATGAAATGGTCACAAGAAAGGATGTAGTGGCAGGCTTTTACAAACATAACTATCCTCAGGTTCTATAAAAAGCAGGGAATTTCTTGACCAGATGAGTGACTAACCATCTGCTCATGAAGAATGATTAATGTCTGTGGAATTGAATAATAATTCGCTGGTCACATTTCAAGTTTTGAAACCCATCAGCTGCATGTAATAAAATATTTATGAAGACCAACTTTCTAAATGTATTCCAAAAGCTACTCTCCATTTCCAGTCCTGTAGTATTGTGTCTACCATGACTTCAGAGTCTTTGGACTGGGTGCTCAATCTTCCTTTCAAACCATTCAGGTACCACATGAAGATTGGCTGTGGTTAGGTAGACTGTCTGGATCTTGTTACTATCTTACATGCAAGGATGTTTTGTCATAGAGTAAAAACCAGTGTTTCATATGAAGAAATTGTGCATTTGCAATTTTTTTTATTTCAGTAAAAGAATTAAAAATCTGTATGAATTTTTTACGAAACTTGGAAAGCTGCTATCGAAAGATATGGCTTGTTAAAAGTGGCATTTCGTGATAAGGCATTAAGTTGATAAACAATGTGTGAATGTTCTAAATATCACGAAAGCGCTCAAGATTTATGGGAGACAAGCGTTGTTCTGGCTGCCTTCCAACATCACTACCTGATGAACAAATCAACAGTCAGTTCCTTCGTGCATTCAGATGGTTAGGTACGAGAAGTGGCAAAAAACACGGGAATATTCAGAAGTCTGTTTCAGTTCTCACTGAGCATTTAGGCATGCAGCATGTTCATACCACTTCTTACAATTCGACAGGAAAACCATCGGAACATTTACACAGACTCTCTGCAACAAGGTGAAGTGGACGATAACTTCATGAAATTGTCACCGGTGACGAAATGATGCAGCAGTCACTACCATTACCTTACTGAAGGGGGTTAAAATTAAATTTAGGTAAAATCCAGTCATTTGTTGCCTGCACAATGCACATTAGATTACATTCACCACACTTCGCTCCAAATTTACAACGTACACCATGATCAATTGTTATTATATCTTTAACTGAACCAATATCTTGTCTTGACGTATATTAATATCACATCTATTATTTTTATACCGACTTTTTCTTAGTTGCAGCGAATCGTTTAATCAATTTGAACAGAAGTTAGTCAATGATTTACGCTGTAAAAATAACCGGTAGGAACTTCCGGGCTATGGGGCAGTCATCTTCGTTTTTGATCATGTCTGTTTGGCATGTCAAGTTATCCGAATTTGTATTCGTTTAAATTTGTATAAACCTGTGCTGGGACTCAGTTGAGATTAGTGTGAATATGACACAATGGATGTTTTGGAGTTATAGGCAGTCAGGCACAGTTATTGCTGTTAGGTAGCCGTAATAAAACAAAGACGATAAACATGGCATCTACTGGATCATGCAATCTGCAAGAGGCAACTTTGGAGGAGCTGAAGAGAGAAGTAGAACGTTTAAGCCGCGAATTGGATCAAGCTGTTAGTGAAAAAATTCAGTCAGCCCATTATGGGTTGGTTCTTCTGGAAGAGAAGGACGGCCTGGTGTTAAAATGTGAAGAATTGGAAGCGTTGTACGAGAATTCAAAACATGAACTTGAAATTACACAAGAGGTTAGTAAATCGAATTGGATAATTACTAAGAAGGGTGTGTGAGGTCCTGAGATTATGGAAAGTAAAGTGTAGCGTTTATACAGTTATTAACCTAATTACATACATATACATTCACGTAACCTTTACCCGCTCAAGTCGGATTGAATGTGGAATTCGTCATGTAAAGAGTTGAATTGCAATATGCAGTTGTGTTCGTATTTGTCATGTTGTGAAAAGAGAGGTTCAAGATTCCAGAATACTGAAAAATATATATTCGTTAGACATTTTGTAACATGTGTAAATACACTTCACTTACTTCCATTACTATTACTATTAACGGCTATCAGAAGGGTTTTCTGACAGGTATATATGGTATTGTTTCATAACTTGTTTCAGAGGTATTTAAAGAAGTTGCGTTCAAGCGGCCATGCATGTGTTTTCTCTTTGAAACTGTAGAATCGGTGCAGATCTCTCATTTAGCCACTCATCACCTGTGATATCCTCCCCACTGCACTGTACTGGTAATGTGTTAAACAACTTGCAGTATTTGGGACTACCAATTTATTGGACCTTATGCATTGTGTCATATTCAATAAAGGTACACTGTGTCTCTTGAACTGTGTCTGTTCCTACCCTCATTTAAAAGGGTGGGGAGACACCTGTTGAGTTGGGTCAAACACTATACCTTCATCACATATATAGAGGCAGTTAACTGGCATGGTTGTCTTGTGATTAAGAATAGCTTCTTCTGTCAGATGCAGTTGAGTACATTCCTCTCCACCTTTTCAGGTGAGGTAGCAATGGATCCAGTTCTCAAAACATTGTATTACTTGTTTGAATACAAGATGATGGACAAAGTCCAGAAACCGAATAGTGCTGAGTGCAATGTAACTCATACAAATTGATAAGGAATTTGTCAGTGAAAATAGTTTATACTGTCCCAGTCCTTGTGTCATATTGTTTGAATGTTGAGGAACGGACAGGTATTAATAGTAATGTGAAAATTAGTTGCTGTCTGTCTAAATAGTTGGGAATATGGGGGCATTTTGTATATGGTCATTTGGCAATCTAAAATTAATGAAAAGAGACCCTAACAGTAGGATTTCAAAATGGAAATGTGTTTGATTTTTAATAGTACCGAATTCAGCTTGTGCACTCTTGTGAATACATCTATTACTATACAGTGTCTTACCATTCCGTGATTGACATAAAAAAAATAGTTGGTGAGGTATTGCCAATATATTAACTTCATGTTTTAGGAAATGAGAAAAGGTGGAAAAGAAGTTGTTAATTACAATTACTGTTGTGGATCTATGCTTGTCAGTAGAAAACAACATTTTTGAAGCCCTAACAATCTTGCAATGAAGCGAATGTACATGTGTAAGCACTTTGTGAGATGACTTTCATTGGCAGTAAATATTCATCCTTATAACATCATGAATATCAGAAGCGAGGAAACTGTTAGTGGTGTATGATCTGAGGTTTTATGGCAATACACCTTCATTTTCAGGATTGTGATGATGAGTAGTCTGTTAGGTAGGTATCAACAAGTTTCAGGAATATCTGGCAGCCTTCTCCTCTGAAATGTTGGTATTGTCCTACTACCAGACTACACATTGTCAGAAATTGAAAGACTTTATTATGGATTGTGAAGTGTGAGGTCATGGAGGTAACTATAAAAAATACTGTCTGCAGGGATGTGATACATAGTTGGATGTTCGGGCAAAACTGTTGCCTCCATCTTTAGGTTTCTTAAAGTATAAGCTGTTAATGTACTTGTTTAATTTTTTTCATAATTGAAGGCTTTAGCAAAGTTCCAGACAACTCACAAAGTGACAACGAAGACTGGGATTGAACAAGAAGAGTCGCTCTTGTCAGAGTCTGCTGCCCGTGAGACCTCCCTTAACTCACAAATTCTAGAGTTGGAAAATGAAACAAGACAAGTAAGAATTTGTAGAATGTGAATGATGAGCTGACATTTCCATTTATGTATGCTAATTTTTTTACTGTTTTTTTAATACAATTTTAGCTCCGCCAAGAACTGGAACGAGTAGTAAATGAGCGGGACAGAGTATTACAGGAAAACTCCGACTTGGACAAATATAAGGAAGAAAAGGAGCTTGAAAGAAAGAATCTTCGATCAGAACTGCGTGAGATTAAGTTCCGAGAGACTCGTCTTATCTCGGATTATTCTGAACTGGAAGAAGAAAACATTAGTCTTCAGAAACAAGTTTCAGTTTTGAAATCATCACAGGTTTGCACATTATGTTTTTACTCTTGTATAATCATGTTTTGTTTGGCAGTTCTTTATATATGAAAGTGATATTGCAATATTTGTTTCAGGTTGAATTTGAAGGAGCCAAGCATGAAATCCGCAGGCTACAAGAAGATGTTGAGCTTCTGCATCAGCAGGTTGAGGAGCTCATGAAGTTGAAACAGATTGCAGAGAAACAATTGGAAGAAGCCCTCGAGTCTCTCCAGGTATTATATGCACAAGGATACCTTGAAAATTCTTCTCATAAAATACAGTAGAAGTTGTTTGGTTTCCTTCTGTGAAGGTCCATGGTCAGAATTTAATGACAGATGCATTTGCTAATATTAAGCCTATCTGCCAACATCCAAACAATTATGATGTGATTTCCTTGCAGAAGTTGACAGACTGTATCAAAACATTTGGGACATTATCAGTTTGAACGCTGCTGTAACCTGGTATTAAGTGTTGTCTTCTTAAGGCAAAAGGAACTTAACCTGAGGATAGCAAATGCCAAGCAATTAAAGCCAAATTGTAGAATATATTGCTACATAAAAAACTCTCAGCAATTGGCTTTTGCAGCTATAGTGGGATGTTATGTCTTGAGTTAGGTTGGCATTTGTGTTAAAGTTAATCAGTTGAGAAACTTGTCTGTGGAATCTGTAATACTGACGGAGTTATGTAGAACGTGATTTAGTAATAAGTTCAGTATTTACATGTCATTCATGTCATTTGCTCTGTTTTGATATTTCAGGCAGAACGAGAGGCTAAATATGCTTTAAAGAAGGAACTGGATCAACGCATAAACAGTGAATCCATGTTTAATCTTAGCAATCTAGCATTTAGTATCCGAGGTAAGTAGTTCATTTGTATTAATCAGGACTGTGCAAAGTCCTCAGAATAAATGGCCAGTGAGTGCTGCATTCAAAAGTTTTCCATGCATCAGTTAATCCTCCACCTACTGTTTTCAGTGTTTTGTGAGCATCTCTGATGTGTGCAGGTATTACAGATGATCAGGCCATGGGTAGTGATGGTGAAGATGACCTTCCAGTTCTGAAGCGCATTGAAGCTGACTTAAAGAGCAGTACAAACACAGATATTAGTTCTCCAGATGGGAAACAAGTAGATCTCTTCAGTGAAATTCATCTGAATGAACTGAAAAAATTAGAAAAGCAGTTGGAGCAGGTGAGGATTAGAAGTGTAGAATCTGTGACCCTGAGATCCAGGTATTAAGCAGTAGGAATTAATGCTATTATCATCATCTTGAACTGTTGAAAGTAAGTGGTAAACAAAGTGTATGAAATCTCTGTAGAAGAGCCTAGGATTTTAATTTCTTGTACCATTCGTATGAGTGCAGCATATCATCTTTTCTGTTTAAAACCTAAGTATGTGGTATCATTGTCACTCTTTTTGTGTGGGTGTATATGTTTTACACAATATTTTTACCAGGTTGTGTTATGAGGACAAGTGCACTTTTGTCTTTACTGTGGTAGAAGGAGCAAGAAGTGTCACCATTGCAGAATCCACATAATGAGCTGTGCAAATTTTAGAAAAAGGTGTTGATTTTCCACAAGTGTTATAGTGGACAGGACGTATATCACCTCCATCTTGTAATACATGCACTCCACTTTTCATATAGTTTATTACGGTACAATGTAAGTCATAAAATAGAGCAAATATTCAGGTTTTCATTCCTGTCCTTAATTGTAGTTTGTTTCGGGGTTGTTTCAAATGAAATATAAATTCTGGCGTACTGTGAGGCTAAGAGAAGCTATGATGCCCATTTCTTTCCTTGTTTGTGCTTGTGCAATGTTTTATTGGTAATTATGATGGACTCATGGAAATTTGTAAGACAGGCGAAATTACCCTCGTAGTGTGGTTGTGCACAAGTAAAATTGAAATTTTTCAATATATATATATATATATATATATATATACACACATATCATTAATTCTTAAAAGTTAAGTGTTTTTCCACTGAAGAGAGAGTCAAGGAGTTTTCTATGTGCTGACTGATTTTGATGTACTATAAATTGCAGAAATGATGTAACTAACTTTTAAGTTTTTCCTCATGATACATAAAAGCAGAGAAAATTTACAAAATTTTCTCTTGTTTTGCTGGGTAAAATTGCATAGTTAGGAGCACCGTAATTTCTACTCAGCCAGATATATGAAGGTTAATATATCAAGGAGAACATGATGGGCAGGGCATCTGGCATGTGAGGTAGAGATGAACTATGTTTGTAAAAGTATAGTTAGAAAGCATAAATGGAAGATGCCACTTGGAGTTACAGTCAGCAATATGGAGATAGTATGAAAATACATATTTCAGAATAGGCTATGAGGATGTATACTAGATTCATGTGGTTTAATGTAGTGACTACATTCCCTAACAAGCAGCAGGAAGTGATGCTTGTTTGTTTTTCATTTAATTTTAAAATTAATTCAGGATGTGTTTTGCTTCCAGGCAGAAAGTGAGAAACTGCTCTTGACTCAAAACCTTCGGGAATCTCAAGCAGTTGTTGAACGCAGCCAGGGAGAGCTACAAGCATTCATGGCGCGTCTAGTTCAGTTAGCTGCACATGTTGACTCGTTGCAACATTTGTGTCGGGAAGCAGACCAGGAGTTTGAAGTTCATAATGAGGTTTGATTAATGTTAATAAGTGATTAGAAGATAAGCATTAGTAATGTTGTGAATTAAGAACGTCCGTATGGACCTTTGTGTAATATTTGACAAAACCGTACAGTACTGAAGTATGTGCTAAATGCATATTGGTTCTGAATCGTGAGTTCTGTATTGTAGGATATTAAATTTTCTCTGAAGACTGTGATTGCATCTAAATGTCCAGTAGTAAAATTTTGATATTTGTGCATTGAACACATGAATTCCATTCTCCTCAGCTGCTGCATCCATGCAGTAGTAATGGTTTTGAGTCCTTGTCTCTGTTGTTGACTGCTTCTGGGTACAGTTTACTGTTTGGGGAAGCCTTTTTAAAAACATGCACATGTAAGACTGAAGGAAATAATGTGTTAACATGAGTGGATCTTAGGGAGATCGATTTTGAGGATGAGAAATGGACAGAACTGGCTGAAAGTTATTTTTAAGTGTCAGCTTCTGTATTAGTGGTATTGAACATTTCATTCTGCTGTTACAGTGTTTGTATATCAGCTTCAGTTATAGAGTGAGTTTGTAACCGTAATATAACCCTGTTATAAATTATTCCACTTCTTATGAAGCTTGACTCTGACTGGAAAATGCAACTGCATGTTACTGTGGGGTTAGGGACAGTTTTTTTTTAAGCCTTCAGTCATCACTTGGCAGTTGTATGCAAACTTTTTTTCCCAAAGAGTTAGAGAAATGCGGTGCGGTCACATTTACAGTTTAGACAAAGACAAGACAGGCAGTGTACATATAACTTACCACTCAGGCACATTTGTGCAATGATTGTTGCAGTGGAAAAGCAATAAATATAACATATTCTGAGTGTGTGTTGGTAGCCCTAGGCGTGCAGCATGTCATCTGTGGCATGTCCGGTTCTACAAGATTTTTCTACATTACCTCATAAATGGCACAATTTTCAGGGGAAAGTAAAGTTATTGAACATAAAATGTGTGTTTTGATTTTCTGTACAACTTTTGTCTGAAGCAGTTCTCATTCTAACAAGAATCCTTCAAGATATTATCATAAATGTACATAGGTTTTCATGTAAATAGCCTGTTTGTCTTGTCAGATTTTAATGAAACTTGAATTTTCTGGACAAATTTTCGATAAGTACTCAGATATCAAATTTAATGAAAATCTGTCCAGTGGGAGCCATGTTGTTCCATGCGGATAGACAGACAGACAGACATGTTGAAGCTAGTTGCTTTTCACAGTTTTGTGAATGTGCCTCAAAGTGAGTAATTTGAAGAATGTAAAACACTTGGCAGTGCTTGTGAGTTTGGCACTGTATCATGCGACCTGATCAGACGTTTCTGACAGACTTCTATAGTTGTCCTACCTCACCCTGTTATGTAGCAGTAGTCTGATTTTGACCCAAGCATTAGAAACACCCACCAGGGTATAGGAATGCTAAACACAGGAGGAAGCACAGCATTAAACTTTACTAGCATTTCTTTGTTTCACTTTTTACATCTGTGGTAGTGTCATTTTTTCATACATGTTTTATCCAAAATATGTCTATTTTGTGTGTATCCTCACTTCTGTTCCATAAGATTTTAGAAATAAGCATTGCTGTAATTAACAGGTAAGGTTATATCTTTCTAAACCATGAAGACATACAGGGGGAGTGGAGGTGTAGGTCCACATATTTTTAACCTTGGCACTATATGGAGGTGAGTGGTCAGCCACATATCCTGGTCCTGGCCCAGGAGAATGAGCCATGGGTGTCCATTAATAGGATCCAGGGTGGGCCGCAGAGCCAGTCTGATCATGTAGGAGAAGAGAAGGAAACCTCTTGTCCCAGTTGAGAGTGAATCCCAGATTGTCCAGCCCATAACCTAGTCACTACCGGTTACATTGTCTTGGTTCTGTTGGTCTAGGCATGCTTGAGGAAAATGTGATATTACATGTTTCTTTGCCTCCTTTTGATTCCTTTGGTTGGTAATGAAGTGATTTTTCTGTCATGGAGTTCAGCAGGTCATGTGTAAGGGTATGAGGTGATTACTGAAAAGTCAAAGACCTTGCAATGGATGCAACCAAGAAATGGGCATATCAGTGAGATTTTCAAGAGTAAATACTTGTCAGAATTATGATTTGACAGAATGTGAAATTCAGCACCTTAGACTGTAATCATAATTAATAAGAGTTAGAAACAAGTTAGTGTGTTCTTTGTAACATAGTTTTGTGGAGAACTAAGCCATTGTGTGGTCCAGAACAGGGTGATTATCTTGAAGTAGGTCATTTAATGTAATGGCTAGGCTGTTGACTGGACAGTCAGGTTTCTAATGTGGGCAGGGGTAAGGATGTTTCTGTTCGCCACATTGTTCAGTCTGTGTCTGTAGGCTGCCCAGCCTTTGATTAAGTGGGAACAATTATCCGAGGGGTAAAACAGACGTATTATGAAGCTGACGACTTGCCCCTTACATGCCCTCATGTCTTGATGCTTCAACACAGAGACAACTTTACCTTTAACATTGTAGAGGACAGGTGGAAATTGGGTAAAACAGATCTAATAGTAGTATCAGCAATGGGAGAATAGTGCTAAAACGTTGATATGAATATACTAATGGACTGCTCAGTTATTAGAGTCAGCAAAGAAAGTATAGTTCAAGTATGTAACATCAGAAAGTGAAAATACATTGAAAAGTTTTTAAATGTGTTAAAGAATATGTTCATCTTAGCTGAGTATCAAGAAGTGTGACAATTTTAGAATATGTGTGTACTAGTATTGTAACAACTATTAAAATTTGTAGAAGAAACTTGGGATATAAGACATGTCTTGTTGTTTGCTTGGGTTTTGGATTGTTCTGTATGTGAAATATATAATTGCCATCTGAGTTTAGAATTAGTTTGGAATTCCCTGTATTTTAAAATCACTGGTACTAACTTGGTTTTCTTTGCAGAACCAGGAAATTAACAAACTTAGTTCTGCTGTCTCCCAGTATCAGCAGTGGTTTATACTTGCATCACGAGAGATAGAGCAATTGCGTGCTGACCTTCAGGAACTAGAGAAGGGACTGAACTGCTCAGACGCAACTCTTCTGTTGCGCACGGAAATGACGAATCTTAAGAATAAGGTACTTTGCCTTCTCCATCAATATGAAATGTGGAGTCCAACCTGTGACTTCACAGCTGATTTTTCTGTCATTTATGTTAATATTATCCTACAGTATTGCAAATTTACAACTTGCAGTAGAGGTCAGAGTGCTGTGCTTTAGCAGGTTTGGGAATCTTTCCCCCAATATTTACCTGTAAGAAATTGATGATATTGCTAGGGTGTTGAGAGTTGTCAGGTGTGCTCATATTTGTTGGTTTTACTGGTCAGTGCAAAATCAACATTGTAAACTGCAAGGCAGAAAGAGGAGGTAGGGTGGTGTGGCCAAACATCAGGAGAGAAAATTGTTTCCAAAAACCATGAGTGTAAATGGAATCTCAATTTAAAAGATGTTTGTCTGTGCTTTTTAGGATTTTAGACCCACTGATTTGTTGTCCATTGGTCAGGCCTGTTGAGAATTCTGAAGTAGAACTTCTTTGTACAGTATAGTTTAATTTTTCTGTGTTCAACATTTCCCATGCATTTTGGAAATCAGTTGTTCAGATAACCATTTCGTGACTTTTCTTGTGTGTGCTCATAGTTGCTAGATGCAGAACAGAGAACTTTGGAACTGCAGACAGATGTTAGACTGTTGGGTGAACTGGCTGGGGAAGCAGGATCGTCACTGGACACTGCTCAGAATGATTTGCTCACAATATCAGATGAATTGGCTCAGCTTTATCATCATGTGTGCACGGTTAATGGGGAGACACCAAGCCGAGTTCTTCTGGACCATGAAAAACATGGTGGCATGACACCAAGTAAGTAAGGGTGTGTGTAATACCGGTAGGTCCATGTGCTTCACTCTTTTGTGGTAAATATCACTCCTTAAGTTTTGTATTTGGCAGGGTACAAAAAAAACACATCCCTGTGAACCCAAAGTTCATCTGTATAATATTAGGAATGCAAAGGGTTCATACTTACTAATTATGCTGTTAGATGTTTGGGCAGATAATCCCCAGGTGTGTCGGGTCCCAAGGGGCAAACCAGAAATGTCTCAGACCAAAAATACTCAACATATATTTTATTTTAGTACCTTTACCTTTCATCTTTTATCATTTTGTACAATTTAACCAACAAATGCACAATTAATTGACGAATTATGACACTCCTCCTATATGTTTTGACACTATTGTGTCATCCTCAGGAAGTTCGTAGTTAGTACCTTGCCAAGTTACACAAGTATGTCAATTGCAGTAGTTGGTAATATAATTTAAGATTTAAAATTATTTCACATAAGTTTTATGTTGTTGAAATCTCAGTGTTTAAAATCTTTAAAATATTAAAATTGTCCTATTTATAAAATGGGCTGAAATCATTTTTTTGTTATAATGAAGTCTGTCTGCGTGGTGGCTGTATATACAGTCTCTTTGTTGATGCTGTTGTCTTGCTGGCCTGGTATGTACTGAGTCTGAGTGTGTGTCGAACTGTGTGATGTGTTTGACATACTTGTGTAACTTGGTAAGGTATTAACTATCAACTCTGTGAAGATGACACAATAGTGTTGAAACATATAGGAGGAGTGTGATAATTGGTCAATTAATTGTGCATTTGTTGGTCATTGTACAAAATACTCAACATATATTTATATAAAAACCACAATGGTCAGATTACATGAACAAAGAATACATAACAAAATGATATTCATGCTGAATATCATTACACATCATAGGGCATAATTATAACCAAAATGAACTAGTAAACTTAGCCCACAAGTATATAACTTTACCAGTTTACAACCATTACTTATTTAAAACAAAGGCAAACAAACCTACGTAACATTTACATCATATGTGTTGAGGGTAAGGCAGTCTCCCCACTCATGACTCTCACCTCTCAATTTGGAACCCAAGAACACCCAATTTTAGTTCTCACTGACCATGCACTGGAGGGGTGGAATAGAGAGAGAGAGAGAGAGAGAGAGAATGAAAAAAGAAGAAACCTAAACCCCCAAAAGCATATCAGAACATAAATACATAACAAGTACTGCCTAACACCACACCTTCTCCAACACTGGCCCTTAACAGAGTAAATTACAAGTGGGAACAACATGACAAAGTCCTGATCTCCCCAAACCCTTTCCAAGGTAGTGACGAATCACTGTGCACGTGCCCCATATAAGGATTGAATGGTAAGGCAATACCTGTTCGTGAAAATATTCTGCTTCATAGAGCCAATGGGAGAAGATGAATCGGCTCACCTGCAAGGACAGTCAGTTTTTTTTATTGACATTATGAAATTAAAATCTGCTGGTGATCCATTTTAAAAAGCCTGAAGTCTGTGGGTAAGTCAGGAGAGAAATATTGTACTTTTTAGTTCAATGTGTAATGTACATTAAATATGTTAGGTTACGTGATGACTTAGAAAATCCAATTTGTGTTCTCTAAAATAAGGCATTTCACATGGGGTCATGGCATATGATTCCATATGCTATGTCACCTTCTGAAAAACATATGAATAAGAGTAATGTGCATCAAGTGTCACAGACTGAGGAAATGGTTGGATAGATATAATGGACATTAGTGAACTAAGTGCAGAAGATTTATAGGTGCGTATGCAGAATTGTGAAAAGTGACTCTTTAGCTTTATCCCATCTGTCTGTCTGTCCATCTATCTGCATGAAATGGCTGCCACTGGACATATTTTCATGAAATTTTATATTTAAGGATTTTTTTTTTAAATTGGGAGAAAATTAAATTTTGATTAAAATCTGACAAGAATAACTGTTACTTGACATGGAGTCCTGTGTACATTTTTGCTAATATGATGCTGTACTTTTCTTAGAATGAAAAGTATTGCAGACGAAAGTTGTAGAGAAAATCAGAGCACACATTTTATGTTCAATAATTTTTTTCTGGGCATTGTGCTGTTTATGAAGTAATGTGAAAAATGTGGTAGAGCCAGACAGGCTGCAGATGACAATTTAATGATGTGCAGAAAGAAGTGGGATTTGCATGGCAGATAGCAAAGGCAAGAATGCGGACACACACACACCTAATATTTAATAATTATTGCTTTTCCATCACAACAGTGGGTACATGGACATGCCCCAGTGTTACATTGTATGTACATTGCCTGGCTTGTTAAGATATGCCAAGCAGGAACGTAGGGTGAATCACAGAACAGTTCTGGTAGTAGTACTGAGGCAGTAGACAAACACCTATGGGACTCACTGGCTGGCTAGTCACCCATTCCATTCTTGGGACACATTTAATACATTTTTGGAGGTAATTCTTATGTTATGCGTAGGGTTTAGAAGCGTCTTTGTTACCGTAGGTATTTTTATTGTTTTCCTCAGTCCTGCAATTTACAAGTTGGAGTATTTATTTTCTGATATAAGAACATTCTCCAAAATTTTCCTATTGTCTGTAATTTAAAGTACAAACCAGCTGTGGGTTTCTGTAGTCAACAGTCCCCATGTACCATGCCACTGATTTGACATGTGTCATAGGCAGTGGTTATATTGTTATACTATTAAAGTTATATGCTTCTTAATAGTTATTGTGTCTTTCTGGATTGTTTTAATTTTTGTTGTACAAGACAGGCTCACTGGCTCTGGCATGGGCATCTGACCAACTGGCTGACGAGTAGATTAAGCGATTAGTAGAATTGACTAGTCTTAATATGGTACAAATGGTTACACAAGAGTCAGAAAAGTGAGAGAGATTCTAAGAAATGTAAACATGCTAATTACTTTTTTCCCCAGGTGGTGACACTGAAACATGTGCGGGTATTGATAAAGATGGTTATGCGATGTCCAAGATAGAATTACTTCGTAGTAGATTGAAAACAGATGTTTCACTGAAAGACCTTGAAAGTCTGAATGATGCAGCTGGAATGGCAAAACATGTTGAAACAATTCTAGATCAGATTAAATACCTTCGAGCAGCAGTGGAGAATACAATTGAGCTTTCCAAGATGAAGGGTGTCCGAGGAAACATATCAGAAGGTCTGTTGTTGTCCATTTTTAATATCTATGTTAATTCACACCGTCTTTGATTCTGCAACTTCTGTAATGGGTGATTTCAGTGAGAAATTTCAAGAATATACAGGGTGGGCCAAAAGTAGATATACAGTAATTAACTATATACTGTATACCTACTTTTGACCCACCCTGTATAAGGTTGAAGAAAGTCTTATTTTCTTCTCAGACTTGTTTACTACTGAAGTTGACAGTGTTCCAGAGGTAGCTGCCTCAGCTGCAAGGCATTGCTGTATTAAAACATAATTAATCCTTTAAAGACGAAATGCAGACTGCTTTATTGGAAGACCCATTTCATACTGCATAGTAAACACTTCTCATCTTGGTTGTAAAAACTGATCAGTTTATGTTGTATGGGACAGAAGTCTCTGTTTTTTCTGAGATAAATACAAAACACATAAATACAGTTTGGCCAGAATGTAGAATTGTTGATGTTAAACTGGTGGTGCATCACTTAACCAGTAGGGTTTTAAAGGTTAACAGAAATCTTCCTTACTTAACTTATTACAGTGCTAAGATGAATTCCCATTCTTTGTTGAAATTGCTGAGAAGAAAGGTTTTTTGTTGGGTAGCTCGTACAAATGTGCAGGATTTTCCGGAATGAAGTTGACTAAGTTGAAGCCTCACTCTTGTTTGATAGTTCTGGACTGGCAATATCAAGCATCACCCTTGGCATAGACATTGTAGTGAAAGCTTGAGCCGAATTGTTGCATTAGTCACAGCATTTTGGATCTGAACTTGTGTTCTCGTGTTTGTGTTCTGTTACTGGTTATGCAGGTGTTGTAATAATGCTGATTCTGTTGTTTTGAAAAGTGTATGTATTAGTAACTTCTGCTTGTAATATTATAAATTTTTTTTGTCATCCAAATCTTGGGTTTATTAAGAATGACATGCTTTTAGTTGCTCATAACATTAGCCTCCAGTTTGTATATATACATCCATCCCACCAATGACCTTGAAGATAGAACTAGATCTGTACTGAGGCTGCTTAACAGATGCCAGTGTATGGTTAAGTACTGATATTGTTGCTAAATAAATTACAATGATGTAACATCAGCATGTCTCCCCTTTTAATATTGCAGCTATCAACAATGATTCGAAGGAGGCTGAACTTGCTGAACTACAGGAACAAGTTATAAAACTGAAGTCACTTCTCTCAACAAAACGGGAACAGATAGCAACATTGCGTACTGTGCTCAAGTCCAATAAGAATACAGCTGAAGTTGCCCTTACAAATCTCAAATCTAAGTACGAAAATGAGAAAGCTATTGTTAGTGAGACAATGATGAAACTGCGGAATGAATTAAGGCTCCTCAAGGAAGATGCTGCAACTTTCTCGAGTAAGTAATTGGGTCATGGTGTAGAATTAAATGTCATGCAGATTTTAATAATTATCTCAGTCACACAGGACCTGAATAGATAGTTGATATTTAAATTCAGCTGGTCAAAAAATGACCTATTCCAAGACATGAATATTCAGCATTGTCACTATTAGATCCTACTAGTATGATCACATTCTGTTTTCTTTGATATCCCTTCTCTCGTATCCATTTTAAACTTGTTCACCAATCTGCATCAAGGTCTTCTGAGTTATTTCTTCAGTGGGTTTTACCACCAAGAGGTTTGTGTGTATGTCACCCCTATCCAGATTTAATCATGTGGTACTTGTTTCATACAAATTGTGATGGTCCTCATCATGTAATGTTCTGCATTCTGTGATATTTATTGTCTCTTAAGTGTTGTCCTCAGCACTTTGTTTTGTCAAAGTTGTCCAAGTTCCATTTCTAGTTTGAGATGCTTCAAGTTGACTGCTTCCCTCCATCTAGTGCTGATGTTAACATGTGGAGCTCAGCCAGCCTGCACCTATGCATGGAGCTGGAATAATGTAGTCAGTATAGTGAATAGGCTATGTACTGGGCATTCTGGGATTCATTTCACATGGGAGCAGAGTGTTTTCTCTTATCCAAAATGTGCTTACCAGCTGTGGGGCTCACCCAGCCTGCTGTTG
>Ga0123357_10003544_pt1 | contig 17950 bp, 16 predicted proteins | sample TergutEmb28metaG_FD_89873 | JGI IMG/M metagenome (GOLD analysis project Ga0123357, IMG submission 89873) | Embiratermes neotenicus P4 segment gut microbial communities from Petit-Saut dam, French Guiana - Emb289 P4 | ecosystem: Host-associated > Arthropoda: Insects > Digestive system > Gut ... | reverse complement strand
ATATTTGGATAATTGCTGTTATAACCGTCCATTTGACAATCAAGAACAGATGAAAATTCGCCTGGAAACGGAAGCGAAGCTTTATATCCAATCTTGTATTCGTGAAAATAGGTATTTGCTGGCCTGGTCGTATATGCTCGACTATGAGAACGGCATTAATCCTTATGAAGAAAAGAGAAATGCTATTTTTTTGAGGAATTACCATGAAAACAGATAATGTAGTGCGTCTTGAAGCAATGGATGCCCTTATAGCTACCCTTGGCACTGTGGATGCAGAACGCTTTATAAGTATGGTCAAGAGAGACACGTTTGATTATACAGAATGGCAGCGCAAACTTTGGAGCGACAAAAGTATTGAAGAAATCCACACATTGGCAACGGAGCACGAAAGAAAACGAATTTGAGGCTACTACAGCTCAATTTAGAAAGAGCGTTACATGAAATTTACCTTCAAAATACAGCCGTTCCAAACCGAGGCGATGGACGCGGTTCTTCGCGCATTCAACGGCCAGTCGAAACAGGACCGCATAAGCTACCGCCGTGATGTGGGTATCAAAGATACTAAAGCCGTTCAGGCGGCACTCTTTGACGACGATGAGGACGACACCGGCTACCGCAACGCGGCTGTTGAGCTTTCCGACGAGCAGCTTCTGAAAAATATCCGAGAGATCCAGACGGGGAACAACATCAAACTCTCGCCGGCATTGGTCAAAGCGCTCGGAGCGGTAAGCCTGGACGTGGAAATGGAGACAGGCACGGGCAAAACCTATGTGTACATCAAGACCATGTTCGAGCTTCACAAACGCTATGGGTGGAGCAAATATATTGTGGTCGTGCCGTCTGTCGCCATCCGCGAAGGTGTGAAAAAGTCCTTCGAGATGACGCAGGAACATTTTATGGAACTGTACGGCATAAAAGCCCGGTTCTTTGTATACAATTCCTCAAACCTGCATCAGCTTGACGAATTTTCCAGCGGCTTTGGCATAAACGTGATGATCATCAATATTCAGGCCTTCGCCACCAGCCTGAAAGAAGACGGGCGCAGCAAGGAATCGCGGATCATCTATTCCAAACGTGACGAGTTTGGTTCACGCCGCCCCATTGACGTTATCAAGGCGAATCGCCCGATAGTCATCCTCGACGAGCCGCAAAAGATGGGCGGCACAGCGACGCAGAATGCTTTGAAAAACAACTTCAATCCACTGTTTTCGCTGAATTATTCCGCTACCCATAAAACCTCGCACAATCTTGTCTATGTGCTTGACGCCCTGGACGCCTTCCAAAAGAAGCTCGTCAAGAAAATCGAGGTAAAGGGCTTTGAAGTAAAGAATCTGCGCGGTACGGATTGCTACCTCTATCTCGCGGAAATCGTCCTCGACAGCAAAAAGCCGCCTCGTGCCCGCCTGGAGTTTGAGGTAAAGCACAAAAACGGCATCAAGCGGGAAGTACGTCTCCTCGGCGAAGGCGACAGTTTGTACGCCGCGTCGAACGAACTGGAACAGTATAAAGGCATATCCATAGCGAATGTTGACCCGTTCCGGGGCATGGTGGCCTTTTCCAACGGTGAAAGCCTTTCTGCAGGCAGCGCCAGCGGCAACGTCAATGAGAACGACATCCGCCGTATCCAGATTCGGGAAACCATACACTCCCACCTGGACAAAGAGGAAGAGCTGTTCCAGCAGGGCATAAAGTGTCTGTCGCTGTTTTTTATCGACGAGGTGGCGAAGTACCGCCAATATGGAGATGATGGCGCGGAGCTGCTTGGCGAATACGGCAAAATGTTCGAGCAGGAGTATGTCGATGCGCTGAATGAACGCCGGACGCTGCTCCAGACCGAGTATCAGGAATATCTGCGGGGGATTGGAGTACACGCAACTCATCGCGGCTATTTTTCCATCGATAAGCAAGGGCGCGCAGTGAACAGCGAGGTCAAGCGCGGCAGCGAATTTTCGGACGACATCTCGGCCTATGACCTGATTTTGAAGAATAAAGAACGCCTATTGTCGTTTGCAGAGCCTACGCGGTTCATTTTTTCACACTCGGCGCTCCGTGAAGGCTGGGACAATCCAAACGTGTTTCAAATTTGCACACTCAAGCACTCGGACAGCGCCACGGCAAAGCGCCAGGAAGTCGGACGCGGTCTGCGTCTGTGCGTCAATCAGGCCGGTGACAGGCAGGATATGGACGTATGCGGCGAAACGCTTGTCCATGACATAAACAAGCTTACCGTCATCGCCAGTGAAAGTTACGCCGGCTTTGTCGCGGATTTGCAGAGTAAAATCCGTGAAGATTTGTACGAGCGCCCGACAAAGGCGAGCATAGAGTATTTCGCCAACAAGACCTTCAAGATCAATGGCGAGGCGCATACGCTTACCACGCAGGAGGCAACGGCGATATATAACTATCTTGTCAGAAACAGCTACGTTGACGACGATGGCGCGATAACCCCCGAATATCGCACTGCGGCGGAAAGCGGACAGCTTGCCGCGTTGAAGGATAACCTTGCGCCGTTGGCCGATGGAATACACACGCTTGTGCAGGCCATCTTTGATCCAAGCGTTCTGCAAGCGATGATCGAGGACGGCCACGAAACCAAGGTTAAAGACAATCCGCTCAACGACAATTTTTACAAACAGGAATTTCAGGACTTGTGGAGCGCCATCAACGGGCGATACGCCTACACGGTGGAGTTTGACAGCTCTGAGCTTGTTGAAAAATCCATCGCGGCTCTCAATGCCGGACTGCGCGTCGCCAAACTTCAATATACGCTGACCGAGGGTGTCCAAACAGGGGCGGAATTTGATGTATCCCGTACCCAAACGCGGACGCTTAAACACACTGAGGGCAGCGCAGTACCCTATGACCTCGTTGGTAAAATCGCTGAAGGGACAACCCTGACGCGCCGTACCGCAGCAGCTATCCTCAAAGGGCTTACCCAAGAAAAGCTGTACATGTTCAGGCTCAACCCGGAGGAGTTCATTCAGAGGGTAGTCGAGGAAATTGACAGGCAAAAAGCGGCGGTGGTCGTGGAGCACATCTCCTATCAACCGAGCGCGGAACAGCCCTATACGCAAGACATATTCAACATGAGCAAGTCTTCCCAGGAATATGCCAAGGCGTTCAAAGCAAAAAAAGCGATTCAGGATTATGTGTTCACGGACGGCATATCTACAGACAGCATAGAACGAAAGTTCGCCGAAGATGTGGATGCTGCCGACGAGGTAGTCGTATACGCCAAGCTGCCGCGAGGCCCAAAAGGTTTTTGCATACCGACACCTGTGGGCAACTACTCTCCCGACTGGGCGATAGCGTTCAAGCGCGGCGCGGTGAAGCACATTTTTTTTATCGCGGAAACGAAAGGCACTATGGACAGCCTGCATTTGCGTCCCATTGAGCAGGCAAAAATCTCATGCGCCAAGAAGCTGTTCAATGAGTTTTCCACCACAGGCGTTAAGTACCACAACGTGGACAGCTATAAGAGCCTGCTTGACGTGATGCAGATATTGTAAGCTGTAAGACGATGCGAACAACTCCAGACCGGTTGGCTTTTTCAAGGACTTGTTTGCCGAAATGTACGCGCCGGCATGGCATTACATACGCTCAATAATGGCCTGGCCAAAGCCGGAACAGGAAACTTCCGCAGCGCCCGGCATCTGCCGGGCCAGATCATACGTCACTACTTTCGCGCCCACGGCATTTTGGATACCGTTACGCACCAGTTCGGCAGCTTCCATCCAGCCCAGATAGTCCAGCATCATGGCTGCCGACAGGATAAGGGAGCCGGGGTTGCTCTTGTCCATGCCCGTATATTTCGGCGCCGTGCCGTGGGTGGCTTCAAAGAGCGCGTACCCGTCACCTATATTGGCGCCGGGCGCCATGCCGAGTCCCCCCACCTGCGCCGCCAGGGCGTCGGACATATAATCACCGTTGAGGTTGGGCATGGCCAACACATGGTATTCATCAGGCCGCAGCAGCACCTGCTGAAACATGGAATCAGCGATGCGGTCCTTAATCATGACGCGTCCCGCAGGAATCTTGCCGCCATGCTTGGCGAATACCTCGTCCTCCGTGACGGCGACATCACCAAATTCCGTGGCGGCCAGCTCATAGCCCCATTGGCGGAAGGCGGCTTCCGTGTATTTCATAATATTGCCCTTATGCACCAAGGTGACTGTGGGCAGCTTGTGGGCAACAGCATGCCGGATGGCCCGGCGCACAAGCCTTTGGGAGCCGGTTTTGCTGATGGGCTTGATGCCGATGCCCGAATCAGGCCGCAAGGTTTTGCCGGTGAGTTTCCTGACCAGAGCCATGACTTCGGCCGCCTCAGCGCTGCCGGCTTCCCATTCAATGCCCGCATAGACATCTTCCGTGTTTTCCCGGAAGATGACCATGTCGACTTTCTCCGGCGCCAGCACGGGGCTGGGAACTCCGGGAATATGGCGTACGGGGCGTACGCAGGCATACAGATCCAGCTCATGGCGCAGTTGCACGTTGACGCTGCGAAAACCCTTGCCTACAGGCGTACTGAGAGGGCCCTTAATGGCCACCCGATACTGGCGGATGGCATCCAGGCTGGCTTTGGGCAGATATTCCCCCACCTTGGCAAAAGCGCCTTCTCCGGCAAAAATTTCCAGCCACGCAACGGCGCGCTTACCCCCATAGGCTTTGGTTACGGCGGCTTCCACCACCGTACGCGTGGCGTTCCACAGATCCGGGCCGATGCCGTCGCCGGGAATGACGGGAATAGTGGGCTGATCAGGAACGATAAGCTTGTCGTCCGCGCCATAGGTGATAGTCTGACCCATACTATGCTCCTTAATTAGCTGTTTTTATGTATCCTGACGCGAACGATCAAAACAGCAAGGGATCGTCGGCGTGCTGCGCGAATTCATGCAGCAGCTTCTTTTCCGTGACGTAATAGTAATGGGTGGAAAAATTACGCTTCACGTCATTGACGCTCAATCGTCCCACCCGGTCCCGCAGGATGCGGCGCAGGGCCAGAGCCTGATCCGCCATGTTCCAGTGCGCGCCGAGCAGGTGTACGGGTGATACCGCAACCCGCGTGGACGGATCAACGATGAGCTGGTGGCGGCCTGCCCGCCAGGTGGCCTTGAGCCCGGCGCGGATCAGGATCGGCTTGCAAAAACCCTGCCGGACGACCGGGTCGCCGCGCCGCCGCTGGGGCACGGCCGGCAGATCGCGGTTCAGCGGCGCGTCATCGCGGTGCGGGTAGACCGAGTACAGAAGCACATGAAACACGTCATACGCATCGTATTGGCGCAACCAGGCGGGCAGATCCCGGCAGAGTTCGCCGGCCGCGTCCTTGTAAAACACGAACTCGTCCGCATCCACCGCCAGCACAAAGTCGCAACGCGATTTGCGGTACCAGTGATTGATCAGGCGCTGCATTATCATGTTGTCAAATTTATGGGGAAAGCGAAAGGGAATGAGAGAGACGTTGGGAAATTCCGCCGCAATGGCGCGCGTATCATCGCTGGTATCCAGGTCGTACAGGAGCGTGATCCGGTCGGCAAACCCATAATGGCGCAAAAACAACGGCGCCAGGAACTCTTCGTTGTACCAGGCGGTGACGATTTCAACAGACACGGACTTCCCCGTTCCTTTGCACGCATTGGCACGTTCCGTGCTTATCTTCCCGGCAGGGAAATAATTTCCCCTTATTGGGCTTTTGCCCCGGAGAAACGACCATGATGAGCTGCTTATACATCGGCGCCTCGGGTTTGAAAACCCACGGCGAAGGGCTCGGCGTTATCAGCCATAATATCGCCAACGTCAGCACCATAGGCTACAAACAGCAGTCTATGCAATTCGACGATATTTTTTACGCCACCGGGCCTTCCGGCGGCGGCTGGGAATCCCAGACAAATGCAAAAGTCGCGCTTTCGCAGGTGGGCATGGGCGCGCAGCCGGGCGCGGTGCGTACCCTGTTTGCCGTGGAAGGAGCCATAGAGCCAGGGGCCAGCGTCTTCGACATGGCGATCCTCGGCAAGGGCTTCTTTCAGGTCACCAATCCGGACACAAACAGCCAGTATTACACCCGTGCGGGAAATTTCCACTTGGACAACAGCGGGGTCCTGCGCGATCCCAATAACTACACCGTCACAGGCATTCCCATCGCAGCCGGCGACAGCGCGCCCGTCAAAGGCCCGTTGACCGGGGGCGGCCCCATTACGATTGACCCGCGCGTCCCCTGTCCTCCTAAAGCCACCACGGCGATTTCCCTGTCCATGAATCTCGGCATAAGCGAGGATAGCGCGCAGAGCGACACGAACGACCCCTACTTTGCCCTGTTGCAGTCCTGGAACGCCACGGCAAGTCCGCCGTTGAGCGCTTCTTCATACGGCTATGCGCAGCCCATAACCGTCTATGACGCGAACGGCCAAAAGCAGGAGCTGACGCTGTATGCGGATCGGGCGCCAAATTCCACCAGCGGCAGCGTTATGGAATACATCCTGACGCGGCCCCCGGCGGATCTCACGGCAGCCCTGGACACAGCCCAGGCCGCCTACGACCAGGATCCCTCCGAGACTAACGCGGCCACGCTCACGGCGGCACAAACAGCGCTTGCCAACGCCGGGCCCGGCGAAGGCTTGCTGATGGCCGGAACCCTGACCTTCAGCAGCAACGGACAACTGACCGACATGAGCGCCTTCACGCCCAAGACCGCCAGCCAAGATCTGGATCAGTGGGTTCCAGCGACGCTGGACAACGGCCTGCCGCAATTTACTCTGGACGGGCAGACGATAAGCCTGGATTTGGGCATCCAGGCGTCCGGCGACTGGCAACATCCGCCTGCCACGGCTGCGGATGTCAAGGTCAAACAAGGGCAGTTGCCAAGCATGGGCCAGATAACGACACGAGCCGACGCCACCACGGCCTTGGGCAGCGACTCGAACCTGCGGGGGATGCGCCAGGACGGCTATGCCCAAGGCTGGCTGATGGATGTAGACATTAACGCCAAAGGGGTGGTGTCCGGCATCTATTCCAATGGGAAGACGCTTGAACTCTACCAGATTCCGCTGTGCCGCTTTACCAGTGAAGACGGCTTGCGCTGCGAGGGGAACAATCTGTATTCCGCCTCGCCGGATAAAACAGGGCCTATGACTATGGGTGTGCCGGATACGGAAAATTACGGTTCCATCATGGCCAACAATATTGAAGGGTCCAACGTGGACCTCAGCCGCGAAATAACTATGATGATCATGATACAGCGCGGTTTTCAAATGAACAGCAAAAGCATCACCACCGCGGACACCATGTTGCAGCGCGCGATTGAACTCAAACGCAGTTAAACCGGTTTGTCGCGATGTGCTATCCCTTGATCACGATGACCGGCTTGAAGTGATCCGCAATATTCACGACGATGCCTTCCTGCGCGCGCAATACAGCGCCGATGTCTTTGTAGGCCCAGGGAGCTTCATCCAACATAGCGGCGTCCGCACGGCAGACGATGCCCTGCATAAGCTTTCGCAGTTCTTTGACGTCTCCCTTCTTTGCCGCCGCCTTGCGGGAGAATTTGCGTCCCGCGCCGTGAGACGCCGAAGAAAGATAGGCCTCATTGCCCAGACCCACCGTGATATACACGCCGTCACGCTGATTGGCCGGAATGACGCCGAGCTGTCCTTTTTCCGCCGGGGTCGCCCCCTTGCGGTGCAACACCAGGCGCGCGGACTGTGCGGCGATCAGGGCATGGTTGTGGGTCTCATTGATGAAGGCGGGAGCATGCATAAGCGCCGCGCATTGCGTCCCGGCGAAGCCGAGGGACTGCAAAACCTGCTCCAACATGCGGCGGCGGTTTTCCAGGGCGAAGTCCAACGCCCATTGCATGTCCGCCAAATAAGCCTGTCCGAGCGCGGAGTCTAACAGCAGAAGCCGCCCCTTTTTCATGTAGGAGGCGGCAATATCGTACCCGCAACGCCGGGAGCCGGAATGGACGGTTACGCCGACCTGCCCGGCGGCGTTCACGCCAAGTTCCAAAAAATGGTTGCCGCTGCCGAGTGTGCCGAGCTGCGCGGCGGCAAGCGGCGCTACGGCTTTCTCCAGATCCTCGTCCCCGCAGGCGGAACGAAAAGGCATGCCGCCGTCCGTGCTATGCCCTTTGCCGAGTCCGGCCGGGATACGCTGCCGCAGCAGCGCAAAAAACTCCTCACGGTGTTTTTTCGAATCCAAACCAAGCGCGGCAAGGCTTTTTTCCGTATTGACGTGGCACATGCCGCAGCCGATATCATAGCCGACAAAGGAAGGACACACCACTCCGCGCAAAAGCGCAACGCCGCCGATGCACAAATCATAGCCCGCATGGACGTCGGGTAAAATGACAAGACGCGCAAGTTCCGGCAGTTCCAGCACCTTGCGGATCTGCTTCTGGGCTTCCGCGTCGATGTCTTCCCAGGGAAGGGCCAGGGTCAGTTTGGCATGTCGCATAGCTTTCACAGCACAATGCAAAAAAAATGTTTTTAAAAATATTTACTGACAAGTCGACTAAAGAGGTGTATACTAAATGTACTATGAAAAACCAACGGCGTATTGAGGAACGGATTGTTCTTGCGGCGATCAAAGTCTGCCTCAACACTGAGGAAGGGAAGATTTTGAACTGCGATTTGCTGGACGTAAGCGCCAGCGGCGCCCGTCTGCAGCTTCCTCCCGGAGCGAAACGACGCAAGGGCGGGGAAAAAGTGACAATTCAGGCTGCCACCCTGCCGCTGGGAAGCATGTTCAACAACAGGCAAGCGCTTGTCATCTGGGCGGACGAAGAGCAACTCGGCATGCGCCTGATGCTTCCTCTGGCCTTGCCGGAAGGGGAACTGCGTAAACTTCTCAGTGGTTACCTGAACAAATAGCCGTACCTTACGCCTATGCCGTCCGTGCGTTCCAGCAGACTATCGGCCAGCGCGTCCACCTTTTCCATGGTCAAAACCCCCACATCCCGCGCCAGCAAATAGGCCAAGTGTCCCTCGCTCTGGCTGAACGCCCAGGTGATGCTGTAGACCGAGCCTACTCCTTCACGGGAGGGAAACTCCTCCATCGTGTTCAGCAAAAGGCGTATCTTGGGCTGATCTTTTTCTTCGAGTTTGAAGAGGTTGCTGCCGTTAAACTTCTCTTTGAGCCGCATGGCCAGGCGCGCGCCGATGCTGTCAACGCCTTCGTGGACAACGGCCACCGCCGTGTTGCGCGTGTCCACCTTGGCGGGCGTATCCTGCTGTGCTTTGGCAGGCTGCTGTTGCACCTTGCCGCTCACGGCATCAGCGGCGAACACGCCTCCGGCGCATGCAAGGAGAAGGGCAAAGAGACAGGAAGATAGCAGGTATTTCATGAAAAAGCTCCTCCGGGAACGATGACGCCTGCGTTTATGCGGCCGCGCGTTCCCTGCGCAGTTCACGGCCAATGTACTGTACGAACAGCAAGGAAACAAGGGCCAGTCCCGCTCCCATCCAAAAAGGAATACTATAGTCAATAAGCCACAGCATACCGCCCACGGCGGGCACGCCCACAGCGGCGATATGGTTGATGGTCACGCTGACTGCCATACTGGGCGCGATGTCCTCAGGCGCTGCAATTTTCTGGAAAAAGGTCCGCACCGCAATGCCAAAATTGAAAACTATCTGATCAACGACATACAGGACGCAGATAAGCAGGTGGTTGTCCAGCAGCGCATAGCCGGAAAAAATACCCAGCACGAAAAGATATTCCAGAGTAAGCAGGCGCCGTTCTCCCCAGGCGTTGATCGCTTTGCCGATCAGCGGATTCAAAAACCAGCTTATGGCGTTGTTGATGATGAACAGTATGGAAATATTGGTGATGGAATACTCAAAGCGTTCCACCAGCAGCAAGAGGGAAAACACGGTGAAAATCTGCCGCCGCGCACCCGCCAGCATTGTCAGCGCGTAAAAAAGCCAGTAACGGCTCTTCAGCACCACGCCCGCCCGCTGTTTAGGAAGGGCGGAACAGTCCGGGCGGCGGAACAGGGCGTACAGGGCGGCGCACGAGGCCAATCCGCCCACGATCAGGTACATCTGGGGCAAACCGAACAGAGAGGAACAGCCCAGAATCAGCACGCCGGCCAGCAAGTTTCCGCCGGCGGTCAGACCGCGCAGCCGCCCCATGACAAGCGGCGTTACGCGCGAATCATAGGCTTGCAGGATGAGCGACTGGTTGTTGGCCTCAAAAAAGTGAAAACCCGTAGACAGCAGCAGCGTGGTCGCCAACATGCCGCCATAGGAAGGGAACAGGCCCGTAAACAGCACCCCCAAACCCAGGGCAAGCACCGCAAATGCGGCCAGCGTCTCTTCCCGCACCAGATACAGCAGCGCGATGACAAGCGCGGTCAAAAGCCCCGGCACTTCCCGCACGGATTGTATGATGCCGAGCTGCGCGGCGTTCAAGCCCACCATATCCACAGCAAAATTGGTGCACATGATGGCCCAGCCCTGAAAGGCCACCGTACACGCAACGGTAAGCACAAAAAGGAACAGATACATCCTGCGGCCAAATTCGGTGGTAATTTCATGCGGGCGGAGCATGGGGTTTCCTGTGTGAGATGCGATGTCTTTTTGTTAGCATCCTGCGCCAAGCGCATCAAGCAGGTAGACAGCCAAAAAAATTGTGCGTACCCTGCCAAGGCCGTAGGCGGTGGAAGTTTAAGAAGATGCTTTGAGGTGACAGCATGCTGCCTTCCCTTTTGACAGAAATACTGCAAGCGCGACCTGGAACGAAGGCGTGTGTGCGGCTCTTCATCAGCATCTTGAGCGTTATCGTGCTTGGCTATGCGCTTTTGTTCGCGGTTTCCCTGCTGCCGCAGGAAAGCTTGCGGAACAATATTCACCAGGCGGACTCACGAGGGTTTTTTTCTGATAATTATCCTCAATACGCTTGGCTTCGGCCTTTATTTAACCACCTGGACATGTTCACTGAATGCGTTGGGATTGGCATAGCCCTGAATATGAGGCCGGACGCAAAAACGCTTCTTGAAATGCCGATGTTTGGTGAATGCTCAAGTTTACAGAAAGTTATCACGCTGAATGATTTTGACGCGCCGACTCATAAGTATATGCGGTATATACATGGTTATCAGGTAGTTTTGAAAAGCATGTATACGTTATTTTCGCTGGAAACGGTGCGGGCCATCACGACGGGAACCAGTTTTCTGCTGCTCCTTTTTTTATGTATCGCGTTGAAATACAGAATAGACACAAGGTATGCGGTGGTTATCGTCGCTTCTTTCTTTCTCACGGCTTCTCCAAACATGTTTTTTACCGTCACGCACGCAACGCAGTTCCAGGTGGCATTGACAGCGGCGATTGCAGCTACGCTGGGCAGCAGGAGGATATGGCCTGTATGCTTCTTTGGCGTTGTCGGCGCTTTGGATGCCTTTTGCAGTTTTTTGAACATGGGGAGCTTGAGTCTGGCTTTGCCGCTGCTTTGTTATACACTTGTCAAATGGTCTGAGGGCGAACCGCCCGACCGTATTGGGGCAGAGACATTCTGGGGCTGCATGGGATGGAGCTGCGGTTTTGTGTTTCCCTGGCTTGCGAAATGGCTTGTGCTTTTTCTCGCGCTGGCGCCGACAAAAGCCGCGTTGTTCGGAGTTACGCTTGAGCATTACCCGACTCGTGACTTGACGATGATTGTGACGGCAGTGCAAAGGAATTTTTTGAGCGCAAACTGGCCGTATATTGCGCTTGCTTTTGGCGTGTGTGCGCTGCGCAGACGGCGTATGGCCCTAACAACGCCGTCCGGCTTATGGATGGCCTGTTTGCCGGGGCTGATCCCGCTTTTTTGGATGTGCATTCTTCCAGGGCAGTCCGGCGTAGCGCACAGCACGTTTGTGAATCTCATTTTGTGGCCGTTTCTGGCGGCATGTTTGCTGCTGTTGCTGGCCATGCCGCAGGAACTGCGCTTGATGCGGAAAAACCAGGACGGCGCCCCATGAAGCTCTCTGCAGAGTACGATGTGGCCATACTGTTGCCGGCATATAATGAGGCGCTGACCATCGCCGGCACGATTGCGGGCTTTCACAACGCCATGCCTTCCGCAAGAATATACGTCATCGACAACAATTCTGACGATGGAACTGCGGCCATTGCGGAAGAGGCCTTGGCGCGAACGGGCGGGGGCGCGCTGCTGCATGAGCCCCGCCAAGGCAAAGGGAACGCGTTGCGCCGCGGATTGCTGGAGATTGACGCCGACATTTTTGTCATGGCGGATGCGGACATGACCTACCCCCCGGAGCAGATCCATGAACTTGTCGCCCCCATCGCCGAAGGCCGCGCCGACATGGTTGCCGGCGACAGGTTGTCCGGGGGAGACTACGGCAGGGAAAATACCCGCAGGTTCCACGAGTACGGCAACAACTTGGTCAGGATGTTGGTCAACACCTTTTTCAAGTCGCATATTTCTGACATCATGACCGGGTATCGCGCGTTTAACCGGACCTTCGCGCGCGTCTACCCCATCTTGGTGGAAGGCTTCCAGGTTGAAACCGATATGACCATCTTCGCTCTACGGCACAGGTTCCGTATCCTGGAAATTCCTATCCGCTACCGCAACCGGCCTGCAGGCAGTTTTTCCAAACTGAACACATTCCGCGACGGGTTGCGGGTCTTGTCGACCGTTTTCAACCTCATCCGCCATGACAAACCCTTCGCGTTTTTTTCGGTCATAGCCTTGTGCATGGCCTGTCTGGGATTGTTTGCCGGTTCTCCCGTGCTGCTGGAATTCGCCAAAACCGGCTTCATCTACCACATCCCTCTGGCCATTCTGGCTGCCGCTTTGGAGACAGTAGCCATTACCACTTTTGGAGTGGGGTTGATTTTGGACTCCGTGGCGCACCAGCACAAAACGGATAATGAACGGATCATTCGCGTTCATTGTCCGCCCCGTTACGGCCGCACCGACGCCGTATCCAACAAAACGACACAGCCTCGGTAAGCCCCATGCCCGGACAGGATCATATCCGCAATTTCTGCATCATTGCGCACATTGACCACGGGAAATCCACCCTGGCCGACCGCATCCTTGAACTCACAGGGCTGGTCGCCGAACGGGAACGCCGTGATCAGTACCTGGATCGCATGGAACTGGAACGCGAACGCGGCATCACCATCAAGGCCCAGACCGTGCGCATTCCCTACACGCGCCCGGACGGCGCGCAATACATCCTGAACCTCATCGATACCCCGGGGCATGTGGACTTCCACTACGAAGTTTCACGCTCACTCGCGGCTTGCGACGGCGCGCTGCTGGTAGTGGACGCCACGCAGGGCGTGGAAGCCCAGACCCTGGCCAACGTGTACCTGGCGCTTGACCATAACCACGAAATCGTGCCGGTGCTCAACAAAATCGACCTGCCCAGCGCCGATGTCGATCGTGCGCGTGAGGAAATCGAGGAAAGCATCGGCCTGGACTGTTCCAGGCCACTGGCTGTTTCCGCCAAGACCGGCCTTGGCGTGGAGGATGTGCTCACCGCTATTGTGGAGCGTCTGCCCGCGCCCGCAGGCGACGCGAACGCGCCGCTCAAAGCGCTGATTTTCGACTCCTGGTATGACAGCTACCAGGGGGTCGTGGTCTTGTTCCGCATTATGGACGGACAAGTCCGCAAGGGCGAACGCATCCGGCTCATGGCCACGGACAAGCAGTATGATGTGCTCCGGCTTGGCGTGTTCTCCCCGGAAGCCGTGGATGTCGATATGCTTGCCGCGGGCGAGGTGGGATTTTTGTGCGCCGGCGTCAAGGAACTTGCCGACGCGCGCGTGGGCGACACCATCACCCTCGCCGGGCGGCCGGCCACAGAACCCGTACCCGGCTTCAAGGAAGTCAAAGCCATGGTGTTCTGCGGCCTCTATCCCTCCGAAGCCGCGGATTACGAAGACCTCAAAGCCGCCCTGGAAAAACTCCAGCTCAACGACGCCGCCTTCTCCTACGAAGCGGAGACGTCTCAGGCTCTCGGATTCGGCTTCCGCTGCGGCTTTCTTGGGCTGTTGCACATGGAAATCATCCAGGAGCGCCTGGAGCGCGAGTTTGCAATGGAACTCATCGCCACCGCGCCCTCGGTCATCTACAAGGTGCGTACAAGCGACGGCAGGGAACTCGCCATAGACAATCCCGCCAAACTGCCCAATCCCACGCACATCGTCGAACTCGCCGAGCCCTATGTGCGCCTTGATATTCACGTGCCCAACGAATATGTGGGCAACATCATGAAACTGTGCGAGGAAAAACGCGGGCAGCAGAAAAACATCCGCTATGCGACCTCCAAACGCGTTATCGTCACGTATGAACTGCCCTTTGCTGAAATAGTCTTCGACTTTTTCGACCGCCTCAAGTCCGTCACGCGCGGCTACGCCAGTATGGATTACGAGCTGCTCGGCTACCGTCCCTCGGACCTCGTGCGTCTGGATATCCTCCTCAACGGCGAGCCTGTGGACGCCCTAGCCGTCATCGTCCACCGCGACAAAGCCTATCACTACGGACGCGCGCTGGCCCTCAAGCTCAAGCGCACCATTCCGCGCCAGCTCTTTGAAGTCGCCATCCAGGCCGCTATTGGGCAGAAGGTTATCGCACGCGAAAGCGTAAGCGCCCTGCGCAAAAACGTAACCGCCAAATGCTACGGCGGCGATGTCACACGCAAGCGCAAGCTGCTCGAAAAACAGAAAGAAGGCAAAAAACGCATGAAACGCATGGGCAACGTGGAACTGCCGCAGGAAGCCTTTTTAGCCGCGCTCCAGGTGGGGGACGAATAAGCAAGGATAGTCGTTGTCATAACACGGTGATAATTAACCACTATTTTTATTTTTCCAGTTTATTATCCAGGCCATTACGCAATGCAATGACTGGTCAGAATGACGGTTTTGGGTTAAGCAACATTTCTCTCATGTGCGTTCGTGCTTCACAGGAGGCAGGCATGAAAATCGCCGTCACCACATCCAGCTTTGCCCGGTATAGCGATGAGCCGCTTGCGCTGCTGCGCGAGAGCGGCGTCAGCTATGTGTTGAACGAGACGGGGCGCGCCCTGACGGAAGACGAGGCCATTGCGCTTTTGCAAGGCTGCCTCGGCGTGGCGGCCGGGACGGAACAGCTCAGCCGCCGTGTTTTGGACGCCTGTCCGGAGTTGCGGGTGATTTCCCGTTGCGGCGTCGGCATGGACAGCGTGGATCTGGAGGCGGCGCAAGAAAAAGGCATTGCCGTGCGCAATACGCCCGATGCCCCGACCCGGGCCGTGGCCGAACTGACACTGGCCTATGCGCTCGATCTGCTGCGCGGCGTCACGCGCATGGACCGCGAACTGCGTGCCGGAACCTGGAAAAAACGTATGGGCTTTCTGCTGGCAGGGAAACGGGTCGGCATCGTGGGCTTTGGCCGCATAGGGCGCGCCACTGCCGGGCTTTTTGCCGCTTGTGGCGCGCAGATCGCCTTTGCCGATCCCGTGGCCGACGACCAAGTCTCCCGAAAAATGGAGCTGGACGACTTGTGCTCCTGGGCGCAGCTTGTCAGTCTGCACTGCTCCGCGCCACGGGACGGGACGCCTGTGATGAGCGCGGAGCGCCTGGAACGCATGCCGCCGGGATCCTGGCTGATCAATGCGGCACGCGGCGGACTGGTGGACGAGGCGGCGCTCTGCCGTCTCCTGCAGTCCGGCCATTTGGCCGGCGCGGCGCTGGATGTCTTTGCGCGGGAGCCCTATGCCGGGCCGCTTGCCGGTCTCGACAACGTCATCCTGACTCCGCATATCGGCTCCTATGCGCAGGAAGCGCGTATCCGCCAGGAAGTCGAAACCGTCCAAAACCTGTTGGAAGCGCTCAGGGCGAGTGCCCGGAGCTAGGAGCAGGCATGGCTTTTTCCTGTCTTGTCCTGGATTGTGACGGAGTCATTCTGGAAAGCGTGCCGGTCAAAACGCGCGCCTTTGCCCGCGTGGCCGAGCCTTTCGGCGCCGAGGCCGTGGATCGCTTGGTCATGTACCATAAAATACATGGGGGCGTGAGCCGGTATACGAAGTTCGAATGGCTGTACCGCGAAATGCTGGGCCGTGAGATTAGCCGGGAGGAACTTGCGGAGCTTGGCCGCCGCTATGCCGATATAGCCTTTGAAGAGCTATGCCGTTGTGAAGTGGTGCCCGGCGTCGTCAGTGTGCTGACGCGCTGGCGCGGCCAGGTGCCGATCTATGTCTGTTCCGGCGCGCCCCATGAGGAACTCCAGCTTGTGTTGGAGCGGCACGGGTTGCATCGGTATTTTACAGGCATTTACGGATCGCCGCCGGCCAAGACCGCGTTGCTGCGGGACATTCTTCTGCGGGCCGGGGTGGAGCCCGCCGATGCGGTGATGGTGGGGGACAGCGTAACGGATCTGGATGCCGCTGAGACGGTGGGGACGCTGTTCTATGGACGCGGCGAGGAGCTGAAAGGCGGCCGCTTCCCTTGGGGTGAGGATTTGACGGGCTTGAACCAATGGCTCGAAAGTTTGTGAGCGGGTTGTGCGGAGCGGCTCAGGCGCGGGGCTTGCCGCACTTGGGGCAACGCTGCTCATGATCCCAGACCGTGCTGCCGCAATACGCGCAGGGCGCGCCAAGCGGTTCGCCCACCGGCTGGCGGCAGTACGCGCATATGCTGGCTTGCCAGGGGATAATGCGCAGACAGTGGGGGCATACGCGGCTGACGCCCGGCTTTGGCAGCGCGGGCAGGGCGAACAAGACCAGCACCACAAGCGGCATCACGCCGCAGGCAATCGTCCAGCCCAGCACGTTGCGGCCTTTGTTGCCCGCCACCAGACCCCCCACCAGGCCTCCTACAATCATCAGAACGGCAAAAGGCATAGTGCGCCTTCCTATTGTTTGGAAGTGAGGATATAATAAATTCTGCGGAACGCCAAGGAGTGGGCAATGGGTTCTCTCTGGCAAAAGCTGCGCGCGCGTTGTGCAAGCCCTGGGGATTTCGTCAGCTTGCTTGCCATCCGCGCTCAGGCATGGTGGAGCGGCGCGTGGGGTACGCCGGCCCTGCGCTGCAAGGCGGCCCTGTTCGGCATTGAATGCGGACGGGGCGTCCGAGCCGCCGGCTCTGTCATTTTGGCCCGCTGGCCCAAAAGTCGCATCCGGATCGGCGACGGCGCAAGCCTTGTGTCCTGTCCCCGCCGCGCCACAGCGGCCGCTGTCACGCCTGTGCGCCTGAAAACCCTTGGCCCGGACGCGGCGATTGTGCTGGAACAGGGCGTGGAGTTGAGCGGCGTTTCCATCGCGGCGCGCTCGAAAACCATCCGGGTGGGCGCGTATACGATGATTGCTCCGGGCTGCGTCCTGGTGGATTCCGATTTTCACGCGCCCTGGCCGCCTGAGCGGCGGCATCTCGATCCCGGCTATAAACGCGACGCCGGGATCGACATCGAAGCGCACGTCTGGATAGGCATGCATTGCTGTATTCTCAAGGGAGTGCGCATTGGCCGGGGCAGCATTGTGGCCGCCGGCAGCGTCGTGACGCGTGATCTGCCGGCCAACTGTCTGGCGGCCGGCGTGCCGGCCCGTGTTGTCAAAGAGTGGGACGGCACGCCGCAAGAAAAAGATCTCGCATGAACGCTTTGCGGTATTTATGTCCATTTGTGCCTGCAACGTTTGCACACCTTGCGGTCACGGGTCAAACGTAGCGGCAACCCAAAAAACGTTGCCAGAATTCCCATCAGTAAACCGGAACGTTTCCGCGTAAAATCCGTATTCTTACATTTCGGACAACTTTGCTCCATTGCAAATGCATCTAACTCGGTCCCCTTACAAAATACCTTGCCTGTCAGTACTTCCATCGCAGCTGGCACATCGTGCTTCATCACACGCAGATCCACGCCACCCACACCAAAAGAAAGACTCGGACAATGGGTATGCATAAGAGCTTCGTTAGCGAGGAAACTGTAAATACCGCTACCTTCAAGCTTGGCGCGGGCAAGATAGGCGTCT
>Ga0123357_10003543_pt1 | contig 17954 bp, 9 predicted proteins | sample TergutEmb28metaG_FD_89873 | JGI IMG/M metagenome (GOLD analysis project Ga0123357, IMG submission 89873) | Embiratermes neotenicus P4 segment gut microbial communities from Petit-Saut dam, French Guiana - Emb289 P4 | ecosystem: Host-associated > Arthropoda: Insects > Digestive system > Gut ... | reverse complement strand
GAGAGGTGTGCACATGGTTCTAGTGGGGAAACCTGAGGGAAAGAGACCATTGGGGAGACCCAGACGTAGATGGGAGGATAATATTAAGATGGATCTTCGGGAAGTGGGAGGGGGTGGAGACTGAATGGAGTTGGCTCAGGATAGGGGCAGATGGCGGGCACTTGTGAACAACACGATGAACTTTCTTGTTCCATAAACTGCGGGGAATTTCTTGACTAGCTGCAGAACCAGTTAGCTTCTCAAGAAGGACTCTGCTGCATGGGGTAAGTAAGTAAGAGTATATCAGTGAATACGCCAAAAGATAAAGGACACGCCATAACGTGCCATAGGAGGTAGAAAGGGGAGTAAAAATATCATTCTTAACGTCAGCGCTAGTACGGGATGGGTGGTTAAGGCCGCACCCCCGTCGTTTTTCCAGGGAAGGAGGTCCAGTTCGCACTGTGTAGGAGGCTGTGTGGGCCCCAAATTCGGTCTAGAAGATATGGAGAAAAAAAACTCATATCTCCGACCGGAGTTCGAACACCCGGACCATTCTACCCATAGCGAATCGCTATCCCAACACGTATAATTTAAAATGGTATTCCAAATGTATTATTTAGTTTATGTAACAGTTGCAGAGCTTTTCTGCTGAAATTTTCAACCGGTTTTGCCTAAAATATTATCACACTAAAATACAGTCTGATTGTATTATTAATTACAACAGTATTAAATTTAATTAATAAGAGACCCGTTGCTGGTTGGACTTAAATTAAAATAATTGTGTTCGTAATTGAAACGGTGGAAAATAATTAACAAACTTTTATGCTCAAAGAAGCGCGAAGTTATTTTGTTTTAAATCTTTCGAAATTTTTCATTTGCATTTACTCAAAGCAACGACAATATTTTCTCCCTATTTTCTGTCATTTATTGCGTTCGCTTACTCGCCAGAAGCGCCAGAAACCTTCGCCAGGATAGCCACTCGTCTGTCCATCTGTCCACATGAATCAGCGCGGGTTCCCCTGGACTTATTTTCATAAAATAAAGTATTGTGAACGCGTGCTAAAATCTGACGAAAAGCCCATATTTGGGTAAAATCGGACGGAATTATCGGACCTTATACATGAAAACAATTTACTTTGCCGGCAACATCAAATGACCATAAAAGAACTGTTGACATTATGCAGCGTAACAATGCGAAAGGAACACTGCAACAGTGAGGGAACTCTCTTGTTGCGCTTTCACAGCAAAAATGGTTTGCGAACTCTCGACAGTATTGTTATACGCACATTGCTTGTTTTGTTCGTACTAAAATGAGTTGTTTGTGATGTGTGAATTGTTCATGAATATACATGGCAAATACAGGATGTTGTCATGCCGCACTTGCTACATTCCACGCACTCTTAGTAGTCCTAGGCTTTCTCATTAGCACGTATTCCAGGAAACGTTAGGTTGGTTATAGGTAACACTTAAACTATCGCACCGAGTTCAGATCTTGTAAATACTGCTTAAGAGGTAAAGATTAGATTATCAGAAAGTATGCCTAAGACTCTGTAACATGGAACATTACACACAGGGCTTATTTGTTTACAGATTTAACACTGAAATTCGTCGTATCAGCGCGAAATATTCCTTCACATTTTAGGTGCACGTAATATGGCATGTCCTAATATTTTCGAGGCCGGTACTCGAGTAAGATTACCGTATTATGCGAAACAATAACACAAATCATTTTATAAGCTTATTAACATTTCGTAGGCAACCGCCGTTTCCATCATCAAGGTTGAAACCTCGCCTTCTTTTTATGCTGTAAGAATGACTAGCAGGTTGTTCCACAACATTGGTAAGCTGTTTAAATCGTACTTAATACTCGCGATACCATCACGGAATTTTTGGCTTCCAATTGCATGTTGAGGTGCTGACAAACGATTCTTGCAAAATATTCGCTCATTGCGCAAGGATTTTAGCGCAGCCGACATGCGGGACCCGGTGCTTTGTCACCTTTCCAGCATCACGTGGTTGTATTGACGTAGGGGAAAAATGTGATCATATAAAGGATGTATAAAATATTGTACTTTAATGCGTTAAATGTTCCAGTGGTGTCATTTACTTTCCTTTAAAAACTATGGGGTAAAATACTTCAAGAGAAAAAGTTTAGGTGGTTGATCTGGGCTTGAACAACTGGCAAGTTTTTGCTCTGATAAGTGAAACATTATTTCATGAAGGCAGACAGGCAACTGAGTTTCACGAACTCTTATTCGGGCCGCAAATGAAAGTAATTGTATACCTTCACGTTCCGATCGTTTTAACTGAGAGGGAAAATGCCCCAGACCGTTTCTGAATATGATGATAATGGTCTCCCAAGAAAGACCCGAGCCTGTGGCAAAGAGAGTTGCTACTGCTGCTGGAATCGTGTCCCAGCCAGTCAGTTTCAACGTTTCTTAGGAAATTTGATGTGAAAGTGTGGAATGGGTTTAGTTGGATTACAATATGTGCCGACACTTTGCATACGATGATGAACCATATACATTCTACACGCAGAGCGAATTTTCTTTACACGATGAATAACCACAAATTATTCAAGAATATAATGCACGTTGTATTTAGTAGAAACATATATTTCCATGTTGTGTGTGTTTTTGAACGTGTATAAAAGCTTGAGAGCATATGTTGCTTTCACATGCTAGAATATGTGCTAGCTATGTAGGATACTGTGGTCAAGTGTGCACCGAAGCGTGTTGAGGAACAAGACGGATCTCCTGGTATTAGACTGTTTATTCTGTAATCACTATTGTGAAATACGCGAACAGTTCTTGAAACAATTTAGTAATATATCACACTAGATAATTAATGGCCTCTCTCTCTCTATCTCTTTCTCTCGTTTAGCCCACTTATTGGTCTGCTGGCAAGAGAAATTAGCTGAGACTTCTTTCAATGCTCTGAAAAGTCTTCTGCGGCAATATTCCTCGTACATGAGACTATAGTATGATATAACGTCCTCGCAGAAAGCATCTTACAAATTCACTTCACAATGTTTGTCCCCTATACGCATGAAATGAAAGTTACTGCGCCACGGAAGGTTTATATTGTGGCTTTCTTGAAACAGTTATTCATCTTTCTGTGTAGGAAAGGAAAGGATTCGTACTAGACTACAGGGTGTATCTAATATACTTGTACAAATTTCAGGATTGAGTTCCCGCACAAAAAAAATTCATATCAATATATGTCCGCAAACAGATTTCTGAGTGCAGATCTCACGTTCTTTCGATCCGAATTCTTGAGATTTTTATCTGTGGGGACACTTAAAACCTTAGACTATTCAGCTCCAAATTAAAGTGAAACGGCATTTCACCAATGCATTTTTATGCCTGACACTATTCGCAACCGCCCTGGAACCTTTGAAAGGGTGCGACGGTCCATGATTAGATGTGTCCTTGCGTGCGTTGATTCGGTACGAGGACATTCTGAGCATTCCTTGTGAAGTGCGAAAAAACAATAAGAATTCAACAGTTATTAAACTGGGAATGTGTATTGTAAATGAATTAAGTCAGTTGTAATTAAAATATTACGTACTTATAGTTAAGGTATTTATTGTCGAATATCATCTGCCTATTAAAGTCAAAAAACTTTCATTTCCGGCCATATGTATATACGGAGCTTTGCCTTTGTTTTTATGAAAAGAATTATGTCTTGAGGAAAGAAGTTTCGACCACACTAAGCTGAAGTTTTCATTGCAGTGAATATTAATGTGTCAGCTTTCTGTGTTGCGACGACGTGTAGTTTGGCACATAGCTACCACTGTTTAGAAGGAAACTATTACCACCATCTTCAGGGTAGTAGGTAGAATCCGTAAGGATTTAATATTTTATTGTAAACTTCGTTTTCATGATTATTGTGGTGCAGTGGGAACGCTTTTCCCCTGGAAAACCAGGAATCCTGACTTACTTGTACACCTAGACCTTGATTTACGCCCCATTCTTTAGACCTTTTTGCTTTAGCGCCCTTTACCAATTTACACCACTTCTTAATTTACTCCTCGTGATATTCGGTTTAATGCCCTTTGGCTGGCTGCCGTTTATTGCAATACCTCCGTATTTCTGATGGGAATATCATTTTTAATTACGCATTTTTATTTAATCCAATTATATAATCACATTATTATAACATTCACTTCCTGTTCAATTTCACATCAAAATTTTTATAAGACGTTAAGACATTATGTGTATTAGAGGATCCTTTGTTTATTACGTATATAAATGTGCATCGCCGATTACCCAAGACAAGTCGACAACATGAAGAGTTCGTCTGCATGCGAAAAGCACATATCAGCCCTTGCTGGCAGACGTTTCTATGCTGTTTGTGCTGTAAGTAGATGCGACACGTGGAAGTTTAATGTCATACTCTTCAGACGTGCCTAATGACTGTCAAAATACACATACAGCTGTATGGCGAACATCGAATTATTTGAATATTGCCGTACACGGTGAAACGTTATGTAGTCTAAAAACAAAATAATTGCGTGTTATATATTTAATTGCACATTTTGATGATATTATTACTGGCATTCTTACCCTCATATTAGGGAGAAAAACGTGGATCCTGGAGGTTTATTTTGTAGCGTGTAACAACTCAGCTGGTTGAGCGAGGTAACTATTGCATAATATTGGTAATTTCAACGAATGTTAATTATTCTCCCATGTAGATATGCCTGTGGTTTCGGAATATGTAGACAGTGAAATGAGTTGGATTTTACCCATTTTATTTTATTGTGTGCGCTTTGTTGGTTTTTAATCGTTTATACCTAGTAAGAAGTACTCGGTGATGATGAGACTATACAGAATTTTAGCTTAGATTTAAAACAAATAGAATAAACCTAGAAGATAATAAATGATTACAAATAAATTGTCCAAAAACTTTATCCAATTTCCGTATTATTATTATTATTATTATTATTAAGACGGAATTAAAACACAACATAACACACACACACACATATACATGTATACACACACACACAAATATTTTAAAAAATCTGGGAAAAACCTCAAAATTCTACGATCCAGAAGTGTGGCACGGAGCAAGTGCCTTGCTGGGGACCAACAATTTTCGGAAGCCACCATTCAAGCTTTAGACACCCGACCGCCCTGGCCCAAGTGATTTGTGTATTTATTTTTTATGCCCCAAGAAACATTTCCAGTACACAAAAGGCAAAGGAAATGTATAGTCCAAAAGTATGAGTTCCGAGGCAAAATGTAAAATACAGGAAGTCTAAGACTGAATGTCGGATTAGGAATAATTTCGAAACAATAGAATATCCAAGGCAAAATTGTCATAATGAAAGTGTATAGCCAGAAATGGAAAGCTGCTGTTGGCACCAAAGTGTCACTTTATATTAGATAAACAGTCACAGATGTGTCGTGGCTGTTTATACTAGCAGAAGATTGCAAATGCTCTGCTGCCTAGCGTATTGCGCGGGCTTGCGTTACTTTCAAACCGACGTACGGTTTTACAGTGCGCGCTCAAGCGTAATGCCATTTACACCTTAAATCGACTTGCACGAATCCCACAACCACTCCGTAGCACTACGTGCATATTTATTATAACTGGTTTCCACTCAAATCCTACAAAATACGTGGAAAGTACGGATAGGGGCAATGCACGCCTTAAAGAGAAGTGTGCCTTTCTTGCGCCGATATTCATGAAAGTCACAACACACTCAAATTTTGGTGGACATCTCTGGTAACAAATTTTATCGAATCGGAAGAAAAATGTAGAAAATTCGAGGAGTATTGCACATACCCCGTTATGTAAAATATGGCTTTCACTGCACCGATTTTTTCTTTCGGTATTCACGCTGGCTCAAGGGAGTTACGTGGAGACCTCAGGCATTGAAAACTTACCCGTATCTGTCACAAACTGTGACAGGTCAGGTAGAGGTTTGTTTGCGCCATAGAGTAAAGTGTCAGAGAATCGATCTCGTGAAACTTCCAACATGATTGCACTACAACTGACATCCCCAAAGTATACTTCAATACCTTGGCTGTATATAACAAGACAGGCAATGTACTTATAACTTGACACTGGGGCGCGTTCCTGCAAATATTTTTGCTGTGCAAAAACAATAAATATTACACATTCTGAGCTTATGACTGTAGCCTTAACCTTTAGGCACCATGCATCTTATATACAGGACAGGCGAACCGCTACTCCCCAAAGTTCGCTTTTTACATATTCAGTCAACAAATATTCTTAATTATTTTTTTAGACTTTCTCTCACCGTCTTCGTTTCTTCCTCCACAAAATGTCGTGTATTTTCTAATGTTACACTTCTTGGTTCATAAAATATTCACATTTTACATAAATGGTGTCCTAAACTGTAAATATCCAGCTCCAGAGTCAAAGGGTTAATTATCCAGCATACAAAGCTCATGCGCCCTATTATATTGTCACCTGCCACCTGTATAGCTCTACCACATTTTTCCACATTATCTCATAAACGGCAGGATTAAAAAAAAGGTTATTGAACACATAAAGTTCGTTTTCATTTTCTCTACATCTTTTGTCTAAAACATTTCTCATTGTAAGAAGAATTGAGCGAAATATCGTGAATGTTCATAGGACGGAACGACAGGCACGACGAAGCTAATAGTCGCTTTTCGCGATTTTCCGAACGCGACTAAAAATTGTGAAAGTAATGGACAGCCCTTGTTTAACGACATTTTCCTCGCTCATGCAGATGTCAGTACCTGCACATAAGTGTGGCCTAGTAGTCCTGCAGTCATGTTCGTATTGCTAGAGGCAACCTCGCGTTTGGACAGAATGTCAGCAGGCCCCATTTAGGCGTTAGTTGATAACTGACTGTGTGATACAGCTGTAGGTCGAAACTTGACTCACAGTTTCTAAACCAATTACCTGTTTCTGACTCCTCATACAGTTACTGTTTCATTCTAGGTAAACAGTGCAACCAAATGAGCGGCCAGATGCTTGGTGAAAACCAGTGATCAACAAGTTAGGTACACTGGCTACTGTGATGCCACGAGAACAAACACAAATATTTATACACAATTGTTATTTTCTCCTTCAGTATCCTCTAGAGCTTCGTGGTTATTTACACTACAACGCGCAATGGCTGTACGTTATTTGTCATGTCGCAGATTATCCTGTCGAAAACGGTCAGTGTTTTACTTCGCTTTCGCGATTATTTGTGCAAAGAACACTAGCAGTATAAAGTGAATTTTATGTGAAGTGATTTTATTTTGAAGTGAAGTGAGTTACGGTGAAAGTCTTGGGGATAAAAGTGCCACTTGCAGTAGGGTGATCTTATACTGAGGGTACTTGATTACATTGTGACTATTTCATTTGTGTATATTTGTACTGTGTTTGTTTTAACTTGTACTGTGTTTGTTTTAACTTGTTTTTTAATGTCTGGGTGTGTGGGTTTTGTAATGTGTGGGTGTTTTGGTAATACGTATACTTGTATTTACTGTGTTTTGTATTGTTTGTACTGTGTTATTTGTATTGTTTCGTTTATGTGTATTTATTCTTATTTCTTTTGTTTGTACTAGTGTAAGAACTACTGCCACCGAGTAACAACTCAATTACAGTTAGTAATAATAATAATAATAATAATAATAAGTGGCGCATGGGGAGAGAAAGTAATGGAATTTTCAGTGCTGAACTGGTCCTTTAATAAAATATAAATTATCTCAAATGGAACTCAGTCCTAGTTGCACGAGGTTGTTGTGGATACAGCAAGTACAATTAAAAGAAGAGCTGCAGAATCTTCTATAAGTGATGTGCGTTCACTTCTAAGTGACATGAGGGATGTAGAATTGTTAAGCGGCAGGGCACCAGACCGTAACATCCTGCGTACTCACCGGCCTACAGAACAGTCACAGGCCGATGGAGATGTGCAGTTGCTGCAAGATTTAATTGTCGGCACACATTTGGAGGTGTGCAATACTTCATTTCTGATTCGGGTGCAGGGGACGCAGAGATATTAACAAGAAATATTGAAATTCTTTGCGCAAGTCATACATTGTTCACTGACGGCAACTTCGAAACAGCGCCAGCACTGTCCACGCACCTTCTTACAGTGAATGGCAAAGTCAGGGCATCAAGTCAAGCAGTGTTTGCCGTCTAATACAACTAGATGTGTTTCAGTTTGGTGCACTATGCCCGACATGTTTCAAACCCTACGGTTCTTCACCAAGGACTTCTTCAAGTTTCTGTTGAGGCCTTATTATACACCTTTCCTTATGTCGTACAGTAATTGGCCCTTAGTTTACGTGCATATGTCTTGTGAAATGCGTGAAATGCTTCAGTGCCAGCAACAGTGTGTGTCACCATATTTGTAGACTTCAGGGCCTGTACTCAGGTACGACCGTGCTTCAGTATAGTGACTTCCTTTGATATATCCAGCGGTTTGTCTTACCCCTAGAGTGTCTCTTTTCAATAAATATGTTGGATTTTTTTTTATTTGCCCTCTGAATTATCCTTTTAGTCAACTGGCTGCAGTTGGTAGCTCTTAATTAACCTTTGATTGTTGGTTGTATTACGCCGTTGTAGTGCGTTTCCAGCATTGCGGAAAGCGACTGTTAGCTTCGTCATATCTGTCAGTCCGCATAGAACAACTTGGTCAAAATTCGCTTTCCGCAATTTTGCGAACGCGCCTAAAACATTTTGTTGTTATAAGTGAAATGTGTTTGCGACGAGCTGATCACTCGTCCAGAGGAGTCCTACCGACTGTGATGCGTAGTTGTGTGTAATCTGGAAACCTCGTGAATGAAGAGGCCCTAGCCAGCGTTGATCGCAGCGCCACAGGAAACAAAAAGGTGAAATGTGTTAGTTTTTCGCTTGCTGCTGTAGGCACGTTTGTGATATATTCATTACGCACATGCCTGTAAGAAAATATATTAATATTCAAGATGTATATAGTGCGCATTTATTGAAAAATTTCACTTGATAAAATTCCAGTCGTATTTTAATAATATCTATGGAAACAAAAGCTAAGCGTATCTATATAACCTATTTCGCACATCTGCCATGTTGGTGAATATACAAGTCTTGTGGGATAAAACTCATGCCACCTGGTAAATAAATACAGATGATTTGGAGGAGTTCCTTGCTTCCATCTTCAAGATGTAGCTGGTGAAAGACGGCAGGTTTATTTGTAACCCGAAGATAGAGGCAGTAAGATCCTTCGAAACGTCGTAAAATATTATTCAATACAGCGTCATGTCACAAAACGCTTGAATCTTCATCAAGAGAGTTATTCGAACGTCACATTTTTACCATGGTCTTATGAAATGTGAAAATAAATTATATTAGAAGAAGATAGATTTTGTTAGGAAGATGCTGTATCACACAATTTCGCAGTGCAGTGCTATTGCACTAATATTGGCTTTAGATTGGCACTAAGTTCGGAATTTATTTTTTTACAGTGTTATTACACGTATTAATTTTAGAACGCATTAGTACAAACACTGAGTTGTATCTACTGGCATAATGCTTTGCAAAGTTTACAAGAAAGATGTTTTTTTCAAAGTATTTTCGCGGATACAGATACACAAGCCTACGTCCAATACACTTGGCTTGTGAAAGACAAGAGTAGGTTCAAGAGGAATCGGGCCAAGTAAGCGACATCTGCGTGTTTTTGAAAGTGCCCTTAAATTTGGGTTGATAATAATGGTGCTAGTGTTACAGTGGCGATGAGTGTGATGACTTTCACTCATTCTTGCAAGTAAGGACTTTTGCAGTGAGTTAAACGGGGAGATCATAGAGGAACATTATCATATACCAGCGGTGATAGCACCGTACTGTGCGGCGTGTACGAACATTTCGTAGGGCCACAATGCCTCCGTTTTAAGAGGACTGCAAAGTACAAGCACGAGAACCACACCAGGACTCTACCTTCCCTACAGAACCTCGTTCGAAAGAGAATCTGGTGTTTCTGTTACAAAGTTTGTGGAATGTCATACAGAGCCGGCCCGAGATAAATGAGCGCGATGGGCAGATTAGTAATTCGGCACCCGTTAAACCGATTTCTTCAAACGTTTTTGGCCTAGGACAGAGCTGGCGAACACTTTTGAAGGCGCGTTCGCAAATGATGGATAATCTTCGGAGAAATCCTTTCACGCTTGGAAACCTAAGTGTACCAGCACCATATTTCAGCTTATTCTGGTGACTTCTTAGCGCCCATTATAGTTCGGCGCCCGGGCAGCTGTCCGGCAGGCCCGCCACTTCGTCCGTGTCGTCGTATGACGACGTGATAATGAGCTGTTTTTGGTTTGCGGCCACTAAGGAACCCATTATCAGTTCTGAGGATGACAGATGAATGTGGAACATCGGCGATATGATAGTTGACAATGTGAAAGGAAACCCTCGAAGATGAACCCGCCTGTGTCGTTTTAACTGCCACTAATAAAACTTGGTGTTCCCTGGAAAAGACGCCGATCCCTGCAGTGAGAATCGGACGACTGACAGCCTGAGATAGGCCACTGCCTCTTTCAATATAGGGAGGATAAACACATAAAGCAGTGAATTGATATGTGGGGGGACAACGTGAGGAAAACATCGCAAACGGAGAAATTTATTGTGGAAGTAAAATAAGTATCTTCACCCAGCAGCTTTCTTTCTTGAGGGAAGCGCATTATTAAGGAAAGGCGTTCATATCTTGTAACTTCTGTATTTTTATATACAGTTAATTTAGGGTTTAAGACACCACTGCTGTAAATGCTAGAAAAGTTATTCTTCTATTTATCGATCTATTTGTTTTTTATTTAAGGAATCTGTCAGTATATCAGACTTCGTTATATCGAATGCCCCACTGATGTTGTATTCGGCATTTATCAAATAATAAAAAAGGGGAACAAAAGGGCAGTATGTCAGCCAATTATGGACTTCAATAAAACTTATGTTTCACTTGACAGAAAGGTTTCAAAGAGTTTTTACCGGGGATCAATAGCCCAACTCCGGTCTAGGCAGTCTCGCACACCGTTAGGCACACGCGCCCCATCTTGTATCTACCCGGAAGTCTTAATCGGATCCTCATCTACAAAACACACAACAACATAAAGATTAATATCGGTGCTCCCAGCGGTATTCGAACCCGCGGTGCTAGCAATCGAGGGCCCGCAGACACACACATTAGACCACGCGGTCACCGGGACCGTCGGTTGTATATAACATTCGCACTGATTTCAGTATAAACAGCCATGAAATTAGTCAGGTTAATTACAGAGTGTGCGGTTGTTCAGTAGATCATGATGTCACAAACAAACCTTACTGCATTAAAATACAAACAATGTCATTTAAGTTGTTTTATTTTAATCTTGAACTCAAGAAAAACATAACCTCTGAAGAAGCGCGCTACCTCCCCAAACATTTTATCACAATTGTCGTTAGAAAATTCTGTGTAATTTCTAACAAGGTAAGAATCTTTTAGAGTCCAGTGAATATCTGCGATGATGGCTGTTGCTGCAGTTGTGTTCATTTGAATGTATAATCGTCCTGTCGACAGTCCACATTTCTCCCAGTCAAAATATTGAATTAGTATTGGAAACTTCTTAACAGCTAGACACTTGCTTGCATCAGTAGCCCCGCAGCAAAGGAATGTCTACCACGGTTACCCAAACGACTTAACTGCATGAGGAGATACTAACACCATTAATAACTGTATTTGTTTTCTTGCTCGCATGTGATGTTTCCGGGCTCTTTCTTAGCCCAGAAAAAAGTTTCGTCATTAGAAGACCGCGCAGTCCGTCGATTTGTTGTTTTGATTCTTGCGGTTAAACTCGAAGGTACAATCAGCCACGTGTACGTCATCACTGTGAAGTAGCAAGTAGCTCGTATTTGATGCAGTTCTTTTACCTCGATCATTCATTTCGTTTTTGCTGATTCCTCATGTGCCTGTAGGTCTAACAGTCCTTTATTAGCAACTGACACTAATGTCTCTAGAAGTCGAATTCGTTTCGGCCACCACGTAAACACGATTTTTTTCAAATCATCCGTAAATTTGTATCTACGCTTTGTCATTTATGAACAGCAATAGATAACACCAAGAATGGATTAAAATTCCTCACCCCGAGAAGTAGAACTAATGAATGGCAGACGTATTCATTATTCACAGACCACTCATTTAGTTATCACTGTGATAGCTTGGCGATACAATGCAGAAAGTAGGAAGTCCTGAGACGTAGAAAAAGTTGACACTTTTCTTATTCTTTTCCTTACTAAAACAGAAACAAAATTAACAGAAAGAAGGAATGAATTGGAGAAATTAATATGTTAATAAGATATCCTACTGTGACTTGCAGACGCAGTGTTCTGCTATCGTTCGTAATGGCTTCGTGAGAAGAAATTTTGTCTTCTTTTCCCCTTACTTTATCGTAAATTTCTTTACTTGGAGGCCGACAAGCGTAGAAAATGGGTGATAATGTCCTTATTAAGGTTTAATTATCATAATTATAAGATATCTTTTACGACTCTAATGTAACAGGAGAGCATCTCCAACATTTTCAGATCACTTTCAGAATCTTGACATTATGATGTGATGTGCCAAAACAGCATGTTCTTTCAGAGCATACCAATGAAGTATTCTGCAAAACTTGAAAAAGTATGATGCATGTATTAGTATTTTTTAATCCGCCAAGTGCATTTATTTTTTATCTTTGTGAATTTGTCACTCTTCCATTCACTTCTAATTCTTCGCCAATACTGAACCTTACAAATCCTCTTAGTTCACTGTTCTTACAGCAATCCACACACTTAAGGCTGAAGGACATTCGAAAATGAGGAGGAAACAGAATAATACTCTTGCAGAGCACAGCGAAACTTCGAATAATATGTGAAATGCCAACAGTTCTTTACCTGTAACCTCGGAGAGCAATTTTCGTGGGAATTGGATTCTTATACCTTGTATATATATGAACCATTTGAAGAAAAGTTTAATTTCGTTCATGGCTGTAATTTATTTATTTATTAATTATTATTGTGGGTTCAGTTTGTAACAACATCGATTAATGAAAAGCCGAAAAATTTCGACATCAAAAGCCTGTGCGTAAATTTTATCTTTTAAAAAGGGGAGATGTCTGGAAAAATAGGAGGTATGGTATCTCTGAGCCGATCCCGGTGGCTGCGTGGTCTAAGACATGGGTCGGCTGTTCGCTTGCTGGGATTGCGGGTTTGATTCCCGTCGGGAGCATGGATGTATGTCTCCTGTGAGTATTATGTGTTGTCAGATAGAAGTCTCTGCGACGGACAAATTACTTGTCCAGTGGAGTTATACCGAGTGTGTGTGTGTGAGTGTGATCTCGAAACCTCAACAGTGAGGAGGCCTAGCCCACCAGAGACCTTGACACAAGATGGAATGGCTGACTGATCGTTTGCCGTAGTGACTGACTTACGTGACCACACACCCACTTCTGCTATGAAGAATGTGGCACGAATTTCCTCCGAAATACACTTAACCCAGCCCCGGCCTCACAGTGAAACTCCTCAGAACTGGATAAACATAACAACCCAGTCACTATGACCACTTAAAATGAGTCACAATGGAAAATAAAAATCCTTGAAATGGTAGCGAAGTCAAAATATTTCCTTCGAGTAAGGTGATTCAGTCTTGTCGGGAAAGTTGTAGGTTCGTATTTTAGCGTTGACGCCGACTGTTCTCACTGAGGTATTCTGTGGCTTCCCTCCGTTTCCTGCGGCGAATGCTGAGGTCGTTGACGTAGCTCATACCTTAACCTCTTCCTCCTCGTACTTCCAAATTCATTGCTAACCAATCACTAGACACTGTGTAGCACCTCAGTTACTGACGGTATCGTCCAGTAAACCACTAATACATTTATTTCAGAAAGACGGTAGCGTCTAGAATTATATTTAAATGGAAATAAAAATCTATTAATTTAAGCCATACTTTTACCCTAATTTTAGAAAAAAAAATTGTTTGCGACAAGATACTCAATTTGATTATCTCGCGGTAAAATACACTTGGTAAGATTTCCTCTGTTGTACGAAGGTGAAGCGTGGTTGTTATTGGAGGAAGTAGACTGAACCACAGATTTTAGCATGAATTCAAAAACATTTATGAATACGTAAAAACACAATATTGTAAATTGGGCCACTCTGTGCTTGATGCACGAGAGCACTGGACCCATACGCAGGACTTGAGATGTGGTGTCTTAGTAGCCAAAAACAATTATTACGGATAAACTGAGAAAATTCCTGAACTTAAACCCCCCCCCCCGAACCTAAAAATTGGCGTCAGCTATATCGAAATACTTGGAAACCATATGTAGCTGACATATTTTGCCAACGGTACACAGATTTTGGCACCTGGTTCCACGTGCGACTAAATTTTATGCGGTGACGCCTAATATTTTCAGGATACTTAGTGCAGCGTTTCTCCCTTACATTCTTATATCACTGGGCAAATTTCGAGCATATATAACCAGAAAACAGTGAGGCTTACAGGTCACCGCAGCACTGTGGGTCCCCAGCGTGGAACTTGCTGCGTGCCACTCTTATGACTCTTGGAATGTGGAGGTGGCTTCGAGATTTTGGGGAAATTAGTAGACCCGTGTATTGTGCTATAATCCGTTATTCTAATCAGTAATGGAAATGACTGAGTGATGCTCATATTGCAGTGCAATTCCACAGACTCCTGTTGTGACAGAATATATTGACACTTTACTTAATGTGCAGATCTAAAGAAATTTCGACAAGAATTCGACGACACTTTCTGTTTACATGTAAGCTTCTGAGGTTTGCAGGGAAAGAGTAAATCTGTTAACTGTGACGAAACTAGGCATGTCACTCTAGAATGAGGGCCGCAGAGTATGACAATATAAACTCTAGTTGATGTCAAGTCTTGTCTTCTCAGTAATGGTAACATTGAGAGGGGAATTGAGGCTGATAGCAGTTGATATGGGAGTGCTTATAAGATATTTGGACACAATAAGGACGAATTGCCAGGAAGATGGAAAAAATTAAATGGTGTGGAGCTTCGTGGTTTGTATTTTCCTTCAAATATTTTTAGGGTGATCAAATAACAGATGATGACGCTTTCGGGTAGTGTACGCGTGGGAAAGAACAGCAATGCTTACAAGGTTTCGGCAGAGAAACCTGAAAGAAAACGACAGCTTTCAGACCTAAGCGTAGATGAGAGGATAATATTAGAATGGAGCTTCAAGAAATAGAATGGAATGACGTGTATTCGATACGCGTGACCCAGAACAGGTACAAGCGGCATGCCATGATGCTTATATTAATGAAACATCCTGTCCTATTAAACGCTGGAAATTTCTTGACTGTCTGAAAATATATTATATCCTCAAAAATGACTGCTGTGTAGATTTACACGGAGTTAGCCGTTTTCTCAGTTCGTTAGAAGTTCAAGGACGAAACGTTAAGAACTAGCGGGAAAGCATTGCGGTTGCTGGTCAGCCGTGTGTAAAACTGTTCCCATAAAGTACAAATAGTGGAGGCCATGTCCGTCCATGGCCCACTGAGACAGCGTGCTGCGTGGGTTGTTGCAGACAATGTTCAGAGAGGCGAGACTAGAATCGGAGTCTGATACGAGTCTGCTGTTGTTCTGCCCTGTATAGGAAGTCACCTGCTTTTTGCAAGCTTACATTAAACATTTGAGGTCTGAATTTCATGTGCCAAATATTTAAAAACCGAGTCCCTACCTCACAGTACACACATTTTCAATTACAATCACGATTTAGTTAAAGCTGTTTAGAAAAACAATTGTTCTTTTTTATTTAGAAACCTACGAAATACACAGAGCGGAAAAAATTGAGACTCTTAATGGTACAGCAAGTGGGGCTTATACACTAATGAGCTTTTAAGATGCTAAATATAACTGTGTGTCTTTGTGTACCTGATTTAATTATGGGCGATGTGGGCACCAAATATCGAATGGAAAAGGCAGGTACTTAACTTATTTGGTATCTTGAATACTTTCAAGTCCCATATCTTACTTTATCGAGGGTAATATCTAACTCATTTCATGGGGTAAAGTCTTTTTGAGAACCTAATATTTCCTCTAATCAAGAAATTCCCCTTATTTTTATGGAACCCGAAGGTTAATTACCGTATTCAAAAAAGCCCACCACTTCTCCCTATCCTAGGCCAGACGAACCCAATTGACATCTCCCCCATCATCCCCCTTCTCGAAGACGCATCTTAATAATAGTTTTCCATGTACTGCTACGCCTTCCGTGTGGTCTCTTGTCTTGCGTTTCCCCATCAAAACACTAGATGCACCTTCCTTCTTCCCCATAGAAGCCACACGTCCTGCCCACCCCATGTTTCTTTGTTTGATCACTCCAAGAATATTTGACATGGCTTAAAAATCACGCAATTCCTCACTGTTCAGTTTTTCCCGATTCCCCCGTTATCTCCTCCCTCTTAGTCCCAAATATCTTCCTCAGTACCTTATTCTTGAAATCCTGCAGCTTATATTCTGCCCATAGTTTGAGAGACCACGCTTCGCACCCATATAACAGCACAGGTACTTTTGTAAGAGGAAAAGTCTATTGATACAGAATTCATGGCTTTACATATATGGGTGTTAAGTTATTTAACGATTCTATCAGTAGATATATGTCAAATGCTAGGATAATTAGTGAACAATGGATTGGTAAGTATGTAGAAAGAACGTTCTTGGCCTAATTTAACTCGCTGTCCGGTATTTACCTTCAGGGACTCAGGATAACTGTATGGAACGCCAATCAGCGTGAGCCGGTCGTCCGGTTCTGTGACCACATGACTGCTGTATGACATCACGGATTGCGTCATTATTTGCCTCGTAACATCGTTTATTTTTCATAACGTCAGCGTCGTTACAGGCAACGGATCACTCTCAAAAATTACGCGTAGAGAAAAATTTGTGAGGATTTGTTCGAAAAACCAGAATTTATATTGGCTTCGTATCAGCAATGAACATTCCTGGATAAAATGTATTGTAACGCAACTCTTCCTCCGACTTTTGCTTTGGACTTCCATCAGGTTTTAGATTTGAGTGACGTTTTGTTTGGTCATCTCAGAGTGAAACAACACTCATTCAGTGAAAACGTTGGTATGGGTTTTGTGTGAAATTTAAAATTGAGTACCGGTAAATCACAACGGTTTTTACACAACTGTTGTGTGTGTGTGTGTGTGTGTGTGGGTATGTGTGTGTGTGTGTGTGGGTATGTGTGTGTGTGTGTGTGTGTGTGTGTGCACTTCAGATAGGACAGAAGAACAGATATAATGAGACAGGCTCTTGCATTCCGATAAGTAGGCTGCTAGTTCCTCTACAGCTTTGAGAACTAGCTGCCAGACGAAACGATGCCACATTTTAGATGACGATACTCTCCTTAGGTGCAGACATGATAACTTCATATATACAGAATGTCCCCGAGGGATTGTACCGGACATCGGGAGAACATTACTCACGTTAAATTACATCGATATAACCAAAAACATTTAAATCCGAAATGGGACGTTTACGGAGATATTGGTGAGAGAAATTTTAAAGAACTGGAGACGTTATACCTTTATTGATTACCAAATACATATTAATATGAACAGAAATTTGTAGCTTCAGTAATGTTGACAGCTGTACTTAACATCTGATTAACATTTGAGTGACGGACGTAAGGCATTTAAATTAAGCTATAAAATCTCGCACTATTTTCATGAAGGCATTTTTAGTGTCCCACGTACTGCACGAAACTCATATCCAGCAGTATTGAATACTTATTTAACATAATCGACTGCGTATTCTGGTATGCTACTTGCCAGTACTAAATTACCCTCTTCACAGTAGTTTTATATATATATATATATATATATATATATACACACACACACACAAACACATATATACATACATATGTATGTATGTACATACGCGCGCGCGCGCGCGCGTGTGTGTGTGTGCGCGCTCGCTTGTTTCTCGCATTATACGTCAGTTTTTGTTATAGATT
>Ga0123357_10003541_pt1 | contig 17955 bp, 12 predicted proteins | sample TergutEmb28metaG_FD_89873 | JGI IMG/M metagenome (GOLD analysis project Ga0123357, IMG submission 89873) | Embiratermes neotenicus P4 segment gut microbial communities from Petit-Saut dam, French Guiana - Emb289 P4 | ecosystem: Host-associated > Arthropoda: Insects > Digestive system > Gut ... | reverse complement strand
CCTTTCTTAGTTTCATTTTTCGCATCGTGCAGACGGCGTTTTACCGTGCCTTCGGTGACGTTCAGCTTCTGCGCGATTTGTTTTGTTGTGTGTTGTTTGAGATAATATAAAATTATGACTTCCCTGTGAATTTTTGATATTCCCGCGATTACCTGATTTAACTTCGCCGTTTCTTCTGCGTTTATAAGATTCCCGGCTATGTCGAAATCACTGTCAATAAACGTTGATTCAGACGGACTGCCGATGAAAGCGTCGAGAGAAACAGCCTCGTTGTTTTGCAGTTTTATGTACGCGCAGAATTTATTATGCGCCATTTTCCAGAACCATGCGTAAAAATTGTCGATTTTCTGCCGCTTGTTATCGGATTTACTCACGGTCAAAGCCTCAAGCAGAATATCCTGAGCCAAATCCCTTGCCATATCGCTGTTAAACAGATGTTTATAGCAGTACATATAAACTTTATTTATGAAATCTTCGTCAAATTCAGGGAAATCAGAAATATCCATCGTATTTGAACCTCATTTTATTTATTTAATCTCTTGATTTATAATTTGTAACCGGTTATGTATTAATAGTATAAAATATATAAAAATAGTTCGGTATGTTTTTTAAAATTTTATATTAAAAATAATTATTGAAAAGTCACCCTGCCTATGATATAATAATACAATACAGTTCGCAGCAAATTAATATACATGTTAGGTGATTAAAAACTTGCAAAATCAAGAAACAGAATTAAATCCGCGCCGTTGGTCCATACTGCGCATAGTGGTTTTGATGACGCTAATGTCTACTTTGGACAGCAGTATTGTCAATATTGCGCTCCCAAATCTATCGCACACATTCAAAGAACCGGTTTCCGCAATAACATGGGTTGTAACCGGCTATCTCATCATTATTTGCGCGCTTGCGCTGTTTTTCGGACGTTTGGGGGATATTAAAGGTAATACGCTGATTTTTAAATTCGGCATTATCGTCTTTACCGGCGGCTCGCTTTTATGCGGCATATCTGTAAATTTAGTGATGTTGGTCATATCCCGCATTATACAGGCTGTCGGAGCGGCGGCGTCCATGTCGACGTCGCAGGGGATACTGACGCAGGCATTCCCTGCAAACGAGCGCGGACGCGCATTGGGATTCAATGGCACAAGCGTTGCCTTAGGCTCGCTTATCGGTCCGCCTGTAGGCGGGTTTATTGTACACGCGTTAAGCTGGCATTATATATTCCTGATAAACGTGCCTATCGGCATTGTCGCATTTATACTGGCTTCACGAACGCTGCCGAAAGGAACTGAGGTAAAAGAAAGCCTCGATATGAAGGGCATCATACTTTTCGGAGTAGGCTCGTCGCTGATTTTCTGCGCCGTCGGAAGCGGCGAGGGCGTAAACTTCCTGAACCCTTTTGTTATTTCCGCCATAATTGCGGGTGTCATTCTGATTGCCGCGTTTATTATGGTTGAACGCAGAGAGAATCAGCCTATGCTGGATTTGTCGATATTCAAAAACACGCTTTTCAGCGTCAGCGTTATATGCGCGTTTTTAGTATTTGTTTCGCTGAGCAGCATAAACATATTACAGCCGTTCTATTTACAGGACGCGCGGGGAATGAACGCGCTTATCGCGGGGCTTATGATGATGATTTATCCGGTAGTTTTGGCGGTTATGGCTCCTTTGTCAGGGCATCTTTCAGACAAAATCGGTCAGAGACTTCCCACGCTTATCGGGCTGTGTTTTTCCACAATCGGATATGTCGGGGCGGCGATGATGACGGTTAAAACAAGTCTTGTCCTAACTGGCTGTGTTTACGGGTTCTTAGGGTTGGGAAACGCGCTTTTTCAGTCGCCGAACACTTCGCTGATTATGTCGAGCATACCGAGAAACAAGCTCGGCGTGGCTGGCAGTATTAACGCGCTTGCGCGCAATACGGGTTTTATTTTCGGCGTACTGCTTGCCACGACGGTTCTTTTCTCATCAATGAGCGCGAAATACGGTCAGCCCGTAAACGATTACGTCGCAGGGAGAGCGGATTTATTCATATACGGTATGCGCGTCACATATTTAGTCGTAGCGGTGATATGTTTTATCGGGGTGATTATCACCGCCGCGAGATTGTTTTCAAAGAGTAAAAGCGCACAAAATCAGTGAAACACTGGGGGAACCACGCCAAGCCCTCTTTTGAAAGCAATGTCAACAATATAAGGATTTTAAATTGCGTTTCGCCGTAGGGACGAACTGTGTTCGTCCGCGAAGTGTGCGCGATTTTGGCGGACGAACACAGTTCGTCCCTACTTATTCTCAACTCGTGATCACATTTATAATAAAATTATACGAAAGGTGTATATAATTGTATGAGAAAAAATTTGAAAAAAGCTTCGGCGTTGTTGAAAGTTTTTTGCGCAGCCGCGGCAGGAGCCGTTTGCATACTTATGTGTCAGTCATGTACCGCCGCTGTTAAATCAAATTCGGCGACTGAAAGCAACGGCACGGAAATGGCAAATACGTCAAGCACAAATACCGACGTAACTGAAATCAAACAGTTCAAAGTAGACGGGACGAAAATACTTGACCCGGACGGCAATGAATTTAATATCAGGGGCGTCAACGTAAACGGGCCCGGCTGGGTTTTCCCCAGAGATACTTTGCAGGATGTATCGTTGATAACAGACGTATGGAAATTCAACACAGTCAGAATGTGCTGCGCTATCGGCTGGCAATGGGCGACTAATAACAACAGCGACCTTGACGCTTTAATCAAGGCGTTCACAGACAAAGGTATTGTCGTCATACTTGAAGTGCACGACTACACGGGCTCTTATCCCACTGATACTGAACAGCCGAAATATGACGGCAGCAACGTCGTCGGATACATACCGTCGCTTACGGAACTGACGCAGTGGTGGGTCGATAAAGCCAACAGATTCAAGACCAATCCATATGTGTGGTTCAATACAATGAATGAACCGGGCAGCGATAACTCAAAAGCGTCCGCCGACCAGTGGCTGCAGATAAACGACGGATTAATCAAGGCTATCAGGGATGCGGGCGCGGATAATATCGTCGTCTTAGACGAGCACGGCTGGGGGCAGGGGAGCGGCTACTACGACGGCGCTTCGTCGTATGACAGCGCAATTATACGAATGGGTCCGACGCTGATTGCAAAATATGACAATATTGTATTCTCACTGCATGTCTATGACGCATGGAGGGACGGAATTACAAGATTCAACAATTACTTCACGGACGCGCGCAATCTCAACTTATGCGTAATAGTCGGCGAGTTCGGCGTGGGGACTGATAACGTTTCTCAGATGAACGCCGTTAAAAACATGTACAATTCCGTAATCCCAAACAATATAGGCAGGATATACTGGGCGTGGGACGACGGGGGACTGCCTCTCACAGCCAACACGGCTAACTGTGGTTGGCAGATTGATAAAACAGACGGAAGCAAACCGACTAATTTGACATGGGCAGGCGGACTTGTATGGGACGACGCGCACGGACAACTGACCGCTCCTGTGCCGGATTACAGTTCAGATATGCCGCTTCTCACAAACGGGGATTTAGAGAACGGGTTTCCCGGCGGCTGGGCAGATTGGGGCGGGACTTCCATACAGGACGGCGTATCGTACAACGGCTCAAAAGCAATGGTCGTAGCTTCGGGCGCGACAGGCGGCGGCGGATGCGCTATGGAGTTGAAACCTAACACAACATATACGTTCACCGCATGGGGGAAAAACGACGCAAAAACGACGGCTTCCACAGATGTGGGCATACAGTACAAATTAAGTGCGGACGACCCGCAGAATCAATATAAAATAGTGTCTTTTACGACCGATCAGTGGGTGCAGAAATCCGTCACTTTTACTACGCCCGCCGAAATGTACAGCGTCTCGCTCTTTGTGTGGAAACCCAATGCCGGCGTCACGTTTTATCTCGACGATATGACATTGACGGAGGCAGCACAGTAAATTTCATTGCTTATTCTCTTTATTCTCTGCGTAATACTGCGCTTGTGCGTTCCATAATTCGCAATATTTGCCGCTTGCGTCAGTGATAAGCGTATCGTGACTGCCGCGCTGTATCAATTCGCCCTCGTGGAACACTGCTATGTCGTCGCAGAAACGGCATGACGACAACCGGTGCGATATGTATATCGCAGTTTTACCGCCCACTATTTCGTTGAACTTGGAGTACACTTCAAACTCGGCAATCGGGTCGAGAGCGGCTGTGGGTTCGTCGAGGACGATGAACGGCGCGTCTTTGTACAGCGCCCGAGCGAGCGCGATTTTCTGCGCCTCGCCGCCGGATATTTCCACCCCGTCCTCTTCGAAATCCTTGTACAGGGCGGTTTCCAAGCCTTTAGGCATGTTGTCAAGTCTGGCGTCAAACCCGGACATTTTCAGACATTCTGCCGTACGTTTGCCGTCGTAATCCGAGGACGACGCGACGTTCTGACCGAGCGGAAATGAAAAGAGTTTGAAGTCCTGAAACACGACGGAGAATATGCTCATATATTCGTCATAATTATATTTTTTGATGTTGAATCCGTTCAGGGTTATTTCGCCCTCAGTTGGGTCGTAGAGTCTGCAGAGCAGTTTTATCATCGTGGTTTTGCCGCTCCCGTTCATGCCGACGACTGCAAGTCTCTGACCGATATTCAGCTTCATTGATAAATTTTTAAGAGCGTAAGTATTTGTGCCGGGATATTTGAAGCTGACGTTTCTGAACTCTATCTCGTATTCGTTGTCGTCGCGTTTTTCGACGGGAAGCGTACCTTGATACATTTTCGACGGAATATCGAGATATTTAAAATAATGTTCGAGATATTTATTGTTTACGATGAGCGTTTGCCCATAAGTGACTAATCCTGTGGCGGCTCCTATGACTCTTACAATGCAGCTTACATACATCGCTATACTGCCGACTGTAACGCTTCCTGCAACACACGCGAGCATCACAAATATATACGCCGCAATTCTTAATGCGTTCGATGACACAGAATAAATAATATCATGTTTTAATACTTTTTTTATCAATGTGATTAAAAGATTATTATTTTTTTCATAAAATTGCTGCTGCCACTCTCTTATAAATTCTTCCATACTGTATAAACGAATATCTTTTCCGGCGTTATAATTACTGTAAAAACCCGCATAATAATGGAACATTGCGTTTAACGGGACGGCATCTTCATACATGTTCAGATATAATTTACTTCTTTTATTTGCAGTAAAATAATTTACAATAATTATACCTGCAATCATGGCAAGCATAATCAATTTTGATATTAACGAAACTTCTCTGTTTGCAAATAAACTTAAAGTAAGAGTGATTGCCAAAACTATATTTATGACTGCCCCGACAAAATTGCCGAGAGCAGTATATAAATTGTATATATTGTATCCTGTACGGCTTTCTGTATTTATCCTTTCCCGCAGTAAATTTATATCTCTGTTTTCTGTATTTTCATAGTCCATTGACATGGTTTTTTCGGAGAAGTTCATCGTTTCATTTTTATAAAATTGCTCTTGATGATAATTTTTAAGATGCGTAAGTCCATTTATCAGAAGCGATAAAATCATATTTGCGCCGATAGTTATCAGAATATATAAAATAAGCGTGTTTACATTTTGATTTCCTATAAGTTCATCAATTATTCTTGCAGACATATATATCGTTATATAAGGAGCAAACTGCGATATTATTTCGATTATGATGTGCAGTATTACAAACGGTTTTTCAATCTGCATCAGAGTTAATATTCCGCGTTTTATCATTGGAAGATGATATTTTATTTTCTTCATATTTGCGCCTCCTCTTTTTCTTCGTTAATATTTTCTTTATAATAATGGCTCTGGATATTGAACAGATACGCATACTTTCCGTTTTGCTTCATCAATTCGTCGTGCGTTCCGATTTCGGCTATTCTTCCATCTTCCAAATATATAATCCTGTCGCAGAAACGCGTAGATGAAAGCCTGTGCGATATATAAATTGACGTTTTATTTTTTGTAAGCTCGCGATACTTTTCATACAGCTCGCTTTCGGCTATCGGGTCAAGCGCGGACGTCGGTTCGTCGAGAATCAAAATCGGCGCGTTTTTATATACCGCCCGCGCAAGAAGTAATTTCTGTTTTTCGCCGCCCGACAGGTCTATGCCATCCTCGTTCAGCTGTTTGTCGAGCATACTGTCGATGCCTTTATTTAGCTTGCTGATTTTCCCGTCCAAGCCCGCCATTTTGATACATTCCTCAACTTTTGCCCTGTCTGTATTCTCGTCTGTTTTACTCGAAACCGTGTTGGCTATCGACACGGGCAGGAAATGAAAGTCCTGAAATACTACGGAAAACATCGAATAATAATCATGAATGTTATATTTTTTTATATCACTAGCGTTTATTTTGATACTGCCGCTTGTGGGATTGTATAATCCGCAGATATTTTTTATCAGCGTTGTCTTGCCCGCGCCGTTAAGCCCGACTATCGCAATTTTTTCTCCCGGCTTGATTTTAAGAGATATATCTGATATAATATCTTTTTCCGCGCCCTCATACCTGTATGCTATATTGTTTAATTCGATTTCACAAGGCACATTTAAATCTTGAAGCTCACAGCCTTTATTTCTGTTACTTTTTTCTTCATAATTTAAAAAATCACGTAAGTCGCATACGGAAAGCGAGGCGCTGTTTATGTTTAAAAATTCATTGAATATGCCGCCAATTAACCCCGCGAAACTTCCAACTGCCCCGAAATACAAGACAAAAGCGTCTATCCGTATATTTCCGTTTATAACCATGTATATCAGGACAGCATACGCGAACCCGTCGCGGAGCAGGATAATCAGAGCGTCAACAATATTCGAGATATAATATCTTCCCGCGAATTTTTTATCCCATGCAAGACGTTTTTTTGTCAGTGATTTGAACATATTGATAAACCATTTATTCATGCCGTATAATCTTACGTCTTTCGCGCTTTCAAACGTGCCGCTGTTGTTTGCGAGATACCATAGTTCTTTATCAAGCAAAGACGTGTCGTTGCGATGTTTATACTGATAATTTTGGATTGCTTTTATTATAAAATAGTTTATTAAAGCCGTGATTGTAAGCAGAACGGCAATCCACGGGCTTGCGAAAGAAATTATCGCACCGAACAGAAAATAACCAAGCACGTTTGTTATAAGCCGTGAAATACTTTTCGGCATTGATGTAATCGTAGAATCAAGTCCGCGCATAAACAGCATTTCTGCCGCCCGATCGCTCATCAGCCTGTACTTTGATGATTCAGTGTTTTCATAATCTGTATATAACGCTTTTTTCTGTGTTGAAAATAATACCGCCATATTAAATTTTGACGCGACAGCCCACATAGACGTATTGATAAGGCTGTTGACTATACTGAGAACAGCTATTATAAGTCCGAGCGTCGTCACCGCAATTATGATTCTGTTTACCGGTTCGCCGTTTATTATCACAGACACTGCCAATTTCGGCAGATAAATATTGCAGAACGATATGCCGAGAGATAACGGTATAAGTATTATCAAAAATACGAAGAACATTTTGCTGTGCTCCCATTGCAGTCCGAACACATAAATTATGTTGCTGAAAAGCGAGTGCGTTGGTTTTTCTTTCTTCTCTTTGACTTTTTTATCTTTCATAAATTTATCACCTCGCGGATTATTATACCACAACTGCAAATAAAAAAAATATATTTTGCACGAAATGCGTCCCAGCAGGCACGAAATGCAAAAATATATTTTTTGGTTTATTATTTTTGTACAAACAATCACAGATTGCTGTTGATTATATTGTTTAGATACGGATTTTCAAAATTATATTTCCTAAGAATATTTGCGGAATTATTCTCGTCAGCCCTGAAATTTTTCATGGCGATAATATATTTCAGCCAGGATATGAGCATTTTTTCGGACAGCGCAGACGAAACTGCATTATTCTCAGCATCAGTATTACTGTCATACAAAAGAGTATATAAATAATATACTGTCAGGGATAGATATTTGCCTGATATAATTGATATATCTTTATGTTTCATATCTTTCATCTCATCGAATATATAAGACAGCGCGTTTATCAGTAAATTTTTATATAATATAGAGTATGTATTAATTTCGACGCCGTCTTTCTTCAATTCACTGTCTTTAATTTTATTCATGTACGACATAATTATATTTTCGTCGAATTGTCCGGATATGTTGGATATATCTGATATATCCGGCGTGGATATATTTATGCTGCCGATGCTGACGCCGACACCGTTTGCTCCCAGTAAAAAATCTGTCGTCACATTGTAGAACTTAGCCGCTTTAGATAGAAAATCAAGTTTGCACTCGCGTATTCCTTTTTCGTAATGCGATAAAAGAGCCTGCGATATTCCGAGACTTGCAGCCGCCGATTTCTGCGATATTTTTTTGTTTTCCCTCAGTTTGCGCAAATTTTGTGAAAATATTATGTTAGACATTAATCAGTTATACACCTCTCAATATTATTATCTGTGTTTTCTATTAAAATAATATGCGCGGCGTATAGAAATATGTGTTATTTACATTTTATTTATATCTTTTATTTATAATAAGAATTATTCTCTTTTCACAAAATAGTTCACAGACGCAAAAACTAAAACTACAGCGTTAAAAATTATATACAGCGCAAATCCGTATTCTGCGCGCACGGTTATGCCCTTGTTTATAAAATTTATAAAAAAAGAATTTGTATCAAAATTAGATAAGCCGGCGATTTTTTTCAGAATTAAAGATTTCAATACAGCTTTAATTACCACCGCCGCAAAGATACTGAATAGCGGAGCTATTAAAAATATATTTTTAAACAGCAAAATCCTCTTGGTTTTGTAAATAAAAAAAGATAAAATCAGGAGGGCGACAGCTGGAACGATTATAAAAACCGCAAAAATATTTCCGTTTTGATGGTAATCTCCGGCGATATTTTTCCCGAAAGACGTTTCGAAGCCGCTGAATGTTATTTTCTGACTTCCGCATGACACGGAAAATAACGGCACAAAAAAAGTTATTACTGTCAGAAATAAAAAAATTTTTATAACTGTTATGTTGAATTTAAATTTGAATATAATTTTCGCCTCCGTGATTCGCATTATGAATATTATACTATATATATAAAAATATGTCAATTAAATTATATAAATCTATGCAGAATAACAAATCAGCAAAAAAACATAAAAAATTATAAAAAAATGCAAAAAAACTATTGACAAACATAATTTATTCTGTTATAATATAAAACTGTTAAGAGTTTTCGCTAACACAATCAATAACTCATTAATAAATTATTTGGTGTCTTTAGAGGTGAGGGTCCACCCGTTCCCATTCCGAACACGGAAGTTAAGCTCACCATCTCCGACAATACTTGACTGGCGACGGTCCGGGAAGATAGGTTGATGCCAAAACTTTTGTACATTCCAATAGGAGTTGTACGCGAAGCAGATAGAGCCTCAATTAAGGTTTTATCTGCTGTTTTATTTAATCTGTATAAAATTTTAAAATTTTTTCGGGAGAGGAGGATAAGTTGATCTAATGACTGAATATCAAATTAGTTTATTTGATGGAATGAAAACGCAAAATATGAACGGAATAAATTCAAAAGACGAGGCGCTGATAGCGAAATTGAATTCACTGCCAATAAATTATTGGGATTTTAAAAACGCTGACACAAAAGAATTAACACATGGACTTCATAATTATCCTGCTGTTATGGTCTACCCGATAAGCCGTAATATTTTAAAAATTATAAAATCATTGCAGCCTATTGAGACACTTTTAGATCCGTTTTCAGGTTCTGGAACAGTATTGGTAGAAGGCGTTATTGCAGGCGTGAAAAAAATATATGGCAATGACCTCAATCCGCTTGCTTGTTTATTAAGCGAAGTAAAAACTATGCCTATATCAAATGAAAGATTACAAAAATCGTATAATCAGCTAATAATGGCAGTTGAGTTCGAAATGGAAATGCTTGCCGAAATACGAAATTCTGTGGACCATTATATCTTAAATGAATTAAATTTAGATATTACATCAAAAGAGGGTTGGGGAAGTGATGCCCCGAAATATTTAATGCAATTTTTAAATAAAAATAACTGCAATTTAATAAACATACCTAATTTTAAAAACATAGGCTATTGGTACAGACCGCAAGTTATTATAGATCTGCAAATAATTAAAAAATGTATCGAGGAATTGCCAGAAAATGATGAAAAAAAGTTTTTATGGCTTGCTTTTAGCGAGGTTACACGTATTACGTCCAATCGGCGTAATGGAGAATTTAAAATGTTCCGTAATCCTCCTGATAAAATAAATAAATTCATTATTGATGTTAAATGTACTTTTTCAGATATATTAAAATCGAATATTGAAAAAATGTCGGCATTCGAAAATTTATGTAATAACTCTATGTTATCTCCCGATGTTACTATGTTATCTGAAAACGCTATGACGCTTGATAGCATTCCTGATAACAGCATTGATTTTATGATAACTTCCCCACCATATGGCGATAGCAGAACGACAGTTGCATATGGCGAATTTAGCAAATTGTCATTACAATGGCTTAATTTAACCGGAGTTTCATCTGATGATATAAGTGCCATCGATCGAAATCTATTGGGAGGGAAAAAGTATCGGAGTGGATTTGAATATACACTTGATAGCGATATATTATTAAATTCACTTGAGAAAATTAAGGATATTGATATTGAACGGGCTGGCGATGTTTACAGCTTTTATCATGACTTGGACATTGCCATTTCTACTATTGCTAGGAAAATGAAATGCGGAAGTTATCAGATATGGGTAGTAGGCAATAGAACAGTCAAACTTGAAAATTTGCACACAGATTTAATATTAACAGAATTGGGCAAAAGATATGGGTTAGTTCATATCCACACAATTGATAGAAATATATCAAATAAAGTCATGCCGGCACTAAACTCCCCTACTAATGAAGCGGGAAAAAAAGTAACTACAATGACCAATGAACATATTGTAATATTAAGAAAACTTTGATGTAAGTGCCATGCCATTCTTTACCCAATTTGTTCCTTATTTTTAAACAATAATACTTGATCTCTTTCGCGAATACGAAAACCGGTTCCGTGGTCATGTGTCTTCCCGGCATTTTTCCCGCTATGATATTGCCCTATTCGTAAGTCAACATAAATTTTCCCCTGTTCCAATAATGATAAAAATCCATCATAATCGAAATCAGAAACTATATACGCTGAAATAAAGTGGAATTCCTCAATTTTATTATCGTTGCGTGATTCAGCTTTAACATATACAAACTTGTTCGTATACTTTTTATTAAATGCCTTGCGTAGTGATTCTTTATCCCAATATACCTTTTCTATCTCTTTTTCATTGGCAATATAAATCCGTTCCCCGGCGCATTGCACTTTTAATTTATATCCTGTATCGGATATTGGCGTAAAGCTTACAGCGTTTAATGTTGAATGTATAACTTTTTCATCATTATCATAAGCGGAACTGGAATAACCATATTTTTGCCGTAAAAATGTATTTGCTTTTGCAGGTTGCGGTGCGCGAGTAAAAATTGTTAACATACTATTGGAATTTAACCTTGCAGATTTTAACTCATATTCGCCAAAATCTGGTGCATCAAGATTATTCTCAATAATACCGAGCCTATCTTCAAGCGTTTTTCCAATACCTGTTGAACCTGTTCTGTGAGTGGGTATCCAACCCATCTCTCTAATTTTACGGAACTCGCAGATAAAATCATCTAATGTGGTAATCATAATATAAACCTTTCATAACAATATTCTAAATAAACTTATAAAAATTGGAAAACCTATTACATATCATTTAATTTTTCATCAATAAGTAATTTGTATGATTCAATACCAAGCGCATCGGCAATGCGTTGTATATTCTCAAGAGATATACTACGCCGAAAGCATTCTATTGCTCCTATATATGTTCTGTGCATTCCGCATTTTTCAGCAAAAGCTTCTTGGGAAAGCCCTAATGATTTGCGATACCGCCGAAGATTTATACCGAACACTCGAATAATATCCATAAAATTTGCCCTCCTAAATAAATATAATAAGTAATGAATACGAAAAGTCTACATACAATAAGTAGCTTTTTAGAAATTAAAATTAAATCGCTTGTAAAAATTTCTGCCGTTTTCGCAGAAATTTTTATTTTTTTGTTTACAAATGACAAAATATGTGATATAATATGATGTCTTTATAAATTTATCCTGAGCATAGCTCAGTATTATCCCGGAACTTGGTCTATGGATTTAGGATTCACCCGCCGTAAACTATGTTTCGCGGAAGAGCAAAAGAAAAATAATTTAATTTTTTATTTTAAGAAAGGTGAAAAAATTTTTATGCTACTCAAAGAAGAAAAACAACAGGTTATCACAGATAACAAACTGCATGCGACTGATACCGGTTCGCCGGAAGTCCAAATCGCGATTTTAACCGCGAGAATCAATCAATTAACAGAACATCTTAAGAAAAACAAAAACGACCACCATTCCAGACGCGGACTTTTGAAAATGGTCGGACACAGAAGAAATCTCTTGAATTACCTCACTAAAAAAGATATTAACAGATACCGTGAAATCATCAAAAAACTCGGCATAAGAAAGTAAAAGAATAAAAGAGTAAGAGAATAAGTTAGAATAGGAGTAAAATAGAAAATGGCAATAAAACAGTTCGAGTTCAAAAACCATAAAATTTTTGAATACACTCTTGCGGGGAGAAAATTAATTGTCGAAACCGGCAAAATGGCGCAACTCGCAAATGGTAGCGCGCTTATAAAATACGGCGACACTGCGATTTTAGCGACAGCCACGGCGTCTGAAAAACCCCGTGACGGCATAGATTTCCTGCCCTTGTCAGTAGATTACGAAGAAAGATTATACGCAGTCGGAAAAATTCCCGGCTCTTTTATGAAACGTGAGGGACGGCCCTCGGAAAAAGCTATTCTGACGTCGAGAGTCATAGACAGACCTATACGCCCTCTCTTCCCGAAAGATTTGAGAAACGACGTAGTTTTGTCTCTGTTGGTTTTATCCGTGGATCAGGACAATTCGCCTGAAATCGCCGGAATGATCGGCGCGTCGATTGCGCTGACTATATCCGATATACCGTGGAACGGACCGATCGGCGGAGTTTTCGTCGGATTGTGCAACGGCGAAATAGTGTTAAATCCCACAGCTGCCGAGAGGGAAATCAGCGATCTGGAACTTACCGTCGCCGCATCAAAAGAAAAAGTCGTCATGATTGAAGCCGGAGGTAACGAAGTGCCTGACGATATCATGTATAACGCAATAATGGCGGCGCATGAGGAAATCAAGCCGTTGATTGATTTTATAAACAAAATAAAAACGGAAGTAGGGAAAGAGAAATTCGGATATGAATCTGCGGAAGTAGACCACGATTTGTATGACAAAATAAAAGCATTCGCGGCAAACGACGTAAAATTTGCGCTCGACACAGACGACAAAACAGTCCGCGAGGAAAGACTCTTGGGAGTTTACGAGAAAGTTTTCGAGTATCTGAAAACAGAATATCCGGCTTCGCCGGAAGCAGCGGATTTTGTCGGAGAAAACGAGCCGATGATTAACGAGTGTATGTATAAACTCCAGAAAGAAATCGTAAGACGCTGGCTCCTGGACGAGCAGAAGCGCGTAGACGGCAGGAAAATGGACGAAATCCGTCCGCTTTCCGCAGAAGTCGGGTTGCTGCCGAGAGTTCACGGCTCCGGCATGTTCACAAGAGGTCAGACGCAGGTTCTCACAACCGCCACTCTCGCCCCGATAAGCGAGCAGCAGAAATTGGACGGCTTAGACGAAGAAGAAGTAAAAAGATATATGCATCACTACAATATGCCGGGATATTCCACAGGTGAAGCAAAAGCGTCGAGAGGCGCGGGACGGCGCGAAATCGGACACGGCGCATTGGCTGAACGCTCGCTTATACCGGTCCTGCCGTCCATAGAAGAATTCCCGTATGCGATAAGAACAGTTTCGGAAGTCATATCGTCAAACGGCTCGACTTCGCAGGCGTCCGTGTGCGGCTCGACTCTTGCGCTGATGGATGCCGGAGTGCCGATAAAAACCCCTGTCGCCGGAATATCGTGCGGACTTATAACTGAAAACGAACGCTGGATGACTATGATTGACATTCAGGGACTCGAAGATTTCTTCGGGGATATGGACTTTAAAGTCGCAGGAACTCACAAGGGCATAACGTCTATTCAGATGGATCTGAAAATCGACGGCTTGACGCCGGAAATTATTAAAAAAGCGTTTGAAGTCACACAAGCTGGAAGAATTATGATTCTCGACGAAGTCATGCTTAAATGCATCGACAAGCCCAAACCCGACGTTTCGGAATACGCGCCGAAGATGATAACAACTAAAATAGCGGTCGATAAGATACGCGAAGTTATCGGCACAGGCGGCAAAGTTATACAGAAGATTGTCGCGGATACCGGCGCGAAAATCGATATCGAAGACGACGGAACGGTATTTATCGCCGCCGTGGATAAAGCCGCGGGTTATAAAGCTCTCGAAATGATAAACGCTATCGCAATCGATCCCAAAGAGGGTGATATATTCCACGGCAAAGTCACCGGAATACTTTCGGGAATCGGCTGTTTTGTAGAGTACCTGCCAGGTAAAGAGGGCATGGTTCATATATCCAGACTCGCGAACAGGCGGGTTGAAAAAGTCGAAGACGTGGTAAAAATCGGCGACGAATTTGACGTTATGTATATGGGAATAAATCCAAAAGGCAAAACAGATTTGTCAAAGAAAGACGCGGACAACGCAAAAAATAAAAATAATAAATAATAAATAAAATAATATGTAGGTGACCACCCCGTCGGCTTCGCCGCCACCCCTCCCCAGAGGGGAATTTTGCCTGACATTCGGAAATTTTTCCAAATTCCCCTCTGGGGAGGGGTGGCGGCGAAGCCGACGGGGTGGTCTGAATTTAAATATATAAATTTCAGGTTTGGGGGTAAAGAAGTTGCTCAGCGATATAGAAATTTCAAGGAATGCGCAAATCAAGCCCATAAAAGATATTGCGAAAACTCTTGATATAGACGTTGAAAACGATATAGATTTATATGGAAGATACAAAGCAAAGATAAACGAGCCCTGTTATGACCGGCTTATGAAAAAACCGGAGACAGGCAAGCTGATTTTAGTTACGGCAATGAGCCCGACTAAGTACGGCGAAGGCAAAACAACGATGTCCATCGGGCTTGGACAGGCTCTGCACGCTTTGGGAAGGAAAACCGTAATCGCCTTGAGAGAGCCGTCATTGGGTCCTGTTTTCGGTCTCAAAGGCGGAGCGGCAGGCGGAGGATATTCGCAGGTTATCCCAATGGAAGATATAAACCTGCATTTTACCGGGGATTTCCACGCAATCACGTCGGCGAATAATCTTCTGTGCGCAATGATAGACAATCATATTCATCAGGGAAACGAACTCGGCATAGAGACGAGCAGAATAACGTTTTCGCGCTGTATGGACATGAACGACCGCGCCCTGCGCGAAGTAATGGTTGGTCTCGGCAAAAGGACAAACGGGATTCCCCGTCAGGACGGGTTCAGAATAACCGCCGCAAGCGAAATAATGGCGATATTCTGCCTCGCCGAAAGTCTCGGCGAGCTGAAAGAAATGCTCGGAAGAATAACAGTAGGCTATACTTTTGACGATAAGCCGATATATGCGAAAGATTTGAAAGCGGACGGCGCGATGTGCGCCCTTTTAAAAGAAGCGTTCCAGCCAAATTTCGTGCAGACTTTAGAGGGCGCGCCTGTTTTACTTCACGGTGGTCCGTTCGCAAATATCGCGCATGGGTGCAATTCAATAAGGGCGACGGCAGCCGCGCTTAAACTCTCGGATTATACTGTCACGGAAGCCGGTTTCGGCGCGGATCTGGGAGCGGAAAAATTTCTCGACATAAAATGCAGAAAAGCTAAATTCAGTCCCGACGCTGTTGTGCTTGTCGCAACTGTCAGGGCGATAAAACTCCACGGAAACGAAGACTTGACGGCAGGATTTCAGAATGTTCTGGCGCACGTCGAAAATCTCAGAAAATTCAACGTCAATCCGATTCTCGTCATAAACAAATTTCCGTCGGATTCAAAAGACGAGCTTGACACGGTGAAATACCTGTGCGCAAAATACAGTATCCCGGCGTCTGTATCGACGGCGTTCGAAGACGGCGGAAAAGGTTCGGAAGACCTTGCCAAGAAAGTCATAGATATATGCGAGTCGCAGTCAAACGGCGCGAAGAAAATAAACTTTACTTACGAGAACTGGGATTCCGTAAGAGATAAAATCGGGAAGATAGCGAAAAATATTTACGGCGCGTCAGGCGTTATATATTCCGAAAAGGCGGAAAGCGTTTTAAATCAGATACGTGAACTGGGATATGAAAAAATGCCGGTATGCATGGCGAAAACTCAATATTCATTGTCTGACAACCCGAAACTTTTAAACAGACCGAAAGATTTTGAACTGACTGTGAAGGACATGGTGATTCAGACCGGCGCGGGATTTATAGTCGTTTTGACAGGGGATATTATGATTATGCCCGGATTGCCGAAAGCGCCAAACGCCGAAATTATAGACGTGGATGAAAATGGAAATATTATTAATTTATCTTGAGTTTTGTATAAATAAATTTACAATGATGTCGAATAATATAAATGAAAGTAAAAATACACGTAAATAACAGGAATAAAATTGAAAAGGAAGGAAAATATGCAATGAATAAAAAATCAAAAAACTCTGGGTTAAAACAAAAAATACTTGTAACCTCCGCTATTATAATGCTGGCAATTGTCGTTATTATATCCGCGCTTTTTATCGTTTTTTTAAACAGCGAATTTAACAGCGAGGTTAATTCCGCGAGAAACGATTTTGACAGTAATATAAAAAATGCAGTGGAAACTATTATAAGCGCCTTACAGGCAGATTATCAGAGGTATACGGACGGAACGATTTCCCAGGACGAGGCGATGGAAACCGCCAAAACAATCGTGCGGGACGCGCGTTATAACAGCGGCGCGCCCGGCGCGTCGGGCGACGGATATTTTTGGGCGGACATGGCGGACGGCCTTTGCGCCGTGCATTATAATCCCGCAAATGAAGGGGCAATGCGGTGGGATTCCCAGGATCAGGAAGGCACATATTATGTCCGGAATTTTATCAAGAACGGGGATTCAGGCGGCGGTTACTCCGATTTTTACTTCGGCAAACCCGGCGATGAAAACGGCTCTTATCAAAAAAGGGCGTATACCGAAAAATTTGCGCCTTACGGATGGTATATCAGCACAGGAAACTATTTCGAGGATACCGACAAAATTATTAAAGGAATCAGGGATACACAGACAAGGGATATTATTATACTATTGGTCGCAAGTCTTTTAGCCGTAATTATCGGGGTGTTTGTTTTGTCGAAGAATATCGACAATATTGTAAAACTTATCCGCAATCTTGTCGGCAATATTGAAAATTCCACAAATAGAATAAATACGGAGATAAGCAACCTTGCCGGTTCGTCAGGCCAACTGGCAAGCGGGAGCTCAAAACAGGCGGCGTCAATAGAAGAAACGTCGGCAACAATGAATGAAACGGCGTCGATGGTCGCGCAGAATGCCGAAAACACGAGGCTTGCGGCTCAGATAGCGGCAGACGCCACAGAGACGGCAAACAAAGGCATGAAAGAAATGACGGATATGATTAAGGCGATGAACGAACTGAAAGATTCGAGCGATAAAGTCGGCAAGATAGTGAAGACGATAGACGATATAGCTTTTCAGACAAATCTGCTGGCAATCAACGCGACAGTCGAAGCGGCGCGGGCAGGCGGAGACGCGGGCAGGAGTTTCTCGGTGGTCGCGGTGG
>Ga0123357_10003540_pt1 | contig 17955 bp, 8 predicted proteins | sample TergutEmb28metaG_FD_89873 | JGI IMG/M metagenome (GOLD analysis project Ga0123357, IMG submission 89873) | Embiratermes neotenicus P4 segment gut microbial communities from Petit-Saut dam, French Guiana - Emb289 P4 | ecosystem: Host-associated > Arthropoda: Insects > Digestive system > Gut ... | reverse complement strand
TTGCATCGTGATAAATTCTTATAATAAAACCAACTAGATGCACTAATTTCTCAAATTTATTTTTGGAATAAAACTCTACATGTTTCGGACAGTTACTCTGTCCGTCATCAGGAGTTTTTCACTGTACACAAAGTAATTGTTTATGTCATACAGGTGTGCTGATAGCTTGCGAGCAGGATCAGGACGTTTCGTCCTGATCCTGTCAGTAAACCTGTATGACATACACCATTGCTGTGTGTGCAGTAAAAAATCTCCTGATGATGGACAGAGGAACTGTCCGAAACATGTAGAGTTTTATTTAAAAAATAAATTTGAGAAATTAGTGCATCTAGTTGGTTTTATTATAAGAATGTTCTCTATGAGGTACGAAATTCTCTGTGTGCGTAGGCCTAATAATTAATTCATTCATTCACTCTGTTTCTGTCTTACGAGAGCTCCATAGCCTCTTCCACCCAGATATTTAATTACGTAACCTAAGCCAGACGAATCCATTCTACAACTTCATATACAATTTTCTGCACACCGACTTCAGCATTTTTGTCGAAAGTAGGTCTACGCCTTCCACTCGCCATTCTCCTGTGTAGTGATCAAATTTTCCATCCCAACTAACTTGATTACACAAGTCAGTAGTGCACTTACTTAGCAAGTTCTGCTAGTGCAGTTAATATGAGAAACAACAGTCTAACGCAACCCAATGCACTGCGCTCTGAGGTACCGCAACAAGTTAAGGAGCTCAAAATGTACTGGCTTTGAAATGAATGGTCGAAGGTACAGGAAACCTCAAGAAACGGCAGAGGGGGAGGAGGTGTATTGTTCTACTTATTTAGTATGTTCGGCGCTAGAGGAAAAGTTGGGGGGGCGGGGGGGAGATTCAGTGTCACGCCCCGACCGCTTTATTACAGGGAAACTCTATTGTAGAGGAAGCTGGGTGGGCCCCCAGGTCCCTTCTGGACGAAAGTAAAGAAGAGAAAAATGTCTTCCCCGCACCGGGGTTCAAACGCTGAACCGTTCAGCCCGTAACAGTCGCTATACCCCCCTCCCCCCTCACCCGGCCCCGGCCCCTCCAGGTTCATATAAGTTATCAACGTCAAAAATATTTCCATTAAATGCACAGTATCCCTGCTCCGTGTTCGGGAGGTCCCGGGTTAGGTTCCCGATTCGGTGTCAGGTTAATATCATTCACTTTTCTGTGAACTTCGTAAAGCTTTCCAGAAAATAACGAGACGGTAGTACAAATTATGGCACATCCGCTTATTTCCGGAATCGAGTTCAGATCTCACTGGAGAAGTGCACTAGATTATTGTGCTAACCACTGAGACAAGTGCAACAGCTCTGACCTTGGAATGTAGGGAATAAATTTATCAGCGTTATGGCAAACATGCACATGAAGACGCCAATACAGTCGAATCAGGTATCGTTGTGCAGACCTAAATAAAATACACCTCGCACAATTTATAGCATAATATTCATGTAGTATATTCTTCTGAACGTTCAAATATTCTACGACGCAAGGTCATGTCGACTGGTCATTAGTTACCGAGGTTTCGAAAGAATCCACCAAGACTAGAAAGTATTAAACAAGTCAACTGCCTTTACAACATTTTTTGTGGCGCTGCGGCCCATCTGAGGCTATGACCTCCTCATTCATAAGGTTCCTAGATCACACACAACGATGCACCACATTTGGTACGATTCCTATGGACGAATGATCAGCCCGACGCATAGACCTCTACCTGACAACACATAACACTCACAAGAGACAGACATCCATGCACCCGGCGGGATTCGAACCCACAATCTCAGCAGGCGAGCGGCCGCAAACCTACACCTTAGACGGCGCGGCCAGTGAGACCGGCTTTACCAACATATATTGTCACTTATTCATTCGTTGAGACTCCTATGCGTGCGTCATTATACAGGGCGTTTCATAATGTACTCCGGGATTACAAAAATTTATTATAGGAAAACCGTACGACATGTATTTACGAAACATGTACAGATAGAAGGAATAATTCAAAAATGTTTTTCACAGTAAGTTGTTTTTATCGTAGTTCACATTTCTGCCGCTAGGCGATGCTGGTGTATGTAGTGAGAAAATGGCCACTCATGGGGAGAAGTCGTTTTGTGTGTTGGAATATCACACGAGTAAGTCGGTGGTTACTGTGCAACGTGCATTTCGTGCGAAGTACGCAAAGGACCCGCCTACAGGACCTCGCTGACCTATAGGCACGGATCATTGCAGCAGTGAAGAATATCGATGCACCCATGTCGACCCGTGTGTGACAAGAACTTGAATATCGTGCCGATGTGTCACGTGTCACCCGTGGTGCATACGTCGAACATCTAAAGTTGTTTTATCAACGTTTCGCAGTCACGCTTAATGAACTGCAAACTGTGAACTTATTTCATTATGGAGTTGTGTTCTTTCCGTGTCCACCTCGTTCTGTTTCCTTTAAGAGTCTCTGGGCAAGCGTCCACGGAACAAAAAATAATCCGTGATTCGAAGAGATAACTCCGTGCGTGTCCTACCTGGGTTGAAGAGGGCTGGGGTTCCGTACTTTGATCTTCTGTTGAGTCCTCATCCTGACGCCAGGCGCCACTAATGCTTCTGACGTCACCATCGCCTTCGCTGCAGCTATTTCTGCAGCGAATGAGAAAAGCCTTATTGACAGCACAATTAGAACTTCAGTAAATTTAGTTCTAAAAAAATCTACGCACTTAAGCAAAGTGTGTGGACTACATCACCGCGCAGCAGCTTAATATTCAACACACTGGGGCTAGAGACAAATGTGAACGAAGCCTTTACACTTCTCACCCCAAGTAGAAAATAATGGTGAGGACATAAATCTTCAATTATACGGAATATCCTGGAATTGATCAACGAGTTGACAGAGGGTTTTATCTTTACAAAAACGATCAAACGAAAAGGCATTCATTTTTTAGGTGGTCTCTTATAAAAAATTTTAAAATATCCCACAACAAAATCAATTCAGAAGAAGTCAGCAAACAAACAAACAAACAAACAAACAACGCAATATCTGCTAGAAGTCATGTCTACCTAGCTTGTAGGAACTTCCTTTAATGTAGAAAATTATTCGGTGATTCACCAGTACATATTTCTTATGATGTGTCCGCTAACACCAGGGTGTGATTGCTTATAAAACTGCATCCAAATTGAACAAGATTAACCTTTTGGCGCCGGAATTATTTTTTTAATTTTAGCACATCCTGTATATAAAATGTAAATAATACAGGAACCAAATACATTAGATTTATGAAACAAACTGCATTTTGAAGAGGAAAAAACGGAGAGTATATACCGTGTTTAAAATATTCCGTACTTATATTTGTTGAATAAATATATAAAATGCAACGTTTAGAGGTTAGCGGTGCGGTACGACCACTATAGTCGTCATTAGGCGTCAAAAGGTTAATATAATGAAAGGAATACAACTCCTCAGTTCACAACTTTTATTAGTGATTGTGAAGGCACATGAAATAAAAGTTGTGAATTGGCGGGTTGTATTTCTTTCATTATGCATTCTACGAGCATAATGGGGACGCAACACTTTAAAAAAAAAAAAAGATTAACATTGCTAAAATGTGGTGTTCTTAATTAGTTTAGAAATATCACAAAACCTTTGTGAAAACTGTATTTTAAATAACAACTAATAAAGTTTTCACAAATAAATCATTGCAAAAGAGAAACCTCTACCACATTTCTGTCAAATTTCGTAATTGTTCGGCTTCAAGTTGCTTTAAAACTGAATCTAAAATGACACAATTGACTTTGTTAAGACATGATTTATAACTTCCCCTTAACCAGCTCACGATAGCGTCCACGCACGGAAACAGGTGAATGCAGCAAATAAACCGTCTAAAAGTTAAGTCCAACGAATTGTGCTCTTCTTGGAAAGCTAATAGTCTCTCAGCTAGTCAGGAACAGAACCAAACTTTATGAAACCCGATGACTGTCTACCGTATTGTCAAGCCACACAAATCCAAATCCTTGTATTATCCGTCTTCTTCTTCTCGAAGAACCATCTCAAGCAACAAAACGTTTGATTGCATAAAAGGTTTAAAGTTTTTTGAAAGTTGAAAAATATTTCTCATTCCCTTGGACATAAATTTCATTAGTGAGTGTTAACCGATTAAAGCCTATCGGTAACTATATTTACCACATACTGAAACATTAAAAACTATACGATATCCAGCGCATTTATGTGTCCCGTTTGATTCTCACAGTATTATTGCTCCCTGAAGATTACTATTCGATTGGTTTCTACAAAGAAGTACTGCGTTCTCTGTAAGGTAGAAACTGAAATGTTATAAAGGTGTACATGTTCATGCTACTCATATCAGAATGACGAGCAGACGAAGTCTGAAAACCTCAAAATCGAGAATATTTCTCCAACCCCCAGCATGAAAGCCTTCCACTCACGTATAGTCTTTTCTTTAAGTCTAGTCTTCTGCTATACGTCAAAGTTACGTACCTCTCTCTGTCGTCGTCTCTCTCGTTTTGTCTCTGCTTAGTGCTCAGCAGGGTAATGTGAAAGTTTGTGTATTCCAGTAGAGTTTTGACACCACATAAAAGCTTTAGTTATTACGTCATAACGTTTTCAGGGAGTGCCAGTAAGTCTGTTAATTATTATGGCAGGCCCGATGCTTATCTACCATTCTTGGTTGCAGGACTAATTACAGTCTTCAGCCCTTAAAAAACAGATTTGTGGACTGTAATTTGTAGGGTAGCCTAAAACATGGGACAGCTATGGGCCAAGTCCTTCACAATTCGCCTGTTCTTTCACTCCTCCTTAAATTACAAAGGGGAGGAACCAGCGTTTTGTATAAAACGAAATGCAGTGTGAAACATCGCATTGTACAGTACTTTCATTAAAAGATACACAAGAATATAAAGTCCAACACAACTTTTAATTGATAAAACAAACCACAAAGTTTGATAACATAGCTACATGTTTTGGCTAATGACAAAGCCATTAGTAGTCTGTTTTGTAATATATATATATATATATATATATATATATATGAGGGAGAGTGGGAGGGCAAGGAAGGCAGGGAGGGAGGGACAGAGAGGGGGAAAAAAAGAAGTTATGGCTTTTTAAACAAAGCATATTGTCAAAGTTGGTGAAGTGGAACGTGCATTTGACTGGTGTCATAGCATGGGTTTTTCTTTCTGTCAGACTGAATTACCGTTAATTTTAATCTAACATGAAATTCACTGTATTAATTTGGTTTTGATAGAAATTTACTTAAGAATTTTCTTATTGTGCTTGTGCCTTTCGATTTTTTCTTCAAAATATAGTTTTGTCATCTTCTAATTCAAGTTTACTATGTGTTTAATACCACGTATCATGTGAGGTTAACGCAAACTAATGTGTCAGTCATTTTCAGATGCCCTATGTTACTGCAGAGGAAAGTATGAGACTGCTAATGAACAGAGTAATTCCAAACAGAACTCAGTTCACATTGTTTGGTAGGAGTACACTTACTGCCATCTTGTAGTAACTTGTAAGGTAAGATTAAACTGTAAACAGACATAAATAAGAATTGATTCTACATAACTTTCTGGAAGTGACAGTAAAATCAAGAAGACACTACAAGCAACTGAAATTTAAAAAAAAAATAAATAAACAGGAATAGACAGCTGTGTATGAAAATTAGGCAGATCAACATGTGAAGCAGGAGGGTGAAACTCCATGAAGTTACCACAAAATTGAGTCACAGGTTACACAAACCTCTTCTCAAACTTGTTGACCTTACAAGTGAGTGTAAACCTGAGAGGCAAAATTTCCAGGCAAGAATGCCATATTTGTTTGTCCAATGGAGACAAGTGGGCTGATTTCTTCTATTCCACGTATAAATTCTTTGATTCAATGTGTAATACTCCAATGACATTCCAACTGACGTGGTAATCATCACATGCACATTGGGCTAGTTAGGAACTTTTTCGCAAATGTAGATCCTGGCACAGTTTCAGGAAATCCTGAAGTTTCAAGGCCTCATACCCTAAAGATCTCTTTCATGTCTATAACCAAGAAGTGAATTATACAGGATATGTTTATTTTTGCAAATTGTATGTAGCTTTATCAAGTATGAAAATTCTTTTCACATCTCAATAAACATTGCGATTACCGCCTTCATGATGAAAAAGCTGGAATGAGGATGCAGCCTAAAATGTGGCTCTTGCAGTCATAATTGGCACACATCAAATCTTGGGAAAAGTACCAAAAAAAAAAGTGACTTCTGAGAAAAATATTTTCAGTTATGTATATAAAATAATGTTGGGGTGTCCACACTAAACTTATTTGTACTTGTGGCCTGGTACAACTTTAGGAATCCACAAAAATATGAAAGTGGCTCAATTTCTTACAGTTATGTCAATAAATATTAATGTTGCTAGGTTTTTCAGATGATATACATTTAATTATACATACCGTAAAAATATATGCAAACATAGAAATTTGCACAAAGGCAGACCAATGTTGTATATTACGTATTCTTAAATTTGTCATAACTTTCTGCAGAGGCACGAACAAGTTAATCCTTCCATCAACTGCTTATTACTATATCTCTCATAAAATAATATTAAAAACCTCCTGTATTTGTGCTTCAGTTTTATCAAAGTTACTTCTTACTAAAAGTAAACTGTATGAATGAAAATAAAATTAAATATGTTATTATCGAATAACACAAAATGCATCTCAAAGTAAAATGTAGTGCCTGAGCCATAGTTAGAACTCTGTATGTATTATTTTACAATGTTTGGTAAGCATAATAAACACACACACACAATACATTGCAAGGAGAAATGGCCCAAAAGAACAAACAAATTATACTTCTCACAAAATAAAGGACAAAACACCACCACAGCCCACAGTGAAAGTAATTCAACACATGAAAGCAGTTACATGAGCAGACGCTTGATGTAAAATGAAATAACTCTATTAACTTCCCTATGGTTAATTCAACATTAATTTGTGTTCAATTATTGTATTATGCTTGTCCTAAAACTGTATATTTCCTTTGCTGTATGTGATTTAAAAACAAATTTAAAAAGATTTTAGGAATGGCATTAGAAATCTGACTGTGTGAAGTATAATGTATTCAATACTACAAAATTGTTCTTTGTGACGAACAAATGACACAGACTGCTAGCAACTGACTGCCGTTGAAGTACACAAAATGAACTTCACTGTCAATTTATAACTGCTACTAACAACTAACAGTTACTAGTCCTGGGAATAAGCTCTTTGTGCAGCAAATGACTGTTCCCTTATTATGTCCTGCAAATGGCCAGCAGATTATAAATTCTAATGCAGTTTGTTTGGTAGTTTATATCAGAATATGAAACAAATAATTCTATTCTGTATATTGAAGATAATCCCATTAGACTTCAAAACTTATACAAAAGACTCCACTGCCATTCATGGCAGGTGGAACTCAAATTTATGTCTACTCTTTAAAATGAAGCAAGCTTCTGTACAAATCACAGTGAGAGTGTATCATTTCATGCCCCCCCCCCAGTATCCAGTTTTCGAAATAAAAAGTTCTGGCATTTCTAACTTGCTCTACAGAATGTTACAGCAACTGAAAATGAAGGTTTTATTGACTGCTAAATTGACACATTATAAAACAGACATTCACCAGCTCACTTGCTACTTTAAATAGCCTGATGAAATTCAAATATACACTACATCATAACTAAACTTGTTTCATAAATGCATCCTGTGTATGATAAAAAAACATTAATGGAAGCCACATATGCCTGCAGTAAGTAAAGTTACCTGAAACTGATGATTACAAATGCAGAAACCTTCTTTATACAGTCACATACAGCAACGTTTCTGAGTAGTCAAGAATAACATACACACAAATTTCTTATGAAATATAAAAAAATTAATAAGAAAAATCATGTCTAGTGTCATTACATTATTTTTTCTCTATAATTTAATTTTTATGTAACTTTATGTAAATGGTTTGGAACAATATTAGGCCTAAATTTAGCCTCTAGAAGCCAGTTGACTTGTAATATGATGACTCTAAGGGAAAAATATTTCCACCAACTAACCGTTTATGACAATAATAGTATAATATGTTCTGAGCAAGAGTCTGGAATTAATTTTCCTCAACCAAAGATACGTGTATTTTCGCACAACAACAGAATCTTTTTAGCCAGACCAAAATTTCATTTAGTACATAAAATATAGTGTGTAAAATAACGTAAAAGAAAAATATGTGTTTTTACCTTTAAGCAAGCCAAGTGAGTCTTCAGTATAGTGTCTGCATGATGCAAAGAAGACACAAGACACATGCACATGAAAAATAATAAGAAACACACAATTAACCAATTGCAAGAGGTCCAGAAGCAGGGGGAACCAAACTTATTTAACAATGTAAGCAGTGCAGTCAAGAAGCAAGGGAAAAAACAGGATTATGTTTTGAGTTTTATTATTATTATTATTATTATATGTAAGATACAAGGTGCAGTGTAAGTGTAGATTACAACTCAGAAAATGACATTGCACACATTCCAACAATATATAAATGCAAATAAACACAGATTACAGACATTCACAACGTTTATTAAATGTTAAAGATAACCAATGCATGTGAATATTACACCAATATAACAACAAAAATATATAGAAATGAAAGACTTCTTGAAAAATGTCAGTTATGATCGAGTAGATGATTTTTAACCTGATCATTTTCTCTTTTAGTGCAATGGTTTCAAAATTCCATTATAAGTTTGATGGCTTTGGAAATGCATTTAATATTATGGCACGTGACATCTACTTTTACAATAAAAACATCCCATTTGTTTTACGTGGATCAAAATTTGAATGGAGAAAATTCTGGCAAAGTTATTCAGATTTCTGCTCTAAAACAGTTTCACATTCTTTGGCACTGGAAGATACGCAATTAATAAACAGAAATTTTAAAACCATTGTATTTAATTTTGAACAAATATTTAAGAGCATATTAAAAATGATGTATTTCTCTACTGCAAGTCACACTTCAGTTTCACAGAAGTGGAGAGAATTTCTTATTTTCCTCTCGCCAAATCTGTCAGGCTCTACTTGATAACTTCCATTCAAGCTATTAGAACAAGTGGAGACTACTTGGAGCCTAGATGAATCTTGGTCGCATCTGTAAAGAAGACATTCAACAACTGACCACTGTATTGGTTGTACTGCAAGGAGGTCTCACCTTTCAAATATTAATGTGGTAGGCAAGTGGGTGGACTAGTCTTGAATCACTTTCCAGTATTGCAATAAACAAGACCCATTTTGATATAAGTGCACTGCAGCAAAAATTTGAATATATTCGTGTGTTTGCTAACTAACAGTAATTTTATACAGAAAATCAACTGGCTGACATCCCTTGATTTACGGTGACAAAGCTGCATAAAAGTTCAGAACACTGTGCCTAAGACACTATTATTAGCTATTCATACTGAAATAATGGCAGTAAAGTAGTTGTTTGATACAGAGCTCCTGAATATACTTAAAGATACAGCTGAAGAAAGGATATGACAGAATAAATATTACATAGCACAGGTCTTTCACTTGAAGACAAGAGCAGGAACCTATAAATAAATCCAATTTTAATGCCAGGTGAAGTGTCAGTTACCCAATGAAAGAGAAGCATTTTCATTTCATTATATTGCTCTCATGAGTTAACACAGCGTTGTGTTATAGCAGTTGTTTATATTAATCTTATTATTGTCAGCATAGGAGGGATCAGACAATTCACTTTAACATCATCCAGCAATTTAAAACACAGATGAGGACCTTAAGGATAAAACATGGAAAGTTTATATGAAACTTTCTTTCTGAAAAAAAATTTGAGCTCTAATCTTCTATATAAGATTACTCAAACTTCCCTTTTACTAAACAGATTTAAGTTATTGATGTTCACCTTCAAGCTAATGTGATAAAACCATCTCAGATGGAGTTATAAAGTGGGCCAAGACTTCATGACACAGTACTCATGTAAAGTAACAATTCTAGTGTGTGTTTAATTTACCCACATGCAAGCATCAGCCAAAGATAAATCAGAGTGCTAGCTAACATATCCTTAGTATAATAAGTGTAGAAAAGAAACATACTGAGAGTTACACACACTGATGCAGACAGGCTGTTAATTAAAACAAACTGTGTTATAATTGTCCATGGCAAAATAATGGCATAAAATTTAAAATAAAAGAAGGGTTTATGCAACATAACAGATTAAACACCTACATGCACTAAACAGCATTTTAAGTATAACAAAACACCTTTCTGTATATGAAATATATTTTATTATGAGAGAAATTTGTGTAAATTGCAGTGTGTTTATTCATGAACACATTTTCTAAGTGGAAGTTCTAAATTTTAGGAAAGTTATTAATATTTTTTTGTGGTCTCATATTAGAGAAAATCAAATAAGGCATTACAATGTGATATTAGTTCATGTTTGTTACATTAGCATATCAAATCACTCACTTTTTGCTACATCAGGACAGCAGATAACTGAATGTCTGCTACATAAGGATGTCAGAACACTTAATGATTTTTGATACATAATTAATAAGCCGATTCTTTCCATATATAATGAAGTAATAGTAGTGATACCCCATAAGCGAAATGAGCTTTGTAGCTTTCAATTTGTTAGCAAAGCGCTATGTCAAAAACTAAGTTCAATTAGACAGCTGCAATTTTTTTATGGTTTAATTCACATCACTGTCAGTATGTCAAAACGGACAGTGACTGGGGAACGACCTGCAAAGTATTCAGAAGTACTCATGGTTTAATATGGACACAGCGACTCAGTAAAACCATGCCCTCACCCCCACCCCACCCTGCTTCTGTCAGGGTGGGTGGTGTTCCACCATGGACTCAAGTTCTACCAATGTACAAGACTCTACCCCAAGTGACCAAAATAACTTACAAAAAAAAATAATATACATAACAGCTCAGTCACTATAGCAACTAAGCTAGAGGCTGGAAAGCCTAAGAGTAATGATTCCATTCCCAGAGGGAACAGCAGATTTTTTTCTTCTCCAAAGTGTCCTGACTTGCCCTGGGGCCCATTCAATATCATATTCAATGTGTATCAGGGGTTCACTTCTTGGACAAAATGGTCAGAGCATGAAGCTAAATTACTCACCTTTATCCAGGGCCAAGGGCAAGAGTGCATGGGGCTACACATCTGCTCCCCTATGTGCCTTCATGCCTGACCTCTTACTCAACCAATAAAACACCATTTTGTGGCAGCAAGTTGCAAGTTTCTCATCCTTTCAGTATGAAGTTTGATTCACATTACTACTGTGCTAGCTATCAAAATGTAAATATCTGTAATCAGCCAACTCTTTTCGATATGAATGGTAAAAACTTAACCTAGATTCAACATGCTTCACTTATATGAACTAATGAATGATTTTTGGTGATGTAATTCAAATGCCCTTGTATCCTGTAAGAACAAGTTCTACTAAAGTGCTACAGTTGAACTGTAAATACCATTGTGCTGTCAAGCAACAAATCAATTATACTTCTTGTTATGTAAAAACAGAAACTGTCAGTAAGTGTTCAAAACTCAGTACTTAGAGTCAAAAGTTTTACTCACTGAAATATCACTCCAAGTACTTACCTACGCTCTGTAGAGCTTGGAGAGGCAGTTTCTGTTGCAGAAGGGACTGAGTGTGTCCTTCGACCCCTACAACATGTAGTTGTAGAAGACTATAAACTTTCATGCATTTTTGTATAGTTCAGAATTTATGAATAATGGAATAAATACAGTCAGCATACTTCAATGTTCAAGCTTCAATATATACTATAAAACATAACCTATTAACCTATTTATCTTACTACTTCTACTGTTTCAACATGACAGCATATCTCTCAGAATAATTAATGCAATAAGTCAATGGAACAAAGTATTTCTTGGGAACCTGTCACAGCCAGTAAAACATTCCTTTTTTTATATGGTATCTGAAGATTAGCTATGTAATGTTCCCTTTGTCACAGGTTTCCTGTAGTTGCACTGAAGATGAAGAAAGCAACTTCCTGCAAAATACTAGTACCAATCTAGCAAGCCACAGCATGCCACATCACAGGAGACCATAATTTGGTGAAAAATTCTACCAAATGGCTTAAAAATGCCAAGATATGACAACAGGCTTGCCTGTATGCAATATAAACCCTGGATTAACAAATCTGGGATAATGAAAGCAACTTAAGTGGCAGACACAGTCATTCATGCACTTGGTAAGAAATTTTACTTAAAAACACAATATAGCCCCCAGAGGCATCACAATATAACTGGTATGGAAGGATGTGTTTCAGGGTGTCAGGAAGATGGAGGGAATAAAGATAATGTTTGGAATAGGTCACTACACTGGGCTGATGTTTTATGTCCCTCCAAGAAGATGACAGCTACATATCCATACAAACCTTCTTCCAATTTGTTGTTGCTTTACTTCATTTAGAAGGCTCATCGTTGATGTTGTTAAGCGTGTCTGAAATGCTTGCTGAAAAACAGAAAGAAAGTGCTGGTTATGTGTCACTTATACATAAAAATATTTCGAACTCGTATCTGTACCTAAACAAACATTTAACTCTGCAAATGTATTGCAAGTACTTGCAATGCACTTCTCACATGAATGTCCACAACACTTTCCATTACCAATTAAAATTCTAGAAATGCACAGTGTTCTTTGCGTTGCAAACTCCAATACAGTGTTCCCAAGTTGAATTTTGACCATGCAAACCAGTTTCCCAGCACACAATATAATTTATTAAACTGAATGCCCAAATGTGTATAAAAATGTAAATCAGCATAATTTAAATACCACACAGCCTACAAGTATGCGTGGTAATGTAAATTAAAATTAAATTTTAAAATAGGAACATTGCACCTTTTGTGCTTCAAAACATACCAACATGGAATCTTGCTCATGTAGTACAAATCCAATTACTTCTAAACTACTAAAGTTTATTCATATTGTTGTACAGTAAGTTACATAGTACAGTTACATTACATTGAGCCGTCATACTAGTGAAACACTAGTTTGAAATCTTAGCTGGTTTACTAGATATTCTCAGGAAAGTTTTTTGTTCTGTACTGAAACATTCGGTCATTTATTTGATTAATTAATGAAACCATAAATATAACCTTGAAAAGGTTTCACAACTACAAGTGTTGACCTGTAAAACAAGTCATCCTTACATTTACATTATACACACAGTGTGTACATGTCACTACTGACTTTAACATACTGCAGCAGACATTTAAATTCGTGTTCCACCCTTTTAAATTTACAGTGGATCAATCATCAGTACAGTATTACTGTTACTTGACAATAGTCCATTTTTATAAAGGTAAAATTAAAATAAAATATTAAAGGAAGATATTAGGTTCAGAGTAATTCAAACATTCAACAATTTCTGTTCAAAATAAAGGCTGAAGTTTTGGTAAAACCAGAAATATTTAACAAACATACAAGTATAAAAGTAAAATATCTTCAAAAAATGTGGACCGTATGTAACTTACTGCTCTTCGTTGACCAATCTTTGAATTTATCTCATATCAGCCTTGTTTTTGTTTTCTTTATGGCTCCAGTACAGGGTGCGGCAGAAATAGTGAAGAATTTTAAAATTTTAGTTACGTGCTTCTCCGCTAGGGTATCATGGAGTGCAGGTATTTGAACATAAGTGGTGACCTTCAGATTTAGTCAACATGGAGCACTGGGGAGTAAGAGAATGTGTGTGTGCTGTGGAACTGTCTATTCTGACAAGGTCAATTACAGAGATTCAGCACGGATTTCGCTGTGAATGGAATCAACAGGAAGCCTCATCTCCAAATGCAATCCGTCGATGGGTAAGGCAGTGGCGTGAAGAAGGCTCTGTCACGTGTAAAAAGCCACCTGGTCGGCCGTCATCAGTTCACACACCTGACAACATTGCCCGAGTGCTGGAGTCCATCAGCCGCAGTCCGAGGTGATCTGCACGTAAGTGCTCTCAAGCCTTACACATGTCTGATAGCAGTGCATGGTGCATCCTGTGTATGGACCTGACTCTTCACCCATATAAACTGCAAGTAGTGCATGCTTTAAGTAATCGGGATAGAGAGATGCACTTGTAATTTTGTTGTCAGTTTGTGGAAATATTGACTGAAAATCCAGACCTGCCGAACAAACCTCTGACGAGTGATGAGGCACATTTTCATCTTCATGGTACATTTAATAAGCAGAACTTTCGATACTGGTCAGCTGCAAATCCTCACAAACTTCATCAATGCCCCACTTATGACTAAAAAGTTACTGTATGGTGCGGTATTTGGTCCAGAGGAGTCATTGGACCCTATTTCTTTGAGGATGAAGATGGAAAAGCCATCACAGTCACATCGCAACATTACACAGAGATGATCAATGAATTTCTGAACCCGAATCTTCCACCAAACAATGGTACCTTGTGGTTTCAACAAGATGGTGCCATGGCCCACATGGCAGTGATTAGCATCGCTGTGCTTCGCCGTTTGTTTCCTCAGTGGGTGATTTCTCGTTTCGGTGATGTGACATGGCCTCCTCGTTCGCCAGACCTAATGGCTCCAGACTTTTTTCTGTGGGGTTATTTGAAAAGTAAAGTGTACAGTACTCTTCCTAGAGACTTACATGAACTCAAAGAAAACATACGGGAAGAATTCGCCAAACTTTCAGAAGAAACACTTCAAACCGTTACGCACACCTTCATAACTCGTGTGCACCTGTGCATTCTGGAGGGTGGTGGCCACCTAAAATACATTGTACACAAAAAGTGAAACTATGTAAAAAAAAAAGCTTAAAACAAAGTTAAGCACCATAGTAAATTGTGACGTGCTAAAATTGCTATCAATTACTTTCAGTAAAATGTTATTCTTATTTATAATTAGTTCACTATTTCTGCTGCACCCTGTATTTGAAGTCCTATTTATTGCTCATGTGATATGCTGAAGTACGCTGTGTGTGATGTGTTAAGTTTCACATGTTCTTTATATTGTACAGCACAAGCATTATCGATAACCAATTCACAACATTCAACCAACAAGAAGCACAACATTGTTCCTTAGAATATCAGACTGAACAACCCTATATGTTTTGATTCACAAGGGATCATCATCTGGGAACCAAACCATAGCAGTAGCGCATAAAACCAAGCAGCCACTTCAATACCTAATGCACATGGTGTAAAACAGTCAACTGTGTATAAAAGTGGTTAATTTAGTTTTATGTGGTATTGTTTGGTTTGGTTCTCAGATGATGAGCCCTTGTGGATTGAAATATGTAGGATTATTCTGTGTGATATTGTAATATGAATATCTAAGGAACAGTAGTGTGCATTCTGTTGCTTGAGTGTTGCGAATTTCACTTCTTCATTTCTATAACTGTAAACCCTAACAACACAGATTATTCTGCTAATATAATAAGAGATAATTAAATTAACTGAGTTTGGACAAACCATATACAAGTAGTATATACAACAGTATACAGTACCATCTGTTACCCAGCAAAACGTAGAATAGAAACTTTACGTATATGCTTCTAGGCTCTCCACTTACAAGTTCCAAATGAATTCCAAACAATATTAACAAAATAATTAAACAAAACAAGAAATAAAATTATTTTAAAATAGTGTTTGTTCATTTTATTATTATTACCGGCAGCGGCGTGGCTCTCATCTCCCTCAAATCAATTTTACGGAAAAAGTCATGCAACAATAAATCTTCCACTGAAGGGAAACGTTGTTCGGATTGTTGAAAGATTGACTCCAGTATTTTCACCACCTGCAGACATAATCATACTGCATTTTATTAATTTTCTCCCTAGGAAACAGCATCTTAGGAGATGATAAATTTTTGCCAAGGAACAGGAAATTCATCTATTTTTATTAAAAATTCAGTAACACAGGAATATAAATTTTGAATTCCACATAGAAATACTAGCCTATATCATAGCAAACATATCAAATTTAAAACAAAGTCCAGTGCACTAGAGAACTAGGGTCAAAAATTGTTTGGAATGATAGGTAACAATAAGCAATTGTAATTCATGGTGAACACAATGCGACTACACATAAAAAATACGTAAAGAGTAATAATCATATTGTAAATGGTAGTGCCCCATGTATTCTCACATCACGACATTTTCTAAAACATTGTTTAGATATGAAAATATAACTAAAGAGTAATAGGTAATTTTCTTATAAAATTCCACTTATTGTTATTTACATCCACATCCCTTGATTAATGACACTTGAATACAATTAAAACATGTATAAAACCTCAATACTGGACACAGATTGATTCACAAGGCTTAAATCAGTAAACAATTAGCAAATTCAGAAATGATTATACTGAACACAATTTCAAATACTTGCTTGCACCCAAAAACCTTTCTGAGGTCACCAAATGCCTGTAGGCATACAGTTGCCAATCCACACTTAAAGCAGCCAATACTGAATACTTCAGACATGAAAGATATTAAAATGTATACAAAAAGAGGCACTTACTTTTGATGTTCTCCTATCTTAAATCGTTATTACACCAGATTTGTGTGCCTAACATCAATAGCCAATTTTATTCACGTAGATTTGTGAAGCTGTTGGTTGTTCTATTACAATGGTATTAGAGTGTAAATGTCTGACATAATTCCACCTCATGTAGAAAAATTGTTCTTCAGATGTGTGTTCAGAAAATTAAAACTGAACATAAATGCGTGAATTACTATAGATGATCAAATTTACAAAATTATGGTCTGGAATAAGAATTCAAACTTCTTATTGAAATCAATTATACTCATGCTGAACACTTACTGACTGAAAATTGCAGCTAAAACTTGTATTAAGAAAACTTCAAATAAATTGTCCCTTGCAATATAGTTATGTCAGGGGCTAACCAATAGGGGATAGGCATTATATGCAAATCCCAGACATTTCATAAACACAAGAAAATAAATCTGTTTGTAACATTACTTACACTGGAAATAAAAAATGGTCAAATCAGTGTTGTATTTAGTCCACTTAATTTTTGCTCCAGCATTCATGTCCATCATGTCTTACATCAAAGAACAGACAAAGACATATATTTCTTCTGACATCAGATATTTTGAGACACCAACCTGAGGATAATTTTTGAGGTCAAGGAGATTTCCCTGGTTGGGTTGAGGGGTACACAGCTCATAACCAGCACACATCTCGAAGAGTACATGACCTGGAAAGATTAGATCAAAGATGAATTCTTTGGAGTTAATTAATAACAGAATAATTCTCCTTCTGCACTTCCTGTAATGTGCAGTGCTGCCCCTGAGTATTCTGATGCAGGGCAGAAACTTCATGATTTTCAAGACTGCTATAGTAATTAGGAAAATTGGGAGGGTATTCCAAATGATCAATAAAATTATCTTTCGTCAACGCCTCCAGGTAGGTGATTATTAATGTATTGCTTTGAAAAATCACCATACGCAAGCTTTAGCAAAACTCTTCACACAATTCAAAAGACATCTTGTGCATAAAATTCAATTTATACATTTACATAACATGGTCTAAAAATAAACCAAATAAAAATATTAGGAAATTTTTAGTTTATGTATACTTTACAATACGATTCAATTCAGTTGAATAGTTTCATCTGATGCATTTGTAAGCACAAAGATGCATGATACGTGTGGAAAAACAAATATGCAGTCATAACAATCAGGCTGAGCAGCTGGCAATAACCAAGGCTCTAGAAGCAATAGGAAAAATTGATATCCCACAGGACACCCCCCGCACCGCTATCATTTTCACTCACAGCAGGATGTCAATAGACTCAATAAGGAACACTAGAAACCACAGCCACCTCATCGAGGAAATAAGGAAGAAGATGACCAGCCTGGAACGAGCAAACTGGAACATTGAATTATCGTGGGTGAAAGCCCATGTA
>Ga0123357_10003539_pt1 | contig 17959 bp, 11 predicted proteins | sample TergutEmb28metaG_FD_89873 | JGI IMG/M metagenome (GOLD analysis project Ga0123357, IMG submission 89873) | Embiratermes neotenicus P4 segment gut microbial communities from Petit-Saut dam, French Guiana - Emb289 P4 | ecosystem: Host-associated > Arthropoda: Insects > Digestive system > Gut ... | reverse complement strand
GCTCATTTATAACCGATTCTGACTGATTCTCTTGTGTTGTTGGAATGTCCGGTAATTTTTTTTAACAACCCACACTGCTGGGAGTGTCAAACACTCTGATTGGTCCGTATTTAGAAATTGCGGAAACTTGAGTTTCAAGATTAGTGAGTCACGCCTTCGATTTTGCACGCCTAGTAAATTATAAGTACCTGAAAACTGTCACAGTTAGTTTTATGAATTAGACGAGCGCGAATTGGCAGTTGCTTACAATGGGGATTGAAAATTTCAAGTCTTCTGAGTTTTGACCGCAGTCGAGCTATGATACTTTCCGATAACAAAATCTAATGTTAATGTTGATGTTTCGTATATGTCCTACAATTATAGTCTGGTTATTTTTTAGATGAATTCTAATATCCATACTGAGTGCTAGCAGTCCCATTGTGTATGCAAATAATGCAAGCGTATTCACTTCAAGAGAAGTCCGGCTATATGCTTTATTTGGCATGCTTTCTTTTGAAATTTTCGAGTTTGCTGGGGTACGGAACTTGAACACATGTAATTACATACAAGTGCATAATGTGTACATAAAGGCTAAAATGACAGCTTTCACCCCATTCCAAGGGGAATTACCCTTTACGGCCAGAAACATCCCTTCTAATTTCGCTAGATATAGCCTGCTATAAACCATCCACGAATTCTGTGCTGTTAAACTTAAGTTTGGAGGGAAGAGTTCAATCTCCCTGCCAAGCAGAAGTACTGCATGTGCGCAAGTATATGTGTGTGTCTGTGTAAAACTTTGACAGGACCTTCTTTATTTTTCAGATGTTAAAATATTTACAGGGCAATTTTAAAGCTAGTAAATTATTTACGAAAGCACAAAGTATTTAAAAGATGATGCCTGGAAGGAATTAAATGTTATGGCTACAAAGTAGCTGAGTGAAAAGTTGTTAGAAAACGAGGGGGGAAAAATAAAAGTAGAATTTGGTTCGGCATGAAATAAGGGAAATTATGAAAGGAAGATAAGGCAGAAAATTTAAATTTGCATCATTAAAGGACATAACGTTATGTATGAATTTTTTTCTTGTGAACCGATAGAAGATCAGCTGCTCCAGAAATTACTCACCCTTGTGGGATTTGAAGTTTCGTTAGAATTTTCAGTGTAGCCCACCTGGGTTCCTGTATAATAATGCGTGATATTCTGCTTCATTCTTCTATAGTGAGAAGCTGCCAGTTTTTCACCCAAACTCTCAGACACGAAGGATAATCCTCTTCAGCTATATGTGACCATATAAATATTTATTTTTTTACTTTGTAGATTTGGAATCACAAAATAATATGGCGTTGAATAAAAGTGTGACGAAATGAAGAATAATATCGAAAATGACGAAATGGAGAATAATATGGAAGGTGACGAAATGGAGAATAATATGGAAGGATGAATTGTCTTCTGGGTATTTCCCCGGCGCCTGAGTAGTAAAAACCGACGTTTCGGAACACTGTATCGGTTCCAGCTTCAACAGGTGCTGCAATGTGAGCAGCACCTGTTGAAGATGGAACTGATACAGTGTTCCGAAACGTCGGTCTTTAACACTCAGACGCCAGGGAAATACCCAGAAGACAATTCATCATTACTACTACACGGCGAAAGCTTAAAATCTAGAATATGGAAGGAATTGGTCGCTGTCTGATCTAATACTCGTATATCCACTTTGTTGGAAAATAACATCACTTGGCGTTTTTTTTTTAATGTTTTGCTGACCGTGAATCTCAGTATAATCTTAGTAATTGATCAACTTAATGCACAAATTCTTGTTTTGTAATAAGTTTATTATATTCTTCTACATGTTTCGAGCCCTATTGTGCTCATTATCCAGTCAAATGCAACGATTGGTGATGTAGTGCCTTTAAAGGAAGATTATCTACCCCCCTTGGTGTGGAAAAAGGCAGTTATTTATCCATACAGGAAGAGATGGATTAACAAGAGTTGTTCATTGAGAACAGTAAAAGGAATATTAAAACGTCCTGTTACAAAGATTTGCTTGTTACCAAAAGTTGACTGAATTAATTTTATTTTTGTTTTGGTCAAAGGTGCATTTAAGTCCATATGAGAACTAGAGAACTGACAAGTTAAGTACTCAAGGTACAACTCCAAAATTGTAATTATACTATTTAATTAGGTGGACGGTATGTTACGGAGAAGGCAACGTAGGGAAATTGAGTTTTTACTTGTAAGACTATTTTCTTTCAATGCTGGTAAAACTGTTAATAAAGTAGTTCCTATCTAAGATGGCGAATTCACATTCCGGTGCACCGGACGGCCACCTACAGAGTGTGATGATACCAGATTGTCTATAGTACAATTTAGATCTCTTGATGATGATCACAATAGTGCTCGAAACATGTAGAGGAATATAATAAACTTATTATAAAACAGGAATTTGTGCATTAAGTTACTCAATTATTCGGATTACTTAGCGTATAATTTCGTTACTAAACAATCAACCCATATAGAGATCAGGTTAGGAAATTTATCACCAGTGGATTTTCCTATGTTTCCAGGGTGAAAGAGTTTTAGTGGCAACAGATTTAAAGAATTTGTGAAGTGGAAACAACTGTGAAATGATTATTGATAAAACAGGATGCGTGCTTCTGCCAACAAGTATACACAAGCCCGCCGTACTCTATGGTACATATTTCAGGTGTGGTTGGGACTACGTGGAAATGAAGTGGGAGTAGTGTAAAACTAATTCTGAACGGATCTTATTAAAACTGAAAATAATGAAACAAAATAAAATAATAGTAAACTTATTTACTGACAGTTTTCCTATTATTGCGGCAATTACATCAACGTGTTTAGGAGAAACAACTGTCAGTTTCTGATTTCAGAATTTGAGAGACAAGAAGCATTAATGATTGGAAAAAATGGGCACATTCATTTGGAAAGATCAAAACATTTTCAAAGACTGGAGCATCTAAACGTTTTCAAAGTGTAATTGCACACGGAAGTCTTATGGTCCAGTATGAATCTACTATTTTTCTGAGCAACACAATAGACAACTGAGACCACGTTTCTTGTATAATAAAATATTTCTCATTTAAAGTAGACTTTTTGCCACATTTGCATCAAGTGAACAAAGTGTGATTAGATTATATATTTTCATCTTTCCATAAATAGATTTTGACGTAATTTGAAAATTTTAAACTAATGTCACGTTGCTTTTATACTTTCATAAATGAAGAATATTTTGCATGACTTTCAAACATATCTGAACATCTATGCGTTGTAAATACTTGACTGGATGACTGACTGTTTTAGGTTTCAATCGGTAAACGATTTCGACAATGTTGCGTTTTGAGAGGTTTCTACTTAAAATATGTGGAAGAATGTAACACTGTTAAAGAGACCAACATAATATATCGTCTTCTGTTTGCGGATGACTTTGTTATTACAAAACAAGATAAAGATGAAGCAGAATATATGACAAAAATTAATATTTGAATGTCAGAGATGGGGCTTAAATGTAATTATCCTTAAAACAGTGTATTTAAATGTAGGACGTGACTTACAAAATATAAAGCTTGAAAATAACATTGAAATTAAGGACAGTAGATCATTTAAGAATTTAGGATCCATTTTACTAACTCTGGAAAATTCAACGAAGAAGTGTTAAACAGAATTGAGTAAGGCAGGAAAGCAACCAAAGCACTACGTAGCCTACTGTGGTGTAAATGTATTTCAGTAAATAGAAAGAAATGAATATTTTATAGAATGAAAAAAGACATTTAAAATTATTTTGGGAAATTTTGACAATGGATTTCAAAGAAAAGAAAAAACGTTAAGTAAGAAATAGATTATTGGAGAGGAGCTGCAAAGACCTTCGGACTATTAAAGTAAGAAATGAAGTCATCATAGAAAATATGAGAGTGAAACATTCAACTTTGAAGAGAATAGAAAATATGTTTAAATGGTATGGACACATATTAGGCATGGCGGTAGCAGATGGCCTAAGAGAATAATGACCTGGTCACCGGGAGGAAGACGACGACGAGGAAGACCAGAAGTAAAGTGGGAAAAGAAGCGGACAGGGTTATGTAGCAGAGGAATTTAACATGTGACGACACATAAACCGACAAATGTGGCGACCGAAAACCAGTAACTGGTGGTCCGCTGGAAAACTGTTACATAGATAAATCGATATATATATATATATATATATGTGTGTGTGTGTGTGTGTATACGCACACACACACACACACACAGAAGCAGGCAGGAAGGCAGGCAGGCAGGCAGGCAGATATATATATATATATATATATATATATATAGATAGATAGATAGATAGATAGATAGATAAAATAGATAGGTAGGTAGGTAGGTAGGTAGGTAGGTAGATAGGTAGGCATATATTTAGATAGTAAGAGACCAACAAATCACATGGTCTTTTTAAAAATTTTATCCATTTGTTTAATGCACGGAACATGGAACATATAAGACTGGTTGGAATAATTTCATTTTATTTGTAACCATCCACTAAGTTTCTTACTTTGAAAGAAGCTCACGATGAATTTCACCAATATTCCTACACCTGTCTCGTAGTAAGTACTAATGATCATAGGAATTTAAGATGGTGAAAATTCATATTTCTCTTCTGGATTACGACACCATGGCAGGATAGAATTTGAGGCTTTAGATTCCTCCTAGACGTTTCTAACCATCTACGTATCTAAACCTTCATATAATTCAGAAGATTATATTCTAAATACATGTCATGGAATATGAATAAATTTGAGACAAGTTAATTTTTCGACACGACACGGCGGGAGATCCCGAGGTAAATGTCAAGTATAAAATTACAAAAATTGAATTATGAGCCGCCACTTTATGAAGATACTCTTTTGTTATAATTTAATGGAAATTAGAAGGCATACAAAATCGACAGGAAAACTATAAAGATAAAAAAATTTATAAAATGAATCACCCAAAATCTAACATAGAAAGATTATATGTAAAAAGGAAAGCAAGGGACAAAGGGTTGTTACAAACTGAAGCGACTAATACAGCAGAGAAAATCAATATTGCAAAATATTTGAACACAATGTACTATCCAGGGACTCGTGGCGGCTCACTGGCCACCAGTTGCACTAACAACTTGACCATATGCAGGCATTTCTTCACATTTGTTTGGTCTTCGTACAATATTGGGAACAGAGGGTTTTTTAACCCGCGTATTTTTTGTATGCTCTCTGCAAGGAGACGACGGCAGGGGTTGCGGTAAGATACACATGTGTATGTAGCAGATTTAGTATAACTAGGCAAGGAGACTTAGAGACGGCGGGATTCTTTCGACACCACCCAGGCCGACCACTTCGGAACAGTGAAGGGCCTCATAGAAATTAACGGTACTCCTGCACTCGTCTCCACAACCGTACTAATCCCTTGTACATTAAAGTGATAATTAAACCATTAGTTTATGGATATTTCCGTGGGCTTTGACTCTTAATCTGGACGTGCAGCCGACTAGATCATTCTGTACTCCGGGGAGTCAATAAGTTCTTTTGTTTCGTCTCAACGAATGTACTATCTACTACCCCAAGAATCACACCCATTGCTTCCACTCGGCAGTATACCTCAGTACCTGTCCAGGTGGAAACGCACAAATTGTTAGTTACCAACCTGCAGATACAAAAACAAATTATGCATATGACTGCTTTGTAAATACCATTAAAGGCCACGAAAACAATCAGCCAAACAGGAATTAAACGATTAAGACAGCAGCAGTAGAAAAATTAAAAAATGAAGTGAGAACATTGACACAAAATATGAGGGTATGCAACACACAAAAGCAAGATTAGGAGAGTCCTTAAAGAAAATATGGGAAAACGAAGTAATGTATAGCCAGTATATTATATTTATAGATAAACACCTTATTAGTGAAACAGTCACATTCCTGTCGCTCTCGAGGGGGGATCTGAAAGCAGAAACTATAAGTCAAATAAGAGCAGCACAAGATCAGGCTTTACGAACAAAATATTTTATTAAAAATATTGCAAACACAAACAGCAAAGGCAGATTATGCCAAAACTTTTACGAGGCAATACAACATTTTATATCAGCATGCCCAATATTGTCAAAAGAAAAATATGTAAAGAGACGTGATAGAGTTCATTTTCAACTGCATATGCAAGGAAATATGGGAAAATTACAAAATGAACACTGGTATGAACATGTACCAAAATCAGTAGAAATGATTCATGATTGTAGTATTATTGATTCAACAAGTGCAAAAGGAAAGAACAGTCCCTAATAATAAGCCTGTCATCGTAATCTGTGGTAATGAAAAAAGAATACGTGTTAATAGATGTTGCAGTTTCGGGACACAGATATGTGATGAAGAAAGAAGCTGAGAATATTCTAAAATATAAGAGCTTTACAATAGAAATACAAAGCGTGTGAAAAGAAAAAGCAAATGTGATAACAGTAATAATATAGTCAAGTGGAATCAACTCAAATTCATTCAGGAAATACCAGAGAAACATAACGGGAAAGCACGAAATTAAGGAACTAGAGAAAACACCCATATTGGGCACTGTATATATGGGTCGGAAGGTACTAATGTGAAAGTACAATGCATTCTGTATGAGAAATAACGTTACCCGTACCATATATTGTAACCAGAGAATAACTTCAACAATATGTACCTTAGAAACACGAGACTGTTTCAGGTAGATTACTGTAAATACCCCACATAAACGTGATAACAAATTGTAACAACTTATATAACAGACGAGAAGTGGAATGACGGTTGTAAAATCCTTGCACAGTTATCGAGAACGTCATGTAACCATGCGATAACTTAATCTTTTGTAACGAAACAAAGAGCACCTCTTTTGTTTGTTACAGTTCTCTGATCCAGGATCCTTTCTGCCCCAACAGACACGCATGACCAAGTGTTATTCAGTTTCGCAGTAGTTGTGCTTAAGGCTCATGTACGTAAAATAAACCAGTATTTACTTTTACGTTGCTTTTGGCAGGGGATTTCTGAAATGAGGGGTGTGGCCTGACTTTCGCTTCAGACATAAAAAATAATAGTACACGAGCCAATTGCAGACGAAAAATATGTGACGGGATAACCTAACAAGTTGCATTCGTACTGGCAATTCAAGTGCTAGGTTTTGTGATCTGTCGCAGTTCCAATAAAACAAACAACAAATCGATTTGTGAACTGGCTTTGTCAACTTCCTGCAGTACGCCCTTTGAAATTGAAAAGTGAAGACCCTCTAGTAAATTATGCTGATGTCCAGGAGAGTGCGGTTATTAAAAGGGGCGGAGTGAGTGGTTGCCATAGCAGCACCCGGTCGCATTTAAATAGTTCGGTCACGAATCCTAAAGCATTCCTTACAGTGAAGAGCGCCAGCTGCCACCAAAGGACAAGCGTCTTATTAAGTTACGTCAAAGAAACAAAGACGATATTCAGAAGCTAAGCGTAGTTCAAGTAATCATCGTATTCCCCAACCTTTATCCAATCGGAAATTTGACTGTCGTGTCCATATTTTGAGCCTGGTAAATAAGTAAACACCGTTACATGAATTTTTAGTACCAATTCGCCCGTTTTGCCTAGATAACCCAAATAATCTCGCACTTTCAGGCAGTACGCATAGTGTTACATAAATAAATGATTACTCACCTTAGTTATAAAACTCACATTTCACAAAAGAGACTCTGATTTATGCTAAAAGCTATGTTAATTATTAACGACGTACCGCATTTTTTGTGGGTCTCTCTATGTTAAACGATTTGTGCTGGGGCCCATTCAAGTTTTGTCCTAGCTCCTGACAAAGAGAAAGTGTCTGTTTGTATTTGTATAATTAGTACAGGCGCACTTATAGAGTGACGTTCTGAATGGGAAATTTTCCTACTAGAGACAATAAATTTCTGAATTTCGTATATATATAATATTTAATCGATTTACAGGACTTAATATGAAATTAGGAATATAAACGTAGTCGAAATAGTGGCTAGACTGAGGGGTGTGTTTCAGTTCCCTATAGAAGAATTCAGACCGCCTGTAAGGTCCGCCCCGCAGCCGGTACAACGGATATCGGGGTTTTTACCCGGAATTAAAGTGAGCAGCGAGTGAGGCTGACCACTCATTTCCATCTAGCAATGATATTAAGAATTACTGGAACATTATTTTCAATCCATCACGGCGTGTACAGAGACAATTTTATCTTTACCTTACACACGCTAAGAAGTAATGGCAACAACTGGGAAACACAAGAGTGATAAACATAGAACGCAGAATTCAGAACATTGCAGCAGACACAGCTTGGTGGATCAAAACACCTCTCGCGTTCTCCTCATTATACCTCTAAAATTTATTGCCATTATTTGGAAAATATTAAGCCTTCAACTTCTAAGGTTTCCTTATGCGAAGAGTTTCTGTGTTTCTCTCTGGGAGATGAGAACACTACAGAAATCTGATGATTAGAATTATATTCCGCATCAACTTGTAGGGCCTCAGACTTCTACTAAAATGCGGATGTTTTACGACCTGCTCTACAATATCGCGTTTACATTAAATACGCCTCTTTTTGCATTTGTTTTTATAAACTCACAATATAATGAACCTCTTTTCATCATACTTACTTACTTACTTACTTACTCCATGGAGCAGAATCTTTCTTGAGAAGCTAACCAGTTTTCAGCTAGTCAAGAAATGCCCTGCATTTTATCGAAACCGAAGGTTCATTACCGCACTCACAAGTGACCGCCATCTGTACCTATCCTGAGCCAGGTCGATCCAGTCCATGCCCGCAAATCCCACTTCAAGTGATCCATCTTAATATTATCCTCCCATCTACGTATGTCTCTTCAAAGTGGTCTCTTTCTTTCAGGTTTCCCCATCAAAACCCTGTATACGCCTCTCATCTTCCCCCATACGTGCTACATGTCCAACCCATCTCATTCTTCTCTATTTGACCACACGAAAAATGTTGGGTGAGGAATACAAACCATTAAGCTACTCATTGTGTAGTTTTCTCCACTCTCTTGTTACCTCGTCCGTCTTAGGCCCAAATATTCTCCTCAACATCCTATTTTCAAGCACCCTCAGCCTACGTTTCTTCCTCAATGTGAGCTACCAAGTTTCACACCCATACAACACAACAGCCAAAATTATATTTCTATGTATCTTAATCTTTAATTTTTGGATATCAAACTGGAAATCAAAAGATCATGCACCGAATGATAATATTCCCTGACTTTAATTTGTTCTTAATTTGTTCCTGAATAGAATTTTCTTTTGTTAAGTTTTTTCCAAAATATATGAATACTTCCACGCTTTCAAAGGATCTATTATCAGTCTTCATACTGGGACTCTGTCCTGTATTCCGATCTCAACACATGACCATGTACTTAGTTTTAACAGCATTTACTTTTAGTCCAATCTCCTTACTAGCCACTATCAAAGCTTCTGCTTTTTCCTTTACAGTATGTACGCTTCCTCCCAATGTATTAACATCATCAACATAAAACAGAAGCTTATGTGTACCATTTAATTTCAAGCCATCCTGGTTTACCTGAACCCTCCTAATGGCGTACTGTAAAGCAAAGGCGAAAAGCAATGGCGATAGAGCATCTCCTTGTTACAGTCAGTAGCATACACACTGCACGAGTGATAAGCAGCAGCATTTACAGTCAGTAGCATACACACTGCACCAGCGATAAGCATCAGCAGTTACAGTCAGTAACATAAATACTGCACCAGCGATAAGCATCAGCAGTTGCAGTCAGTAGCATACACACTGCACGAGTGATAAACAACACAGTTACAGTCAGTAGCATACACACTGCACGAGTGATAAACAACACAGTTGCAGTCAGTAGCATACACACTGCACGAGTGATAAACAACACAGTTACAGTCAGTAGCATACACACTGCACGAGTTATAAGCAAAACAATCACAGTCAGTAGGATACACACTGCAAGAGCGATAAGAACAGGCAGTTCTGACAAATAAAAAAAAAGAAATAGAAAAAATTCTTCTCTCCAACGCAGTCTTGCCTACAAGGAAATGAAAGCTGAAAGACGTTAGTGGCAGACATGTGTGTTTTACCTTTGGATATCCAGTCTAAGGATTAAGAATGCAACTGGTACTTCCTAGTTAAGAAACAGGAAGTCTACCGACTTCCGGCTCACGAAACTTATGTTCCAGTTAACGTGAGATGTGTTGTTTTGTTACTTATTCAATCTGTCAATATTTCTAATATTCCACTGTGTATTCAAATTATTCGGTCTTACGTCCTGATCAGGGTCACATTGTCTTAGGTTGTAGATAATATACTAAATATACTATACTTATACAACGTACATACATACACACGCAGCTTTCATTGATAACAGTGAATGCACAATGTGTACCTATGCATTCACTGGTTAACAAGTGTTCATCCTCTTAAAAAGACGGAGAAGAATACCGACATGAATCGCTGTCCCGCAAATATATTCGACGAAAGGGATAGAGACTAAAATAATAACGAAATTTGGCCCATAGCTTATATGGCATATATGATTACGTTCTTATTATTTACAAAATTCTTAATTCTATATTCGTGATTATTGTCTGTCATGGCGGCCGATGACTATGGTCACTGAATACTGGAGTGGCAAAACAGATCTATGGTCAGTATTGAATAAGAGAACACTGAAAAATATGGGCTAAATTTTATTTAAATGTTTACGTGAGGTGACTTTTCACGCGTGAAAGTGTGATTTTCTGTGGCCCGCTTTTAGATAATACACAGCCGCAGACGTGGAACGAAATTTCGACGTCATACGAAGGCAATTCTTGTGTGTTAACTTCCATGTGTGTTTCAGACTTCGTAGATGGTTTGACTTCCAGCTGCCGAATATAAGAGAATGAAAGCCAACATTTCAGTACTTTACGACTCTTTATATTAAATACACAAATAAGTTTCGTTGTTTTTGTCTCTGGTGCGTAAATTAATCTCTCTTTTTATAGCTATCATTTAAAATTTAGTGTAGGGATGCTATTTTTTTCGAAAGGAAATAATAGTCTGTTAACTGATATATTACCCTCAGTTTCTGCAGAAAAGGTTTTTGTCATTTCATCACAACAGCCAATGTCTTATTTTCATCACACCCCACGCGATTTATCATACTACCAGAATGGAGTGAGTCGTAATTTACAACGAAAGGAGTAAGAAACAAATAAATAAGAATGAAAGTATTAAGTAAAATACAGAATGGTGTTGAAAAAAGGCAAAATAAATGAAAGGGAAACATACAGAAAGTAAAACCATTAGTGAAAAAGAGAGAAATTACGAAAGAGCGACAACTCGCTGACACGCATTACGGTAAGCAATTATGATCTCAATTTCTCGTGGTTGCGCAAAATGGTAGTGCTTTCTTCTGGGATGAGACGTTATGTGGCCAGTTAAATGGTTACCAACTTTTCGGAGCCATACCCTACCTCCATCTTTTACCCTAAAACTGGAGGTAGGAAGTAATTGTACGTAAAACAATAAACGGTCTGTGCCAAATGCCGTATCGTCACATCAGAGGAGACCCTTAACCTTAACACCGTGAACTGACTTCCCTCCTGCGACCATTTGTGTCATTTTTGAAGTTCAGCTGACCGTGCATTGTGATATATTCTTATAATGAAACCAACTAGATGCACTAATTTCTCAAATTTATTTTTGGAATAAAAATCTGCAAGTTTCGAATAGTTCCTCTGTCCATCATTAGGAGTTTTTCACTGTACACATAACAATGGTATATGCCATACACGTTTGCTGTGTTTATAGTGAAAAACTCCTGATTATGGACAGAGGAACTGTCTGAAACATGCAGATTTTTACTCCAAAAATAAATTTGAGAAATCAGTGCATCTAGTTGGTTTTATTATAAGAACCTTTGTGTCATGTTGTTGGCCAACCGTCACCTGGATTCTAACTGCTTATTTTATGTCCGTGCGGTCTTTTCTACGCAGTTCCATTTCGTCATTTGCATTATTCCCATATTGCACATTTCATTTCCTTTTAAGTATCGTTTTATTCTATTTATTAAGTGTTTTTGTTGCCTTCTTTCTTTATATATCTCATGAAATAAAGCATCCTATCCGAAACTGAGACTATGAGCCTCAGGGAGTTCTTGAAGCGAGATGAGAACACCATGAATATGCAACCCATCCTCAAACAGACTTCGATCTGCACAATAAAATAGCCGAGACGAATTGCTCATTTCAACTTCCTCCAGTCACATGTCGCAAACACTTAGACGGAACCGAAATATGTTTTCAGTGTTACGTTGAAGAGTTATAGCTGTATTAGTGCACTGAGTGAGATGTATAAAGTTTATAGAATAGGTAGTAACCTGTCCTTCGCCGCCAAGTCCAGATCTATTCTGGAGATTCCCAGTATGGGTCGCTTTTTCTTTTGGGAAGGGGGGAGAATTAGCAGTTTGAAACTGAAGCTAACCACACACCTTCACCTGTTGTAGAGATTAAGAATATGTGGAACTTTATCCCAGCACCTCTGTACATATTCATGCTGTGGTGTTGGGAAAGGGGCTACTTTTGCTGTAATTTGCGAAGAGAGCGTGCACAAATTTTTTGCTTATTTCGAAGAGTGGATTCAGTAATATACTGGTTTGAAACTTTTGTTTCACAGTCCACGTAGTTCTTAGCATATACACATTTGTCTTTGGACTGTGGGGTTATGAAGGGTTACGTGACAGAAGATGGAAAACGCCATTGCATGGCCAGAAACTGTATCGGGATCTCTAAAGAGCTATAAGGATTTTAATGTGGAAAGCATGGAAAAAGTAACAACAGAATTTTAAAGATATACACGTATTTTTTTAACAAGGCACAGAAACATTTGATGTATGATTGTACATTTGGTTATGCTAAAATATATTTTACATATCTCTCACTAAAATTTTCTCATTTTAAAAAAAGCAAAATACCTTTCAGCCACATTAATTACGCTTCTTGACGCTTTAAATTTTATAGGCGAAATATATAATAAACAGAATGTAATCTACAAGGCCTATGAAGCACATTCTACACGAAGACGGTGCAATATCTTCATTTCATATAGGACAATCGAATTTAGTTTGAAATTATGTAAAAAATAAGACAATTAAATTACATATTTATTAAATTATAAAGCTTTCTTGCCTTGCGAGAGAGTTAAATATCTGAAATTATTACTGCTTAGTTTTATACTTTAATATTGCTTATTACATTCGTATTATATTCGTGGGGTATCGATATGTGCACGTACTGCAGTTGGCTGTAGGCTTCGGTAGTACAACTAAGTATTTCCTGTACAAAGCAATACCTATTTTAATTATGCAAATATGTTATTGGTGTTACTTGTTAGTCATTTTGCAACCGTCAGGACCTACGTAATGGCTTTCAGCTGTGAAACAATTGCTTGAAAACTTGGCAAGAGGAAAGCTTATTTAAAAGCTAATTTCGTTAGTTCCGTGCCGTGTCTTAACCCTTACATTTCATTTTGAGTAGACAATGAAGCCTTTTACTGTCCAAAAGAGCTGTGTGGTTTCTTACGCGTCTACTGCTGTGAAAACTCATTCCGCTTATCAAAAGGAAAGAGAAGGGAAAGGAAAAAGCGATAAAAATTTTTCTACTCTCCCTGCTACTAGTGTTTTTCCGTAAAAGTTTACGAACTCTCGCAACTTTGGTTTTATTCTTCCCTCTTCAAAGTTGTAAGTAGAATTGGGAATGAGGAATACTCCAATAACAAACTGTATTCCAATATAGCAGTTAGAGGAACAAATGTTGGAATTCAACTAATTGTGTTAACGTAAAAATGTTTTTGATTTTAAAGAAATTACTTCTTTTCAAGACATCGATGAATTGTGCAACATGTCACACGCTCGTGTGGCATACAAGAAGAAACGCGTGGAATTACAATAGCACATTTTCGTAATTCTGCAGTTCTAGTGGAGGGTAGAGTAAACAAACAAAGGACATTTGATGTTGTTTTAATACAATCAAAAGTTATTTAACAAAACTAAGAAAAACAACTGTATTGTAATGAGTAAATATTATTTAAAAAATCCAAATTTTTCTCTGGTGTATTCACAGGTTTATAGGCTGTGCGAAAAGTAGTACTGTTAGCTACCAAAATAAATATATCAACATCGTAAAAAAACATGGCAATGAAAATATGTCACCGAGCAGGTGAAACCAGGCAGCAGGTACTCAGATACTGGAGCGGGTTTTGTGTTATATGAGGAATAAAAAAGGTAAAAGTTAAAGTGCATCTCTGTACAGGCACTGAGGCTCTGTACAGGTCGTACGGCCCGTAGGGGGAGTACAGGTACAATTCTACTCTTTCTTGACCACAGCACAAAAGGGGGTGAGGGGTCAGCTTCACGCCCCGTCCGCTCTTTGTCCCCGGTAATGACCCTGTACCCATTGTTCAGGAGGCTGGGTGGACCTCAGGGCCGATCTGGACAGGTGCGGAAAATCTTGCCACCACCGGGATTCGATCCCCGGACCGTCCAACCCATAGTCAGTCGCTATACCGACTACGCTACCCGGCCCACTATACGAGGAATAAAGTGACAGAAAATGCTGTAGAATTACAACTATTCCTTGACATTTTCTTCTACAAAGTGACCCCGACAACGAAAGGTATTGTTTTATATTATATTTAAATCCCTCACCGTTGTCCAGTGTCAGTTCATCATTTTAAATTTTTTCACGTATGTTGAACTGACACTGAACACTGGTGAGGGATTTTAATTTACAAGTCTAGAGCAGTTTCTAATTATATAATCGTGAATGTACACAAAAAGACAAAAGTGACTTTTAAAGTATTAAACTTATTAGGAAAGAATTATCATTAATAAAGTCATGGCCAGTCATATCTTGCCAAAAGAACCAATTTCAGAATGCAAGTTTCAGTCTAGAACGTAGCACCAATCTGTATTTCAGCAACATTCTACTCAGCAGATAAAGTCTCTAAAAGCCAAATTCAGAGTAAAAATCACTTTACTACTGACGGTCAGTCAGTGTGTCTGTTGGTGTCAGCCCTCCGCAGCATGTGACTATTCTTTATTCCGTATATTAAGTACTACTATGTGTCAGTTTTGGAGCACTGTCTCTGAGGACAGATCTGGCCTGTCCACTGTCGTCTGTTTCTGTAGCATGTATTTGCATATACACTTGTTCCCTCTTAGCCTTTACACATTTTGTTGGTATTTATAACTCTTTACAATATGCAGTGTTTACATGGTCTTTGTCAGCACAAGCCTTGTAAAGCAGATCATGCCTTACATTACTTCTCTTTTGTTGTATCGGTAACTTATCAACTGAACATCCGTAATATTCACCGCCGTCAGTTTCAAGCTTCTTACTTATCCTGTGCTGGCCATCGTCTTTGTCAAATGTTGCGAAAATGCCTCTTAGTTTTCTGACTTCTTCTTTCTGCCCTAATAATTCTGTAATAAAATTCTACAGTTAAGAAATTTCGCAAACATCAAAGTCGCGGGTCGAAGTGTGCCTTGGGGAGTAATTAGATTTGCGGGAAAGACTATGGTTAACCTTGAATAAGTGTAAAGATTGAGTCCGCACCACAATGTACATATTCCGTCTCGGTTTTAACAGTAAGAGTAACTTAATGCTGTATCGGGAACTAATCCCACATATTCTTCTGAGATCCAAATATAATATAAACGTATTTTGTGCGTGTGTTAAATTTTTACTACGCCAGTTAACCACCACGTTTTAAGGGTTAGATGGTTTTTGCTAATTACTGCTTCCGTAATATGCTTAACTGTTGTCAATATTCATCGAAGCAGATGCACGTCTTGGTAGTGGCCTTGTCCACACAGCAGGTATAACTTCTAAGCCAAGTTTGTCTACCAAGTAGGGCAACCAATACACTACCACTGCCTACACACCAAATGTAAATATTAAGCCAACATTCCTTGTTTCTCTAGTACTGGCCTTTACGTACATCCACGTTGCACTGTACTTCGTTGTAATGCCTAGAAGTCTGCACGGGCCGAAATTTTGTGTCAGACGTCTGATCCCAAGAGAGTTTGACCTGGGCGCTTCCTCTCTCGAATATAGTGTACGTGCTAACCGGCCCGACCCAAACCCGCATTGCATATGCGCTATCCGACCCGGGACGTTGAACAGTATAATTCGCTTTACCGACCCGACGTCAACTCGAATAATATTTATGCAACTCGGCCATCGGGATTGTGACGAACTCTGTTTGCAACTACTAAAAACGTCGAAAAATCAAGTATGTGAGATCTGTTCGGCGAATCCGAAATAAATTAACTCCCCAATCTCACGTAGAAAAAAGTGCATTCAAGAAATTTCCACGTCATGACATTCAATGTAGACGCACGTCCAAGCTGAATAACTTTGCAGTGTCTTTTACTGCACTCTCTTTGTACATGAACAAAAGAGAATCAACAAATTCACTGCTTATGCTAGTTAGATATTTCTGACCTACAAGACCAGCCAACCAAAGTTTCATTCTCTGCTTGCGCTGGTGGTAGATACTTATTCAATGGAACAGAGTCCTTCTTGAGAAGCTACCAGGTTCACGGCTAGTCAACAAATTCCCCGCATTTTATGGAACCCGAAGCTTCATTACCGCATTCAGAAGTGCCCGCCACCTGTCCCTAACCTGAACCAGACCAATCCAGTCCATGCCTCCACCCCACTTCTTGAAGATCCATTTTAATACTATTCTCCTATCCATGCTTAGTTCTTCCAAGTGACCTCTTTCCCTTAGGTCTCCCAAACAAAAACCTGGTGGAATCACGAAGTATATATCGCAAATTCGTGGTAGGTACCGGAATTATTCTTGGTTTTCCAAAGGGTAAAATAAAAAGTAAATCTGAACGTAAATGAATCTATATGCACAGACTACTCTATTTCATTTTCTCGACTTTTGACACTTCGAATACAACTTCAAACACACTGAAATCCACAATTATTGGCTTCATTCTTATGCGTTGATAATTGTCATTCACACGTTCCTTGAGCAATTTCATGATGTACTAGCAATCGTCTTGATTCTTCATCATGTATGAAATTTTCTTCTAAATTCAGCACATTATATTTTTCTTTTGTATTTTGGTCGAAAGCCTTCTTAAATGAAGGAAATTAGGCCAAAAGTATGACGATACAGTCTGCAATTTATGTTTTGTAAATTTTGGGTTTAGAAGTTTGAAAGTATTTATTTTAAATTCATCGAGCTGTTGAGTGTCCGAAAATAACACTTTTCGGTAGTACCTTAAGTTAAATCTTATACTTTGATGATAATATTAAATGATTAAACTATAGGCAGAAGATGCGGCAGTTTTTCTTATGTGTGTGTTATAAGTGGCAATGAAGTTTCTTCTAATGGTGCAGACAAAGTCACCAGTAACTGCGGGATCTCATGGTGAAAGTGAGTTTGTTTTCTGACTCTCGATGATCTGTTACCACATTTTCAGCGCATTTGTAATGGGCATCAAAAGATATGTACAAGTCTGTTTTTTTGTGCCAAGGTGACTCGCTATCTTGGTGAACCATCGTTTTCAGGTGATGCAGAAGACGAGAGTTTTGCAGGTATATCGCAAAATCTTTCAAATTTAGTTAGTGATAAGTTCGTTTCCATCAATTCCTATTTGAAAATACTTTTGTACATTATTTTTCATATGGGAACTGACATTTAGTCTGAAGGACGCTTAAATATTTGCTCCTTGATTTCTTATATAAATGAACTTTAAGAGACTGTCTGGCTGAATAGGGCGGCCAGAGCCTGAAAGTAACGGTATCTTTTTTTTTTGTTCCGTGCAATAGTTTATGTTTATAAATATGGGCCAACTACTTGCACTGTTTTATGTTATTAAAATATTTATTTACATAAAATAATTTAAAACATAAGACTTCGTTTAAAATTTGCTATACCT
>Ga0123357_10003538_pt1 | contig 17960 bp, 12 predicted proteins | sample TergutEmb28metaG_FD_89873 | JGI IMG/M metagenome (GOLD analysis project Ga0123357, IMG submission 89873) | Embiratermes neotenicus P4 segment gut microbial communities from Petit-Saut dam, French Guiana - Emb289 P4 | ecosystem: Host-associated > Arthropoda: Insects > Digestive system > Gut ... | reverse complement strand
TTAACCTTTTGGCGCCGGAATTATTTTTTAAAATTTTAGCACACACTGTATATAAAATGTGAATAATACAGGAACCAAATATGTTAGAATTATGAAAGAAACTGCATTTTGAAGAGAAAAAAACGGAGAGTATATACCATGCTTAAAATATTCAGTACCTGTATTTGTTGAATAAATATATAAAATGCAACATTTAGGGGTTAGCGGTGCGGTACGACAACTATAGTGGTCATTAGGCGTCAAAGGGTCAATATACTGGGAGGAAGCATACATATTCTAAAGGAAAATGCAGATGCTTTAGTAGCTGCTACTAGGAAAATTGGACTGGAAGTAAGTGCTAATAAAACTAAGTGCATGGTCATGTCTCGATATCAGAATGAAGGACGAATTCACAGTGTGAGGATTGATAATAGTACCTTTGAGAGGGTGGAGGAGTTTAAATATTTGGGAACAACTTTAACAAATCAAAATTCTATTGCGGAAGAAATTAAGAGAAGATTGAAGTCAGGAAATGCTTGCTATCATTCGGTGCAGAATCTTTTGTCTTCCAGGTTGCTATGCAGAAATTTAAAGATCAAGATATATAGAACTATAATTTTGCCTGTTGTTTTGTATGGGTGTGAAACTTGGTCATTGACACTGCGGGAGGAAAGGAAGCTGAGGGTGTTTGAGAACATGGTGTTGAGGAAAATATTTGGACCTAGGAGGGACGAGGTAACCAGGGAATGGAGGAGATTGCATAACGAGGAGCTAAATGATTTGTACTCCTCACCCAATATTGTGCGGGTGATAAAATCGAGAAGAATGAGATGGGCTGGGCCTGTGGCGCGCATGGGTGAGGAGAGGGGGGTGTATAGGGTCTTGGTGGGGAAACCGGAGGGAAGGAGACCACTGGGGAGATCTAGGCGTAGATGGGTGGATAATATTAGAACAGATCTACAGGAGGTGGGATGTGGGCATATGGACTGGATTGGGCTGGCCCAGGATAGAGACAGGTGGTGGACGCTTGTGAGTGCTGTAATGAACCTTCAGGTTCCGTGAAATGTGCGAAATTTCTTGACTAGCTGCAAACCAGTTAGTTTCTCAAGAAGGACTCTGCACCATGGAGTAAGTAAGTATATTTTAATTACTAGATAGGTTGAAAAGTTTATACATTTTATTTGTTTCTCACAACACTCTATCAATCCACAAAAGTTTAAAAAACCTTCCGGATATAGGGTCAATTCAATAGTTCAAAAAATACATATAGTAATAATAAACAGATAATGAAATTTTAACAAACATAGTTCTAGGTTTGACTATGGTTACATTGAGTTTAAAATTACTGAATACACATTAATGCAAATAGATATAAATAAACAAATGTACTATAAACATTCAAAATTTAATAATAATAGTAAATTAATTCAAAAGGAACAGTTAAGATAATGAAGCATGGACTACCATTCTTTATATACATTAAAGTATCATCAAGTGAATACAGAGAATTAGAATAAAAGAAATGTTTTAATGTTTATTTAAATTGTTTGGTATTATTGGACAAGTTTTTATATGGGAAGGGAGACTGTTAAGTACCTTGATGCCAAAATAGTAGATTCCTTTTTGATATGTTGCTAAATTTTATGAAGATTGATGAAGGTTGGAGTTTTGTCTGGTATTTACATTGTCACTCTCTAAGTTTACTTTGTACTAATTTTTATTATTAATCACAAGTAGGAAAATGGAAAGTGTAAATTGTGATTGAAGAGGTGAAATTTTTAGTTACTTAAATAAATGAGTCTAATAATTATCCAAAAAATGTGACTTATTCAGTTTATTACATTTGTGTAGGTAGGTCTACATGTTTTGGGTGTTGACACTCATCATCAGGAGCTTGTACTAATGTAATTACAGTTTTTCGTATTGATTAATTGGATCTACTACCATCTGCTCTCGTTGTTGAGTTGGAACTCAACGAGAGCATTTCTATTTCTATCTTAAAAATATTAATTTGTGTGTCAGAATGGAATGAAAAAAGGAGTGATAACCCCTTTTTCAGTGTTTCATGTGATATATATGGCTTGAAAGATCTAACTGCATAGCAAGCTGCACTTAGATTGGGTATAATTTGCTCTGTATGGAGTTTCCAGGACAATGAATTGTCGATAACTATTCCAAGAAATTTTGTGTTACAGATGCCAGCAATTTGTTTATGAATGTAACCAATTTTCAAGTCAACAAAGTAATTATTTTTAGTTATGAATTGAAAATAATGTGTTTTATCAAAATAAAGATTGTAAACTGCCTTTAAACAACGGATTTGTGTGTCCAATAACTGTAGAAATATCATTTTTATGTCTGTGAGGATAGGATTCATAACTATTACACTGGTATCATCTGCAAATAAGACTAGTTTGGATTTATTATTTATAATCTTTGGTAAGTCATTTATAAAAAGAAGCACCAGCAAGGGACCTGGAATTGAGCCTTTTAGAATACCATGTTATATTCTTCCCTAACAAGAAAAGGTATTATGGTTAAGAACTGCATTACACATTATCACACTTTGATATCTATTCGTAAGGTAGGATTTAAGTAAGGCATTGGTTTTGCTTGTTATTTCACAGAATTTCAGTTTAGACAGTAATATATTGTGATTAACATGGTCAAAAACTTTTTGAAGATCACAGAAATACCTCCCACTATTAATTTATCATGAAGAACTTTCAAAATTTTATGAATAAAATTATGAGTAGCCTTTTCTGCTCTTGACTTTAAAATTTAAACTGTTCCTCCACTAAAACACTATTATTGTTTCGATGTTCAAGAAGTCAAATATGTATAACTTTTATGAAGACTTTAGAAAATGACGTTAGTAGAGTTGTAGGTATGTAATTAGAAATGTAACTTCTACTACTTTTGTAAACAACAGTTTTATTACTGAGAATTTTAAATTATCAAGGAAAGTTCTTGATGGTACTGATTTGTTACATAAATGGTCTAAAGGTAAATTAAAAAAAGGGCAGCTTATTTCAGCTTATTTTTAGTAACTTGGTGCATACCTCAACATATCCAAATGCATTTTTTGATTTTAGGGATTTAATAATTTTCTCAATTTCTTTAGTTGATGTGGAGTTTAATTTATGTTTGTAAAGAGGTTATTAAAGGACTGTGACAAGTGGTGTATAGGATTATTGTTATAGGTATCATTATTATTATTATTATCATCATCATCATCATCATCCTCAATACTATTATAGTTACTAAGAGGCTCATCAGCATCACTGTCAATACAGATGTTGTTTGTGTTGATTTTTTCAGCTAATGAAAGGAAATAATTATTTAATTCATCTGCAATGACTTGATGATAAAATTCACATGCCATTTTGAAAACTATTATGGTGCAAATTCCTACCTCTATATCACATTTAGTAATTGTTTCCTCTTCAAACCTAAACTGCAAGTCCTCAACTTTTCTTCTCTCATCTTCCAGCTGGCTTGACAATTCCCTCTTTTCATTTTGTAGTCTGGACAACAGATCCTGACAATCTAGCAGCTTAGCTTCTGATTCCTCTCGATACTAAAGAAAACAGGTTGCAAGATGTTGATAAATAAAAGTCACATAAAAACCAGCACTGCAGTACAGTAAGGCCATGCAGCTGTTCTTATCCAAAGGTTTGGTTACCTATCATGGATCTCTGGAATGTGAAATAAATTACAATTACAATTACAATTATGATTACAGCACTAAACTGAAAAGGCCAGTAGTATGAAAGCCATTTGACACTAGGGCCGGGCATGTTGGCTTAGTCATAACATTTTGACTTGTAACAAGGGGGAAGCCCAGCCGAAATTTCTGCTGGAAAACTGCTAGCCTGACTAAGGTATTTGTGATTTTCGTTAGCTCCACCAGGCAGCTGTAAGGACAACAGCTTAAAAGAGGCCAGAAATGCTTCCTTTCTAATCCTTTCACAGCAATCAACATTAAATAACCAATGAAGCTGATGCAGCCAATCAACACAGTCCATGCACCTATCCACAGCTGGGAGAAAACTGGTATCCGGCTGTCCTGACTTCAGGTTTTTCATTACATTTTTCAGTTTCTCCAGGCTGGGCATTACCTTAAAATACTAAGTCCAACTTGTTACAAATTCTCACAAGTCATCACTGCAAATCATTCAACAATATCTCATTTGACACCAACCTCAGGAGCTGACAGAATACTGTTAAGTAACCTACAGACCAGCTAACAGAAATAAAACTTTATCACTTGCACATTACCATTTGCATAGCGTCAAATGATGGGGTATGACCCATAAGGATTATATAAGGAAGCAGATATGGCAATTTTAGGTACACTTTCAGTGTTGTCCTGGAGCAACTGACAGAATCACAAAAATATGTCACAACAGTCAGTTTCTGGCAAGAATATGAACTGGCTATGTTGTATATATGACTTGGAAGCGTAAGTGTGCATAGAAGAATTTGCAGAATTTAAAATCATATTCTGAACTATTTATTCAAAGTAAATAGTAGAAGAAACTTCATCAGTGTTTAGTGTCCGTCTGTCCTTTAATGAATTTTACATATTTTAACTCTGATCCACATTATTTATAATATACCACACATGAGACTACATGTACATATGATCTACATAATTCAATCATTTCCACCACCAACTGCCTCATTACTCATTCAACACTTTACGTCTGCTCTCAAGCCATTACCCAGCTGCTATACTGAATCTTCACACTGCAACTAATGCATAGCATTTTGTAATGCAGCTCTGTGATTCAATTATATTCATACCTAAACAGTAACTGTAGTTCCCTAATTAAACATGTGTATTAAACATACCAAGCAAACTGAAATCCTTCAACTGCTTCTTCATACATACGGCTGTAGCAAGCAGATGAACTGACTATAACATACCTGTTCAAATTCCTGCTTATAAGCTGCAAGTTTCTGTTCAGCATCATCTGCCTGGCTGGCTGCGCGAGTAACCTCTGCTCTTTCTAGATCTCTCTCCTTCAGCAGCTGTTCGATGTGCAACTCCTTCTCACGCAGCACATCCTAAAAAGCAGCATCACAGTGTAAATACAATTTTTAAGTTAAGCAATACAGTTATGTTGTTGTCATATTAACATTAACAGCATTCTGTACGTAGATTCTCAGACTGTCTTGCCAGGATTCACTGGACATAGTTCAATTCAACACTTCCAAGACATATTATTAACTGTAACAAACACATAAAAATGAGACAAAATTAAACCTTGTGTGAAAGTGATTAGGTCACAGAAAGGACTGTTCCACAAGACACAAATACAGTACCTTACTTTGTCCAATATTGCTCCTCTACCTGCATTAATCAGGTAAAGGAGACGCTCCTGCAGCCAAGCACCATGCCATACAGGCATACAGAGCAAAGGGAAAGTTCTGAACACTAGACCTTGTACCATATGGACATAAGAGGTCAGCTTCACTTTCCAAGTCTGTGGCATCCATTATGTGGCCGACTGGGTGGAGCTCATACTTACCCAGGCAGGAAGTGAATGCTGGACATCCAGCAACAGTCATTTATCTCAGTGCAATTCCTGATTCAGTTCATACTGGCACATTCACATATATCAGTAAATATGGTAGCTTACACATTTTTGTGCCTCATAATCATACCCTGCTTCCACTGCAATACAACACTATACAATTGCAAAATAAATGGTCATGTTCTGAAGTGACTTTGATGACAAAGCTGTTCTTTCTTTCTCAAAAAACCAAGTTCATACATGCTTTACATTAAATTTTTTCATCCTTTGGGAATTAAAATACTGAATTTTAAAAATGGATGTATTTATGGTGGCTTTGTGCTGAATGGAACACTGCCGAGATATATCTTACATGATATTACATTTTGAAACTCATTTTACTGTACTTTTACACTTTCAATTATCATATCTAGAACTTCATTCATCTACTAACATAATCAAATCACTATACTATTAACCTTTTAAAGCTTAGTGGTTTCTTTACGTACCACCAGGTTTAACATTCAAAAATTCTACATGGTGCTCGCTTTGCATTGAGTGTTTTGTACGGATCTAAGAACAGACGGCGACTTTTGCTTTATACAGCATTAACTTATTCCTTATATAAAGAAGATTATGTTTCATTTTTGAAAGGTTAACATGTAATCACAACTAAAAACCTGTGTCAAATTGTACATTTTTATATGTACAGCTGAGTGTGTGTGTGTGCGCGCTGAGGAAGATACTTAGGCCTAAGAGGGACAAGGTGACAGGAGAGTGACGACAACATAACGCAGAGCTTCATGATCTGTACTCCCTACCAAATATTATTAAGGTGATCAAATCGAGAAAAATGAGATGGGCAGGGGCATGGGGTACTATGGGAGACAGGGAAGGTGTCTATATGGTTTTGGTGGGGAGACCTGATGGAAGGAGACCACTTGGAAGACCTAGATATAGGTGGGAGGGTAATATTAAAATGGATTTTCAAGATGTGGGATGGGGAGGCATGGGCTGGATTTCTCTGGTCCAGGACAGAGACAGGTGATGGGCACTTGTGAATGCTTTAATAAACCTTCAGGTTCCATAAAATGCATAGAATTTCTTGACTGGCTGAGGAGCTAATAGCTACTTAGGAAAGACGCTGCTCCATGTAGTCAGATATTGTGTATGCGATGAAGTATAGTGTAATGTAGGTTTTTCCTTCACACATATTCTGTATGCTCTACACCTCACTATTTTCTATATTTTGCAATGTACTCAACCCCAGTCTGGTCCATAACTTGTGACATAGGACTCATATAATGGCTCTATGTATTAACATACTGTATTTTTAGACCTACAGGAAGTCTTGGCTTAATTTCCAGGTAATGGGTCACTAACATGATACTGCATAAAACTGTAACAACCAAGGTTTTGAGGGCACAATTCAGTTGCCAGAAAATTCTTAATCTCAACAGATTTTGTGGAGTCACTTGCACACTATGATTCCTTACACAGGCTTCCAAAATTTTAGCACTAGTATTTCCAAGCAACTGTGGCTTGCACAGCTTTCAGACAGAGAGAGTATGTGTATACTTGTGTGTCTGTGAGTGGGTGCAATTACCGTCAGTGTGTCAGCACATGCACATGTGGGTGACACAGGGGATTGTCAGCATTTATGTACATGTGTGGGGGTGGTATAAACATTGCCCATGTCCATACCATGGAAGTATCAAGATGGAGGTGAATGGTTAACTTCATAACCCTTCCACTTTACCTCTGGGGGTAGAACCACCAGTATTCTCTCAGTACCCGTGAACTTATTTATTTCTAGAAAGTATTTCAGAGTTAAGGTATATCTCTTAAACACTTGGACCAGGATGAATACAGACACAGATGGTCCGACATCCAGTCTGGACACAATGGCAAAGATTAGAATTTCTGTCTCTCACAGAACAGGCATCACACTGACAGCCTCAATTCCCTACTGATTATATTTTCATCAGATTTTCTGTACAACCTGCAATGAATTATCTACAAATATATCATGTGCAAGCATGCTGTCTGCTGAAAAGACAAAAACGTATTCCTCTTCAGTCAATGTTGTGAAGAAAAACTATAAACATCATGCATGAATTACTCTTTTAGTCATAATTTACAAGTGGGACTTCCACTACACTAGCATTTCCAACACATTATATACTGATGTTCACTTCCAGCATAGTGCATTTTCTGGACCATGAACACATCCTAAAAGTTTTTTTCATTGTTACTATACTGTAATAACTCACTGACCAATAAACCTTTCTGCATTTAGTAGTAACAAATTATTCTAATGAAGAGGACAATAGAAGTACTTGCGAGAGAGAGAGAGAGAACGTGTGCACGTGCACATGTGCATGCGTGAGCTAAAATAATGTCAGCAGTAATGAAGTATTACAAATGTTTCTGGTCCATGCTGCACAAGAAAATATATGGCGTCAACAAAGAAAGTGCATGTTACTGCTAAGTGTGCATCCTATTCCCAACAAGCATTGTTCATATGTTTGGTGCACTTGAGTCTCACAACAATTCCGAATTGCCCCTAAAACTTCACTTAGTTTGAATTAAATAAAATTTGGTCCTATAAATCTATACAAACAAAATAATCCATGTTTTGAAGCCAAAAAATAAATGTTGCAGCTTGTCACTAACGCTCCATAGTAAGAAAAAATTAACTGAATAACCACTATATATATATATATATATATATTACGTTTTGCTGACCGTACATCTCAATATATTTATCTCAGTAATTAACCAACTTGATGCACAAAATTTTTGTTTTACACTAAGTTTATTTTATGCCTCTACATGTTTTGAGCACATGTGCTCATCATCATGTGTAATGCAATTTTGACCTCCTGATGATGAGCATATGTGCTTGAAACATGTAGAGGCATGAAATAAACTTACTGTAAAACAAAAATTTTGTGCATCAAATTATTTAATTACTGTGATAAACCACTATATAGTCTAAGCCCAATTCCAAACCTTCAGTAAAAAAAAAAAAAATAATAAATCATAATACAATCACTGGTTCATAAACAAGGAATCCTATATGAACTTTGTTCTCATCCTTTCACAGAGCTTCTATCCATACTCCTGTTCTACAAAAACACAGAATCTTCACTAAATGCCTAGTTCAGCTTTATTGCTGCAGATATACATTTACAACCTTATAACATTCAAACTGATATATCACAGCATGTAAAAAAATGTGTTTGTTTGTCACATGCATTTCAAATTTTAGGTGTGTGTGTGTGTGACAGCACGCCAAATTTGGATATCAGAAAATTTTACATGTACCTCCCTTATTTTTAGAACATTCAACCCTGTCCTGTGTCAGTAACAAAAGCGAAATTTCATACCATGTGTGAACTAGATTATTTCTTACTTTCTGTTTAATCTAATAGTTTGATTTTATTCACTTGTTCACTATAAAGTAATAAAACAAACAACAATACAGACTGGATCAAGTCACTGAAAACTAAGGATGAGTGTTGACTCTTATTACAGTCAACTCTCAGCAGTTCAAATGTAAACTCATTACATTAGAATACTAGCTGTATTATTAATCATATAAAAGCCTCATTTCTTGATCAAGTTTTGAACCAAAAATGTTGTCACACTGCTCAGAAATTTTTGGATATTATCAAACCTGCATTATGGGCCACTTAAAGGCACAATGCTATTACAATAGAGAACACAATTTGTTGTGCAGAGTTATATTTATCATTTACTCTTACTCCTTTTAAATCTTCTCCCTCAGAACATATAAGAAACTTAGGTGTCATGTCCTTACTGAAACTGAAAACAGTCTGGTTGCTCTAGGATTTTAGCAATTTGCAAATACAGAACTTACTTAACTAACAGATAATGCAAGATTCCCTTACCTTGTGTTTATTAAGGTTACAGGAACTCAAGGGACAGTGTCAGGTATATTTATTGTTACAATTTTAATAAGCATTTTTAAAATAAATTGTGCATTACATAATTTGAACACATCAGCCACATAAAATATAAACATAATAAAACTAGGCAATACTAATTATATTAGTTTCAAAATGTACATCATATACCATCATAAAATAAAGGAAAATCATAAATATAGTGCCTTACATAAACACATCCATGTGAAACTGGAAGCATATAGCTTCGTAACAATAAATCACTCCACTGAAAGTAAAATACAAATGAGAAATGGACCAGTACAAATGTAGTTATATCCTTACCTGAAGAGAAGATTTTGTTGACACTGGAGTAGATGGCGTTCGAACGCCAGCCTTCTATAAACAGAGCAGTAGGATTCCACAATATTAGTATATCAGGTAAGGGATATAACCAGAGGTGCAAGTTACAACAGAAACATGCAGGAAGAGCTCAAACAATACAATCACCTAACCTCTAAGGGTTCTGATGATGGCATATTACACTTTGGATTACTAGGTTTCTGGCTTTTAACATCGTCTCATATCAAAATATGAGCATGATTTTGGAACCGAATTTGTTACTTTCCTCATGTGACAAGGGTAGGGATGCATCCACTCAGTTCGGTCTAACAGAAAAATACTATTCTCAATCACAGGTCAGCATGTATTAGTTAACTTTCTCTAAGAATCAGATCCTTAGATTCCTGTATATTGACAGTTAACCGAAACAGGGTGACCAGTAATTCAGAATAGGCCTTTCTATAAGACAAAACTGAGTATGTGCATCCCTACCCCTCCAAATGAGGATAAAAACACACACAGTCCTCAAAATGTGTTATTTTATGAATAAGAAACGATGAACACAGCAAAGCTACAAACACAATTGCTCATAGTAAATCAGCAAAATACTCTGTACAAAACAAAGATTAGTAGTACAGTATTTGTCTTGTCTAAAAGAGCAAATCCATGCTACTTTCAAAATAGGGTTTAGAACAACTATAACTAAATTAGTTAGGTTAAAAACCATCCAAAAGGTGCAAGAGAAAAATTAAACATAGAAAAAAAAAAAAATTAACCAAACAAATAAAAGAAAAAAATAGTAAAAGTACATCATGCTTTAAGAACAAGCAGAAACTGTTTCCTAAAACGTGTGAACTGTGCATCTCGCAACAGGTACGGGAGCTTGTGAGGAAATGGTTAGCATCACATAACCTGAAATCATGACCCATGCAAATAAAAATATTGATTATTACAGCAAATGAGTGATATACTCCTATTAACAGGAACACTAACACTACTAGTTGTGTTAGATAAGTGCAAAATGTGAAACCATACTACCATATCACAAAGTAACATGAACTGTGTAATATAAAAAATCTTCCTAACAGCATTCATTAAGATGAGGCTGTTAAATGCCATTTATGTGGCAGTCATTAAAACTGAACAGAATATATCAGGCAAGAAACTATCATCCATAACACATTAACTACTGCAATTACCATGCCTTACAGACAGCAATTGTATTGTACTATACCACGTCCAAAATTATGCATATAGTATGTCATCTTACATCACCCATACAAAGTCAAATTTTCCATTTTCTTTACTATACTGAGCCACAATGAGATGATGTTTCTTCTCACAATATCATGGTGAAAATAATTCATAGTTTATTCATTTTTACTACATTTTTTTTAAATTTTGCTTTAACAACAAAATGTTACTTTCTAGGGGCATTCACAACCCTTGGAACTACTGGATCATTGTGTCCATTCAGTTGTGCACATACAACAAGCTGAGTACTGCTGAACAGATGTCCATACAATTTTTTACTGGAGAATTTTACTGGAGCATTTTACCCCCCCAAAAAACTGTGGAACCATGTCCATATTTATTTATGTTGAACAATTTTTAAGGGCTATGTTATATGAAGAAATGTATATATCAAAAACATGAATGTGGTGCTCCACATAATTAATGGTGCCTTTGTATCCTAGAAATCATGCTACAACTGAGCATTAACAGAAACAAAGCATCAGTTGTGATGCTCTTGCCAGCACCTGTGGTGGAGGAAGAGTGCCATCATAGTATCTATACATTTTCCAAATTGTTTTTTTAGGTCAGCACTGCCCTGCTTTCTAATCATAGCAGCCTCACTGCACAGCACCAAATTCTCACCAACAGCCTTACTCATTCCATGAGACTTTAAAGGTTTTGTTACTGTTTTAACAGTGTGATAACAATATGTGCTAAAAGTAGCTAAATTGGCTTTGTAAAGCACAAATGTGTACAAATTCTCACAATCTTGTTAACTCCCAGAAGGTATAGGGGGAACTGCAAGTGAAACTACTGAAGTTACAGTATTCACCTTGTATAGAAAGGATAATTTCTATAAAACAAATTGTAGAGAAAGGTTCCATTATTCCAGTTCTTCATGGAAGACCAAACTACCACCTCAGGTTACTGATTAGATTACCAGGAACTATTTCAAAATATGGTTGAACAATGCTGTGTGCTTCACTTGCACCATGCACCGTACCAGTGGATGACAAAACTCCTACCACACTAACAACAGTCACTTCTAATTACCAGACAAGTCACAGTAGTACTACAGTACAATTTGTACCTGCCTGCACATAGTACAGACAGATTTATGTAAACTTTTCAAGTGAGCATCTGCATTTTTTTCCTCCTCTCTTTAGAGCATCCAGATGCTGTACAATTTACAGAGTGGCACTCTTTCACTCTGCATTTCAGCCACACTTTTGGAAAATATTTCACATTACATTTCCTGACACACTAAACAACACATGTTGCAAATAATACTGCCATTGATATGAAATTTGGAATCTGATTTGCCACTATCTTACATTACATATGTTATCACAATATCAATAGTAAAAAATTAATACTTTTCACAGATAAAGCACCATATATATATATATATATATATATATATATGTATGTATGTATGTATGTATGTGTATAACACACAACAAAGTGTTGGTTTGTTGGAATGTACTAGCAAACAGGAGTATTTTGTTTTTACACGTCACAGGAAAAGTCTGGGTTGTTTTAAAAACATCTCTTCCTTTTTTAACTGGTCATTGATGACACCTACTACTGGCAATTAAAGGTACCAGTGACATTACATACAAACCTGAAGAATACTGATTAGTTTGTTTCTCCAGTGACCTCTTAATATGTACAACAGGCACTTGTGAATTCATAAGTGGATCTGTCGGTACAGGTATGATATTTGGCGAGTAAAATATTTCTATCCAGATATTTAAAACATGCAGTACATTGGATGTGTTCACAAAAACTAATGAGTGTGAAGACAATACAAGTACAAAGAAACAAAGTGGCAAAGTGTCAAAATGGAATTCCTAATGAACCAAGAAGAAACACTTTTGCCTCAAGAAACAAGGTTTATGATATAAATACATATATGCTGGACCTTCCTTTTGAAACAATATATGACATTCATGAAACTGTCACGAACACCGTGCCAACAGAGACCACATCACTTCTACACTTGTATATCCTACTATCAAAAATACCTACATGACGACCATAAAAGTTTCTCAAATTGGAGAAACACAAGCTCGAGTTCCTGAAAGACTGATAAATGTTTAAAAATATGTAACATTTGTTCGCAACGTAGTTTTGAACAATGTAAAACAGAATGGCTGCCAAGAAAAATGCAGTCTTGGACCTAGGCATCTGAAATTTTGAAGGAAATACATGACAATAACTAAAACAATATTATAAACCTTCTTAATTGTACATTACAAATGGCAATGGCATGAAATGTTATGGATATATCTGGCAAATTTTCACTAGTAAAACTTACACACAGCCCTTGTCTTACACCCTAGTTGCTTTCCTAAAAACGTAGGCAAAAATCAAAAGAAAGTTCTCATAAGAAAAAAGACTTAAATGCAAATAAACCAGCCAAAGGGCCTTAGATCGACAATGAGAGAGCCCTAATTAAGAAGTCGTATAAATTAGCAAGGGGCATTAAAGAAAAATGCGTATAACAAGGGCTGGGTGTATTGCTAAGTAGATTAATTTGTAGTTCCTCTAAGCTTAGCCCATGGGGAAGAAAAAAAAAAAAACTTTTTTAAAGAAAGCTGGCACCAGATATTCTCAGAAGTTCTTGTTTAACATTGAGAAACTGAACCTCAGTAAATCCACTATCAAGTTTCAAAGATAGTTTCTACATCTCGGTATAGTTTTGTATTAGAAGAAAATGTCTTGTTCTTAGTTAATTTTAAATGTTACCAACAGTAATGCAAGTAACAAAAAACAATGAAGAATTTTTCAGAGGTGAATTTCAAAGCAAATTATGTCAAATCAAATTATTTCCATGACATGTATAAAGTAAAGTGAAGTAAAGGCACAGTTCAACCTAGAACAGACCAAGAAGACCCAGAGAGGGCAGAGATATCATGACATGCAAGGTGCAATAAATATCAGAGACATTTGCTGATTAATTTCTTAAGGCCATAATTTATCACATATGCTGTTCTTTTATACACAATCTGTGGAATTATTAGCCTCAAATTAATGTTGCTAGCATTCAGCAATCTAGAGAAACATAATCCTGTAACATGGCAGTTATAGTTAACACATTTAGTAACATTCAGTGTGCAATGGCCAAGACCAACTATCTACTTTCCATCTTTTTATCTTTCTCTGGTGCTCCTTTTGGCTGGTTTCCTGTTTTGTGAGGAAATTAGCCCACCTGCTGGACAGTCTTGCTCAATGAGGTGACACCAAGTCTTACCCTGGGGCCACGTACAGATGAAGCTGCACTTGAGGCTGACACAAGTGACTCTCGCGAGCCACTTTTCCTCATACCTGGGCCTGCTGTTCCGTGATGAATTGCACATGTTGCAGATGGACGTCGGCTAGAAGGAGACCGACTTACTTTGTGTGCTGGTGCAAACAACCCAAACTTAGGTTGACATTCAAAGTACCTGTCAAAAATACTCTTCATTAATTTTTCACTATCTTTAATAGGTACAACTGTTGCTTCTGCACAGGCAAATTTAGTGGTAAACTACAAATTATGAACCACTTATAAGTTGTAGAGCCATACGCCCCAATTAAAATTCAGAGGAACACATGCAAATATGGGATTAAAGAAATCATTTCACTAGTCAACACAAAAATGTGATGTGCAAATCAATGAGATTCAACATCTTTGTTCTTCTGAGAGATTGCTCTGTCACTGGGTGCTTGTTGCCCAACACTCAGTGGACTCCTCTTCAAGGAACAAATGTCCAATGAATAATGACAAGACAGGTGGATCGATGAAATGTAATGGGTGAGTGTGACTGGACACTCACCCGCAAATACTCCATGGATCTATCCAACCCCTTAAGATGGGGCCACTACACAGTCTCAAAATGATGGGCACCCAACACTCAGTGATACAGCACAATATGCCTGAAGAATGAAGATCTCAACTGCATGGCTTGGAAGGCATGAAAACTTGAATGATGAGCAATTGCCAAAACCAGCAGTGAAACTGAAAATGAACAAGAGAAGAGTAAAACAGGAAAAAAAAAGGAGAAGGCAAAAGGATCACATGAACACAGTACTAAGTGAGAAAAGAGGGGAGAAACACAGTCAAGTTGAAACAGAATATTTATGGGAGAAAAAATACAAATGGGAGCAACAACGTGACAAATCTGCAGCACTGGACATCCATGGAAAAACCAAGAAGGGCATCCACAAAAGATATATATGTTCATGATTATTAACCATTCTTAATTTAGCGTGCTTTTTCTTTCTTTATGGAAATTCAAAGATAACAACAAATGTGATAGGATATTACAAATATGGTTCTTTCTGATTATCACCTTTTTCCTTCTACAGATCCATCGTTCTTCCCCAAAGGATCATCAAGTTCCACTCCACACCATTCCCCTGCAGCAAACTCAGTGGCCCCAATGTATTGTAGCGTACCAGCTTTAGAACCTTGACTGCTCATCACTATCACCCGCTCTCCGAGCTTCAAGTCTGAATGACTTGGTGAACTCAAGTTTGTGTTGGATGAATCTGTATGAAAGCAATTATTTTCTCATAATATTGTTTTACTAGATTTTGATCAATAAAAAATTTTACCCCCCCCCCCATCAAACCTTTTACCTCTACACAAGGAACGAAAAGATAGCCCTGCCCCCCCCCCCCTCCTCCATCATAAGAACATTGAAACTTTTTTATGTACTTCTGTAAAGCATGGAGTTAGGAAGTAGCTCCTTGCACTGAAAAATTAACACAATACTAACAAGAAGAAAACTTGAAATTACTCGGAATAAAAACTGCTGCTCAAAGTTTTGAGTGCAAGTTAGCTGCGTAGAGTACGAGAAACATGAAAATACAACAAAACACAGATTATTGTAAGGTCACTCTTACCTACACAGTTAACGCTTTTATAAATTTTTTATGGAAGGACTATATTTTCAGCATAAATTTAAATGTACAGCCTGATAACAAAATATAAAACATATAACAGTTCAACCTGCACGATGCATAACTCTGTCCTCTATCTCTGTGTGGAAGTGGGTCAGATTTGGAAATCAGTGCCCCACAAAACCACACTGATAACACGTGTCATGGATGTGTTCAGTGTACAAATTAGAAGACACATATGAACACTACAAAAAAGTAGCTTATAAGTTTCACCAGTTATGTACACTAGCCTCATCTATCAGACTTCACCTCTGTGAGGTAGTCACAGGCAAGTTAAAGAAGCACTAACATGTGCATACAATTTATAAACATGACTGCACTGAATGAGGCACACAAATGAAGAGACACAGGATCTCCAGCATCACATCCATCAACATTTCAAAAACATTTGTGCCTACTGTACCTCCTACATAATACAGTGCTGCTGTTCCCTTAATAAACATCTTACTCAGTGATGGAGATGCTGTTTTCTTTAGACGAAGGTCCTTTGTGCTGCCAGAAGGCGAGGCAATAGGGGTGAGCCGACGGATCGGTGATGTTATTCCAAAAGCGGTCCCATTAGTTGGTCGTGGCTGAGCAAAGCTGTCACCACCTCCTGTTCCATCCAAATCAGGCTGCTGGAGTGGAGTTCTAGTAAGACGTGTGAGACGAGAAAATACTCCACGTCGTGCCTCACATTGGAAGTAGCGAATACCAGCCACTGACCCATCATTCTTTCCTGTGTATTTGCATTACTTAATGACCATAATGAAGTTACTGTACTTCAACAGCTTGAGCCTATTTAAACATATCTAAGGCGAGCATTTGATAATGTGTTGTTTGGCAGGATAGTTTCTCTGGCTGGCCATTGTGAGAATGATAAGGGATGTGATTACAGAGGTCACATGAATGCTACACATAGTTTGAAGAATTAAACAAAGGTTCTCTCTGGACTGAAAGGCAATAAGTAATGAATAATGTCAAATTATTGCAAATACAATATGTTTCTTACAAGAACAAGAGCAACATTCATAATAAATTAAAAAAAGTCAAAAGACTGTTTCTTCAGTACAGTATTGTAGGAAAGTATTACAAAAGAAACAACAGGCTGATAACAATGCAAGCTAGGAGGAAGGTGGAACAATGTGATTATTTATTTTGAGGCATATTCCTGCAATCCATTTGGAAGAACTGGGCAGACTTAAAATATTTCAACCAATATTCAAAATGGCTTCTTCCCAAATGTGTCACACAAGTTCCCCACTCAAATGAATACTATCAAAATGCAAGAGTAAAAAGGGAGATCAATTTCCTGGTACATATGTAACTCTGAGAAATGTCTGTTAAAATCATTCTGTCTGAATGCATGAAGAAACTTGAGCACCGCTGGACAGGTTATCATGAAATTTGATGCTGGGAGTAGCAAATGAAATATGGTTATCAATTCCAGTTTTGATTAAAACTTGAACTACTATTACCCAAGACACTTTTCATGTTTCTGTGAACATCTTAAGCCTTGCTCATGGGTAACGTACCAACTATAAATCAGACCGTTAGATTTTTTAGGAGGGGAAAAAAAAACCTTACATGTAGTGAATATAGGTCTTCAGTTACACAACAAAGTGCTTAATCATACAGCAGAACTGGATGAGAACAAGTTCTTTAAAAGGGAATCTTAAGTTTATTGGACCGTGCATCATCTTGATAGTTGAGTAAAGAGAGACCAACTTGATGCCACTTGTTTTATGTAGGCCAGACTAGTCGCAGCCTAAACATACAGTTCCAAGAACACATACGATACATCAGATACAATAATCCCCAATCGGCATACGCTTTACACATTCTACAAAACCAACATGAATACGGCCAAATGAACAGTACTATGACCCTACTCAAACCCCTGAATAACCCAAGCTTATTATTACCTTACGAACAATACTATATCCAATCCCTCCACCAAGAAAGAAGACTCATTCTGGAGCAGAGCCCAGGAGAAACCAACCCCCTGTTCCAAACGGTCATTAACCCCCAACCCCCGCAT
>Ga0123357_10003537_pt1 | contig 17963 bp, 18 predicted proteins | sample TergutEmb28metaG_FD_89873 | JGI IMG/M metagenome (GOLD analysis project Ga0123357, IMG submission 89873) | Embiratermes neotenicus P4 segment gut microbial communities from Petit-Saut dam, French Guiana - Emb289 P4 | ecosystem: Host-associated > Arthropoda: Insects > Digestive system > Gut ... | reverse complement strand
CTTGTACTATCTTCTACCCCAAGAATCACACCCATTGCTTCCGCTCGGCAATATACCTCAGTACCTGTCCAGGTGGAAACGCATAAATTGTTAGTACCAACCTGCAGATACAACAGCGTTTTCGTAATGCTGGTCAGTGAATTTCGATATAAGTCAACTGAATAGAGTTGGCATCGTCAGAACTGACTTCCCTAAGAAAGACATAGGCATACAAATGTTTGTAAAATGAAAAGGGTTAAAAGATAAAAAGGAAAAAAAAGGTACAGCAACATTATGTACCTTAATTGCTACTAACCTTTGTAAGCCTGATGATGGCCAAATAGGGCCGAAACATTTTGCTGATGTAACGAGTTGTAGATTAACAACTGTCAATTGTGTTGTGTAAAGACGGTTTAATTCAATAAAATTAAAAAAAAGGGAAGCGAATAAACAAAAAGCAAACAAAATAACTCTGAAGGAAGATCGGGAATATACAAAGAACATGAGAATTCCAGCAGCCTCTTTGCCTGCTGCACATAAAATACACCCTTCATTATTATCTGCATTATTTTTTTGGATATAACTACAGCCCTATTTGATATTTAGAGAAGTATAAGAAAGGTAGGTATTTCGACCACGTAAAAGTAAAAAAGAATGCCAGTAAACCCAACTCAGCATGTGAAGGATAGATATATATATTTCTCTTATTTCCTTGACGAGCGATCCGTGAGTCTGTTTTCTCTGTTCCAAGTGTATATTCTTTGTAATGATGAATTCTTTGGAGTCAGTAAAAATTATGTGTAGCTAGACACGGTGAGTGTTATTCCGCTACTTTTGTTGGTGCCGTGACCAGGATAGAAGTGCTACGGGATCTTGAATTGTGAAGTGAGTTGTTTAACTAGTGCGAAAGTGATAGTGTATGGTCTTTGGACGACGGGACGTAGACGCGCGGAATACAAGCGTAAATCACGGTCCGGAGCTTGGACCAGCACAGGACGCCATCGTAGCACTTCAGAGACGGCGCGGTCGGTTATACAGTCACATGCAATACGACCGCCTCCCTACAGACGATCAGTACCAGACTCTTGGTGACATCTCTGACTTCCCTCCTACCGGGCTCCCCCTACAGACGATCAAATTGTGATAATATGCACCCCAGTACACTATAGTAGATCAGTATGTCATACGCGGAAATGAGGAAGTTGAAGAGAAGGCGCACTACCGAGAGGACAAAGGCGACTCGGTTCAGTACTGCCATCAACGAGTCCAAGCAGAATACCCCCCTCGACGATTACGAGCAATACAGAGGCAGGCTCCAGTACGCTGGATCAGTTGGTTCGATTGGATGACGCTATCCAGGATGTCTTGGAAGATCGCGAATACACTGTTGACGTGGATACGTGTGAGTACATTGATTCTACCAAGCGAACGCTCCTAAAGACCAACAAGGGGATTGGAAGAAGGCTAACCTCATCTGCCGCGAACCTTCACGTGGCGGAATTGCCATCCGCCCAAACGACAGATCGATCTCCGATCACTCACCCGGTGAAGTAGCCCCCAATAAAACTTGAACCCTTTGCGGGAGATGTGGAAACGTGGGCCCGGTTTTGGTAACAGTTCGAGTCGTCCATAGACAAGGACAATTCCCTGTCTACCGTGAACAAACACGTGTTCCTCCAGGGCTATTTGGAAGGCGAACCAAAGATGCATATCGATGGTATTGTCGTGATTGCTTCGGCCTATGAGGACACAAAGAAAATACTTCACGATCGCTGCGGCGATAAGAATAGGATAATAAAGGCTCACTTAATTTACTTAGAAGACGAGACGCCGATTCGGTTTGCGTCTTTGGAGGTAATGAATACTACGTACAGCAAGTGCAACCGCCGCATCCAAGCCCTTCGGACACTGGGGGAAGACGTAAAGGCATATGATAGCGTATTGGTTCCGACGATTCTCAGCACATTTCCAGACGATATCTGCCGACGGTGGATCATACAGGTGAAACGAGACGGTCATTCTGAAGGAGGCGTCGTCAAGTTAATGGAATTCTTAGGCGAAAAGGAGGACGGAACCCTTACGGCACAGAAGATTCGTGGTGAGACATCACCTGCATCTAATTTCACACCCACGGCAGGTACACTGCACTTTAGCTCCAAGTCAAGATTGACATCTCGAAAGAACAAAAGGTCAGTAGAGCCATTCTGTGTATTTTGTGAAAGTAATAGTCATTGGGCTCAAGACTGTAAAAACCGTGACCGAAGTAAACAAGTGTATGGAGAAGTTGAAGTCCGCTAATTGATGCTTTCTTTGTCTTAAACGTGGTAATCATACTCACGCTTGTAGTAAAAGGGGGAAGGTATTCTGTTCAAGGTACAGGAAGGGAAATCATCAGTCTGTTTGTATGAACAAGGAAACAACTAGTCGGACAAGTCCGATAACATCGGCCTCTGTATGTAGGTTGGATATCTCATCACCAGACTTCACTTTCCTGCAAACGGCCCGCGTATGGGTCACTGAACCCACGGGTTTGAGCAGAATTAGGCGTTGCGTGTTGGATGACGGGATTCAATGCAGCTTTATTGCTAGATCAGTATTAGACTACCTGCAGCTTGAGCTTACTGACCAGCGCGATTTATCTGTTACTGCTTTCGAGACTTACCCTACCGCTCCCGGCCGGAGAATATTCGTTCGCTTTAATAAGAGGGGGACCAGGACTAATGCCTCAACTTCGTTGACGGCATTTGAGAGCACTCACGCCTTCTCTCGTCATCCCGCTGTCCCGCACGATATCGAGACACTGGCGCATACTCGTAAACAACGATTGGCCGAACCACCAGGCGACTCGGAGAACCTCCCTGTTGAGATCCTAATTGGAGGTGATCACCACTGGGAAATAGTTAAGGACACTCCGCCGTTACGCCTTTCTCCATCTGTCGTACTGTTACCATCGACGTTAGGCTGAACCCTCAGTGGAAACTGTTCTGCCGTAACGGCCAGTACGATTATGGTTAACCACGTCAACTTAGGAGAGCGCTCCTTCACTTCTCATGACGTAGTTCGTTGTTTCTGGAACTAAGAAACCCTCGGGATCACGGATAAACAGGATAAGTTAATAAACGCCCGAGACACAGTACTCCTTCGGGAATTTCAAGCCTCGTACTCCCTAGAGGATCAGCGGAGAGTTGTCTACCTCCCTCGGAAGGTAAACATCACTCTAAAGAGCAATCATCACAATGCTGAGAGACAGTTTCAGAGGGTGGAGCAGAGATTGGAGAGGAATGTTGCTTTACGGTTTGTTTATCACGATCACATGTTGGACCACATAAAGAAAAAGCAAGTGGAAACCGCTCTTTCTGAAGAGGGAACAGTAGATGAGTTCTACCTACCCCATCATGCTGTAAGGAAGGAAAAACAAGGGAAAACCAAATGTATGATTGTTTCGACGGATCCTCTCGTGAAGACCACGCACCGTCTCTGAACGATGCCCTCGAGATGGGCCCGAATTTACTTCCGGAAATTTTAGCGACACAGCTGCGATTCCAACTGTATCCCGTGGGAATCATGGTCGATATTGGGCGGGCATTCTTGCAGTTGAGTCTTAATAGAAGGGAAAGGGACCAGACGAGGTTCTTCTGGTATCGCGTCATCAAGGATCAGGATGGAAATTACGAAACTACTTGAGAGATAATAGTGTACCGTTTCACTCGGCTGCCATTTGGCCTCACCTGTAGCCCCTTCCTCCCATCTGCTACTATAAGAGAACTTTCTGACGTGTATAAGGCTGAGTTTCGCACCGCGGCAGCCCTTGTAGACAAGAGTACATTTATGGATGACTTCACCGCGGGCGCGGAAATTGACGATTGTATGGCCAAGCAATACTACGAAATTATATACCTGATGAATCGAATTCTTCTACCCATGGCGAAGTAGACCACAAATTCCAAGTACTTGGAGGAAGTCTGGAGGACCGAAAGTGTGGATTCAAATAAATAACACAAACCCTTGGAATCGACTGGGACACCAAATCGGACACATTCTCAATGGAGCCCCGTGATGTCAGCGGCGAATACGTTGAAGGCCCTACCACTAAGAGGCAAGTCCTGCAAGCTACGGCCAGATTTTATGACCCCTGGGCTTAGTATCCCCTGTATCATGCGTTAGGAAATTAATGTTTCAGGACACGTGGTGTAAAGGATTAGCTTGGGACGAACACTTTCCGTCTAATCTCGGCACGCTTTGGAACACTTGGGTATCCACTTTGTCGCATGTGGCTCACCTAAACATTCCTAGATGGATAGGCACAGTAGACAGAAACCACTCCCTAGTTCACGTGTTTTGCGACACGTCAGAGCGTGCCTATGGAGCAGCTTTGTATATCCGATCCTGCATGGTCAACAACAATGTGGTTCACTTAGCATGCAGTAATAACCGACTTGCTCCTGTTAAGGCCACCTTTCCACGATTAGAGCCTTTAGCAGCACTGGTCGGAGCTAGAATTGTTGCACTACTTTTGTCTAGCTACGTGCATCAATATTACTGAGGCTACCTTAAGGACTGACAAGAGCGTAGCCTTAGGTTGGATTCGGCAGGACCCGAATCGATGGAAGACCTTTGTATGCAACCGGATGACCGAAATACAGTCCCGTACGACCCCATCACGATGGAGACACTGTCCAAGAAAGGACAATCCAGCTGATCTGATTTCAAGAGGAGTAACCGAAGAACAGTTGAAAACCATGGACGTTTGGTGGCGTGGGCCTTCTTGGCTCGCGCAAACTCCACAGCAGTGGCCCCTAAACACAACCCAAGTAGACGTTTCCCTTCCCGAAGGGAAAGGGTCCGCCAATCACACTCTGTCTGTTGAAGTTCCTAGGAAACTGCTAGACCCTACAAGACACAGTTCTTACTGGAAGTTACTTCGGGTCACAGCCCGGATCTTGCGCTTCGGTCAAATTGTCCACCGAAAGGATGGGCACTCTGATAATTTTGTCGGCCTTGGAACCGGAGGCAGCCCGGTCTTACGGGATACAAGCCGTGCAAGATGAATACTTCGCTGCAGAATTCCAGGCACTACAATAGAACATGCCACTCCTAGATGGCTCGAAGATAGCAAGATTCAAACCCCTTTTAGACGAAGAATTTATTCGCCTTGATGGAAGATTGCATTTTGCTAAACTGTCACGCGAACAATGCCACCCACTACTTTTGGACGGGCGACGCCACTTTACGAAATTGCTGATTTTACAGACTCATATTCGTCTCTATGACTTAGGGGTAAGCATAATCCTAGCACAACTACGAGAAGAATTTTGGATCCTTCGCGCACGTCAGACGATTAAGCAGGTGCTACATTCATGCCTCCCCTGTCGAATTGCAAAGGGGCTGCCAGGAGGAGAAATATAAGCTCCACTGCCCACGGACAAGGTAACACCAATTAAACGTTCTGCGGTCATCGGCACTGATTATACAGGACCTCTCTTCGTCAAGGTGGGAAATACCCTGAAGAAGTGTTATATTACCCTGTTTACTTGTGCGACGAAACGAGCTGTGCATCTGGAGCTTTGCCTGGACTTGTCAACCGATAAATTCCTCTTAGCACTTCAAAGATTTAGAGGAAGGCGTGGTCTATCTAACACAATTTACACCGACAACGCCCAGACGTTTCACGAGGCGAATAGAGAATTGAGACAACTGTGTGCGCTCTTCTAAGCCGCAAAGACACACCAGTATTTTGCGGAACACGGAATTCGTTGGAAGTTTATTAAGCCCCGGGCGGCTTGGTGGGGATGTTGGTGCGAGCGGAAGGTGTTAGGACGCTCCCAGGTGGAGGAAGAACTCCAGACTATCCTGGTAGGGATTGAGGCTGCGCTAAACTCTCGACCAATTATCCAAGATGATGATAACGAGACATTGGCACCCGCACATTTCCTCACCGGCGGGAACCTGACGACCATACCCTACGGCTCCGAAACTGTCCGGACGGAAAATCTGACTAGGACCTTTCGACATCAAAGGCTGACCGAGGCTCTTTGGCGACGCTGGAAAAAGAGCATCTCCTACAATTGAGAAACTACCATGAGGTTAGGAGAACAGCTCGATAAGGTCCCAAATTTAAGGTAGGGGACATTGTTCTTTTATAGGAAGAAGGAATGCCGAGACACATGTGGAAGAAAGCCCCGATCGACGAATTACTTCAGGGTCGTGACGGTCAAATCCGGACGGTTAGCCTCCGCCTCGCGGACAGAACTAAAATCAGTCGTCCCGTGCAGCTGGTAATCCCCTTGGAGATAGACCAGAGTGGGGAGGATGTGAAGGATTGAGGTATATTTCTCTTATTTCTTTGATGAGTGATCCGTGATTTTGTTTTCTTTGTTCCAAGTGTATATTATTTGTAATGATGAGTTCTTTGTAGTCAGTAAAAGTGATTTGTAGCTAGACGCGGTAGGTGTTATTCCGCTACACAGTACACACAAACTGAATGAAATTCACAACTGCACTTTATTTCTCTCCAACATGTTGCGGGCCGTGTAGTCATTTTCGAAGACATTATAATCGTTGCACATATGGTAAGAGAGAATGTAATGAGCTAGTGGAATTGAATGGCCGGTGGTAAGGCATAGGAGAGGTAAAAAAATACAGGTTTGTTTTGAAAGGGTGAGACTTTGCGCGTTGCAGCTGGCCAGAAGGGTCTAGCAGTTGTTGCAGTATGTCAATATCAAAATAAATGGGTGTAGTTCATTTTGAAATAGTGGAAATTTCTAAACTTTGACAGTTTTAGACCTCTTAACTCTTGCAGGGATGGATGGATATCAGTCAGGCGGGCACATTAAAAAAAAAGGCTAGAACGTTATTTTAAGGTTCATACAGGTCACAAGAGGGCGGGCAACTTTCAGTCAGTGGTAGCCAATCATGTAACAGAATTTAAAAATGTTAACTTTTGGACCTATTCGGAAATAGTGAAATTAATAGACAGCTAATTGGAAATCATGGATTTAGAAGAAAATTCAAGTAGTGGAAGAGAAATGATAACGTGAGTGCCGATTAACGCGTAGGGACGCAACAGAACAGTAACTGTTTAGCATGGGTAAAATACAGTTAATAATATGGGTGAATCCGATCGGTGAAGTGTGAAGTTCCGGTGCCAGTCACACATTATACAAAACAACGCCGTATAATTAGTCTGGACGACGCAATATTAAAAGATAAATAATAATCAAGTTAGTGATTAAATTACCAGAAAATTTCTTTTTTTTTGTGCTTGTTCATTTCCATAAGTAATTGAGGCCCTCTAAGGAAACACTTAGATTTCCTGAAATCAAGAATCCAGTTACGAATTAGAGCTAGAACGGGTATAACATCACCTAAGATATTAACATGCACTAGGGTTTACATGTATACAGAACTATGGATAAAAATAGTCATAGAAAAATAGCATGAGTAAGCTTTCATTGCTTGAATGGGGAATTCCGTTCGTCATATTGTATAACTAATGAACAAAATTTAATATTTTAAATGATTGCAGTGTACTATTTCTGGCACTGTATCAAGGTATTGTGTCTGTACTTTAGCAATTTATGCTATTGTTTCGACATCATTTCACAACTAAAGTTTTCGAGCTGCACTAAAGTTAAGATCCGATCGACATGAGCTTATAGAGGAACGCGGAGAACCCTGGGGGCAAGCCCTCTTCACGAGTTATATAACTGGAGTACTGACAGTCCAAGTGAGGAGGAAGTGACTCAAGTGGATACAACAGAAGTGAGAGTGAAAGGCGTGGTTTGGGTGTAAGTGAATTTGTGTGAAATGGTGTCACGTACTGAGTACCGAAAACACCTGCTCTTACATAAGGACGCGCATAATTACTTCGAATTTGTGAAAGTACGCATTTAAGTTGCACGATCAACAAAGAAAAACTGAAGGATTTCGCTAAAAGAGTAAATGTTCTGATTTGTAAGTGGGAAATGATCAGCCTTAATTGTAGCCTCTATCCTGACTTGTAGTGATTTTCCTCAGTCCCTTCAAGGGAAATGAAGAGACAATACCTCAAATCAGGCCACGTCAACTTCTTTCCATATCCCCGAGATTAAATCATACTCTAATAGCCCCAAAACTGGCCTCTACATAATCTGAGATGCTGATCGTTCTTTGCACTACTCATACAAAACAAGGCATAGCCAATTTATCTATGCCTATATAGAAGGTTGATTGGCTAGTTGGTTTGTCCATTCGTTCGTTCGCTCGTTCCTTGCATCTTCACGTGCTTTCCGTAAGAGTGCGGGAGACTATACTTTAAGCCTCGAAAGCTCTGTCGTCAATGCAGTAATTGCTACTCATTTGCGTCGCTTTTTGCTGCATTAACTAGCTGTGCAAAAGCGATGTACTTACCCCAAGAACATCAAACATTGAGACCGACGTAACATTTAAGTTAAGGCGATCACAGTTGCCAACCAACCTCCCATTTATTATTATACATCAAGACAGCACCACGGCAGTCCATTAGGGTGCTGAACTTCAGACTCCATGTTCTTCTCGTGGACGATTATATGTAACGTGTTCCCGACTATGAAGAGCAGAAAAATATTCGTGGTTTTAGTTTTGCGCGTAAAGAAAGAACGGTCCGTTCGCATTATATAAACTAGTAGGTTACGTTTTCACGAGTACAGTACATTTACTTAGCTGACACATCACCTCTTCTCTTGAATATTTAATTTGGAGGACACAGACGATCTGCTCTGACTACAGCATCATCTGCTGCATAAGAGAAATGGCGAAGTTCATACGGGTAGGATGGCGTATTTACACGCTGCTTTGCAGTTCATACGTCTTCTAACGTTGGGCACACAAATCCTTACCGACTAATACTATACACAGTACATCAGTCCTGAAAGAGTTTTAGGGATACACTGCCGACAAGAGCAGCGCCCGACGCCATTGCCAAGTCACATATATTGAGGCTCATACATCCCAGCAGATATCGGGTTTGGCACAGTTCTTTACTTTTCTGTGAGGCACAGCGATGGATGGTGAAGGGAGCAGAATAAAAGGAAACGTTTTAGCTTTAAGGGCATGGGGTTGGAGAGATGTGGAGGTTAGAATCGTCAATGGAAGTTGGCAGGGAGGAAGCATGTCTCTACACAATTTTCTTGAAGTTCAGTACTATCCCATGCAGGCACAGTCTCTATATCAAAGACACTTTATAGCTGTTCATAGGATTCACTTTTAAAATAAAGATGGAGACAGCAGTCTCTTCTGAAATGTTGATAACTACCTAACGATAATAGGGCATCATACCTTGCAAGACAATAAATTACATATCTTATTAGTAACGTAAATCCCCATCTTCTTGTCGGCAAAACTTACTGTCTTTTGATTATTATCCAAGGGCTTTAAGATTAAATATTCTGTAACATACAGTGTACGCTCGTTTTGTTTCCTTATATATCTGTGTGCGTTCCGCATTTCTAGTTTAGTCATTCGCGGATTTCTTTAGTGTAAGCATTACATGAGTCCTTTAAGTGGTACGTGGTTTGTCTGTTGGCGGTTCACCGAAACAACGGCCCAATTTAATTTGTTTGAATATTATGTGCAAACGTATTTTAAAGGTCTCTCAATTTTCCCAAGTCCCTGTCAGACTTGAGTGTTTAAATTTTATCCAGTTATTTTTTTGGTTCTAACGTGATAGTGATTCGTTCAGGAAAAGAGAATGTCAGCCAGGCGACAATCAAGTCAATGTAAACCAGTAGAAACTTACAAAAACTGAGCACATGAAGGTAACGCGAAGAGCCAACTCGTGAAATGTGCTGCGCTTCATTTGTGCTTCAGACAAACCACAAGGTAACCATTATTTTAGTACTTCGCGTCATTTGTGCTTCAGACAAACCACAAGGTAACCGTTGTTTTAGTAAAATGAATCAAATTTGTCATAAATCCATATGGAAGGCATAAATGGCATACTGATTTGGATAGGAATCCTCCAAAGCAACACTAAAGAACATCAATTTTAAGGCGCCTTTCACATCGCAGTCAGAAGCCATCTCTGTAAGTTAATATGTCAGTATGCAAAAACTCTAACCCAAGACTGCTGGGCCCAAGCCCGCAAACTCAAACCTCTGACGACCGTATTTTCTCAAATTAGTATGATAAATTTTATTCCACCGCCTTTTTACTGGCTGGAATATCTCATTTCCAAATTAAGAAAAATCCTTGCTGCATTTGATGCTGTAATGAAAGATGAATGACAAAGTTTAAAGTCTCTAACGAAATAAGCATGAATATTAATTAACGAAAACTATAGCAAGAGAAGAGAATGATAAGGCTCTGAAAATATGAATAACATCAAGGAAGACTAGAATACGTAAACAGCAGCTCGAGATAATGAATATAATAAAGAGGAAGACTAAGCATTATGGAGACACTAAAAGGAAACTATGCAATGTACACTGCTAAGCTGAACACGGTTTTCTTCTGATTACATTTCTTCATCATGAAGCGCTGAGAGCACTTGCCAATATTGTTTCTAGGCAGCCGGGCTTTATAGAAAAATGGAAAGATGGGATAGAGGGCGAGCAAGATGATGGAGGGGAGCAGAATGATCGGCTGGAGTCATGTACTTAGCTTAGTAACTCATTTGCCGATGAACTCCCAAAGTTTACTCAGAAGCAGTCGTGAGAAAATGCGGGACATGAAGAGAAACTTTTACCGATTCTTTTTTATGAACATCCCCTCGAAGTGTACGAAGTTTTCTTATATGCCTCACTATTATTACTTTCCTTGTATACTGCAGCCAAGTTGACTGGCAGCCACTGTTATCAACGAACTTCATACTCTTGAAAACGCTTTGTCCCATTAAAGTAAAATAAAGTTGTCCCTTTGCTAGGCATGAAGCAGTATGGTGGAATGAAGGTATAGCTCCAGTCATTCTTAACCTGTGCACTACTTGTAGGTGGGTTGTCAGTTTCACTACCGACCGCATTATCGCAGTGGTTAAGACCCCTGTAACAATGAATAGTAAGATGGGGTGGACTTTAGAAACTTTCTGACACTTTGGGGAAGAGGAAAAGCAATTTCCTCTGCCAGAATGTCTACAGTTAATCCTCAATCGTCCAATAACTTTCTCCAATTACGTACTAGTTCCCTTATTTCTACATCGATTTAGAATAAATCATTACGAAGGTAAACAAACCAAAAAAAAAAAGGTAAAGTTCACCATAAAACAGACCAAGAAGCCCCGGTAATGGGGGACAGTTATAGTTCTACTATTTGCTTCACCTCGGCACTAAATGAGGGTGTGCGGTCAACGACACGCCCCGGCCGCTTTACCGCCAGGAAAGTAACGTGGAACCCATTCTACAGGAGGCTGGATGGGCCTTAGGGTCAGTCTGGACGTGTGTGGAATATTTCGCCCCCTTCGGGATTCGAAGAGATTTTGATTTACAAAAAATATTTAATAGGATATGTTTATTACCCAAAAGATGCCCCTTTTTTAGTTTATTAAAATGCTATATTTAATCCAAGCCAAATTTTTCGTGCCGGTTTACATAAGAGTTACCCATTAACATAAAAATATTCAAAATACATATTTTTTAATCTTGGACATGCTTTACTTCAAACTTGTTTCCATATTCATAGCCCATGTACCTCGAAGAAAATAGAAGCTCTGTGACCCGTATATATTTTACCGTAAGAGTGATAAACAGACGACATGCATTGTACCGTAACAGCATTATATCAACAGCTTGTCCCTAATACACCCCATGGTTACACGGTTTGATGCATCACAATAAGTACAGCACCACAAAAACTGAAATAACCTGTACCTCATCTAGGTTCATAATTTGGGGAGGGGGAGGGGGAGGTTTGAAAGTCTCAGAGTTGTAACTGTGAAGAGCGTCTTCTGAGCTGTGATACACTGTAGACCCGTAGACGTTTACCGATGTTCCGGAGATATCGTCTGCCTCGCCATATTCAGTATAGGCGCAGCAGTTTCTCTGAGACGTAATCACATTTTAACCAGACTGCATGACGTCAATGAAGAATCGCCGTATTATTTGCTTACAGTACGTAGAATATGTTGCGATGGCTCATTCGAGGCAGTGATTAGACTACAGGCTGTAACACCGAGAAATTGTGGGTCGATTCCAGGTAATCTCTAGGTTGTAGAGTTCGCACCGTCTCCGTGGCCCACTCAGCCTGCTGTTCAGTGACAACCTGGGAGTGAAGCAACCGGGGCGTGAGATTGACCACTCACATCCACCTAGTACCAATGTCAAGAATTCGTGAAGCCATATCTCTAATCTTGCTCTATTCCTTCGTGGTATGCACGCAGACATACTAACCAGTGACTATTACCTACAAGCAGAAGCTACATTGTCTTAACACACTTCCCATTTGTCCAGAAAAAATTCACACCTAGAATTTCACATCAATAAAATTTCCAATCTTATTCACAGCTACTTTTTGTGTGAACTTTTGCACTTCTCACAAATAGCTTCTGCCTCCAGCTGGATGTTTCGGCAAACGTTAACACGATAAGACTGGCATGTCTTGTTCCAACATTGGCCTTACATGTTCCTCCCCTTCGTCTCTTTACTCCAGTAAGACCATGGGTTTTCTTTCCTTCATACTGAAGCATCCAATATTAGTATGATTATTTACTAAATAGCTACAAGTTAGTTAGCTTTTTAAAACTTCTCCTGTATCATATTTGTTTCGTGCCCTTTTTAAAGTCCACAGAGATGCTGTCAGCCATTCTATTATTTCAGACTAAGACATGATTTGAATCTCAACGCCACATAAACACGACGCCCATCCATTCAGACACTGGGACAGCTTTATTAATTGTATGTGCGTCTGATGAACACACTGTAGCATTTTCAATAACAAATTTGGCACTTCAAGGCCGACTGAACGTCCCGTTGCTTGACGATGGTGTAGAGATCTTTTTGGTACTTAAGTACACAGATTCAAATAAAGATTTTATTTAACCTTTTGGCGCCGGAATAATTTTTTAAATTTTAGCACACTCTGTATATAAAATGTGAATAAAACAGGAACCAAATACGTTAGAATTATGAAACAAACTGCAGTTTGAAGAGAAAAAGAACGGATAGTATATACCATGTTTAAAATATTAAGTACCTCTATTTGTTGAATAAATATATAAAATGCAACGTTTAGAGGTTAGCGGTGCGGTACGACCACTATAGTGGTCGTTAGGCGTCAAAGGGCTAAGTTCGAATGAGAGAAATAGTTCAGTGTGCAATTATGCAGTTTAAATATCGTCAACAAAATATGAAAACACGTAGTTAAAATGCAATTCGGATGACTAAATAGAGGAAAGTGAGATGGGCGGGGCATGTTGCACGTATGGGGAGAAATGAAATGCATAAAGGCTTTAGTTGGGAGATGTGAAGAACAGAGTCTACTTGAAAGATCTAGGCATCGATGGAAAGGTGACAGTAAAAAAAGTTCTTAGAGAAATAGGATGGGAGGTTAGGGACCGAATTGATGTGATTCAGGGTAGGGAAGCTTGGGGGCTTTTGTAAACAGGGTATGGAACATCCGCGTTCCATAAAATGGGGGAATATATTTTGACTACCTGAGAACATGCTGGAGTCCCAAGCAGGGCTCTGCTCCTTGGAGTTAGTTAGTTAGCTAATTCCTGTACAATAAAAATTTATGGAGACAAGCTTGTGGATTATCACAGTTCCTTTCAAACAATCGTCGGCTCAGTGTGAATTAGGCTTATCGTCTGTGGCACCCAGGTCACTGTTATTTCATTTTGTTTGAAAGGCATCTTGAGGGACATTCCGGGAGCAGGAGGCTAAGAGACTATGTGACGTCTTACCAGCTTTATGTATAAATACTTGGACTGCATTTCGTCCCCGCGAAAGATTCTAATTCAGTGACGTAATTTGTAAGGCGCGCATTCCGATAGCTATAATCGCTGATAATTTGTTAACAGCGCAGAGGTAATTAAGTCTCAAGTAATTTTGTTAATGGTATTACCGTGACGCTTAACACATAGAATCTTGTATCTAATGAAGGCAGAACACAATTCCGTGTTACTAAATCTCAGTGCGCAAGTGCAGTGTTTGAAAGGACCGTTACAAAGACAGCTGTTTGATAATATGAGTTGCTAGATATTGACATTAACGTTGTTAGACACAGAAGATAGCACATGCGGCTAGCAATGTAATTGTGTTACTATCGATAATGAAATATTTTGTGCGACATCTGAGGTTCTCACAGCGGTGTTGGTGAAGAATCATTGCTTTAGGAAAGTCCAGGTTTGTCGAATGCGAAACACCTGCCGAGGTTTCGGAAGGTTGTAGTCCTTCGTTTTCACCTAGGAGAGACACTTGATATGAATACAGTAAAATCGTTTCAGAACGAGCATTTCTTCACCGGTCTACAGACTACAACTGCGAGAAAAACAGACCTGCATCCAGCTTCCTGTCACTTCGTCCTTCTTCGGTCCAAATAGCCCCCTCAGCACCCTCAATTTATACAGCCTGAACTGACGCTTGTCTCTCAGAGTGTGAGGCGAACTTGCAAATAAGACTTTCAATTTACATTAATAAAATTTGGGCAGTGTAACAACAGAAACAAATATTCGTACGTGCAGTGTCTGCACCAACAAACAGCTGGATAAAGATTAAGTAAAATAAACTTGCCCCTGAACTTACTCGTAAGTACCACTTGGGGCGAGTGCACAAAGAGCTCCATGTAATATTAACCTCGACACCGACCAACAAACGCTGCGTCCCCGATCCCTTGAACACATCACACGGACAGTCTGGGTGGACTAATAATGAGAATTTTGTGGCATTCATATCCGCACATTGATTGTTAAAAATCCAATAATGTACAAACAAATGCACCATATTATTATACGTTTTAATTGTAGAAACTTTAAACTGCAATATAGTGCATTCGTTGATGTATACTTCGATTTGAACAATGAGTATTTTGATGGGTGTATTTCTTGATAGGTGCTGCCTTACAGTGGCAAAACGAGTTACACTGCCTTTCACAAGTAATTCGATAAGAATTTAGGTCACACAGAAAAGGGACAGAAAAACCCTGCACATCATGAGAAGTAATTGCCACACAGAGAGAATGTGCTTCATAGAATAATCAATCACCGTTTATCTTGAAAGTCCCTGTACGGTTCAGCTGTGAGAGAAGGATAAATGATCCTTAAGACAGTGACATTCCGACACGGCCTGTCAGACTCTTTGTTCCGTAATTCATTTACTGTAACACAGCATGAAGTTGCTGCAGTGCTTATGAAGGTGATGATGAATGCTTGTCACAAACAGCTCTGTCTCTATAAAAATGATTTCGGTTCGTTATCTCGCTCGGTGTTTGCTTCGTTGTTTGCTTACTCTTCATGTATTTCCAGCAAAACTGAGGGACATGTTACAGTGCCTCTTACTGTCCTAAAATTGTCGACAGCCCTGTCGGCACTGCAGTGGTTGGAAGTATGTACAAAAAATGAAACTCACAACCAACAAGCGGATGAGCGTACAATACGATACGCCAGCTGAGACACCTTCACAGAATTTACGAAATGATGTCGAAAGAAAATTAAGGCTTAACACGTCCACTAGTCCCATTGGGCTTCAAAATACATTTTGCCGTATTATAACAAAAGAAACAAAAAATAACAGAGGAACTGAACACAGCATTTTTCTATATATATATATCATTTAATGGACCACATTCGGCCTTGTGAACGAGTCGTTAATTCACGTAGAGTCTCAAATGTTTAAACATCGAAGGTAGTTATTAACAGGAATTGCTGCAGTACGCAAACCACTGGATACAGCTGAGGATGTTAATGAAACAGTGACATATCGGGGAATGGTGTATCAGGCAGTCACCAATGACACCGTCACCACAGGCCTACCATTCGATTTATTATCCTTAGTTTTTTAAATCCCTTTGTTTCCGGGTTCGATTGTGTCTTCGGATACTTAAACATGTTCTCTAAATTTGAGGTTAATAAATGCGCACGAGATATACTGTGATAATATACGAGTAAGGAAACCAGTCGTGACCTATCTGAAGGACCGCCCACTGCCCCGCCATAAGCTTGGAGAATGAGCAAGCTGACAAAATATCTGAGTCAAATGACACATAATTCAAACTTCGAAACAGTTAACTTTATTCCGAGTAAGGTTTCTGATGAAAACTGCACCCAAGTTGTCTGTGAAGGAATCGTAAGCTGCGACCACTGAACATTTCTCTCCCACTCACGTTTCTGGTGAAAGGATTCCCTGCATTTACGTTAACAGTAGTCATTTAGCGCTACTGATCACAGCAAAAGAAATGCAAGAAGAGGGCAACACTAGAAGTACAAATTTTTGTTAGACTCTCAACTTTTTCCATAACCAGAACTACAGTGTTTTTATTACTGTAACATACACTGTGATAACAATACGCACCACCTGTTTTAGTGACAAAAAGCCCCAAATTTTATTCACAAAGTGTATTTATATTCCTTGTACATGTTTCAGACATCACAGCCAGTGTTCCATTACGTAACGTGTGCCAAATGATATTGCTGATGGAGACGCAATGTGTGTTCTGCGAGGTGCAAAATGAAACTTTATCATCATCATCATCATCATCATCATCATGAGCGCTGTAGGTTTAAGACTGTAAATTTTGTCCTGTGTAAATCATTCGTTTTCAGATTATCTTTTTCTCTCCATCTTCTTCTTGGATGGACTGCGTCTCTTTCTCCATGGGTTCACATTGTAGTGCTACATTTGGTAAACGATTGGTTTCCGTTCTGTTTATGTGTTAAAGCCACTTTTGTTGGTAGTTCTAGATCTCATCCACTGTACTGTTTTTCATAATGTTAACATTTCTTCGTTTATCCCGTCTTGTGAGGCTTAGGAGTCTGAAAATTTATATAGCATGTTATTTAAAGTAAGTTTAGGTTTTAAAGGATTCAGCTATCATCTACGCGTATGCTGTACTACTACGTTAGTGTATCTAATCCAGGTTCAATTTTTGTGTAATTCATCCCCTTGTTGTATATTACATTACAATTGACATACATACCGCCGCCAAACACAACAGAATTTCATTAGCTCCGTCAATATATGTTACACGTTTCAATCATACTGATCATCCGCAGGCATGAAATACATTACTTTAAAACCTAAAATAAAACGCATGTGTGTATGTATGCATATATATATATATATATCTTAGTAATTAACCAACTTGATTAATTTTTTTATTTTGTTTTACAATAAGTTTATTTCATGTCTTTACATGTTTTGAGCACATGTGCTCATCATCAGGAGGTCAAAATTGCATTATACCGCCTCTGGTATCATCATACTGAAACAAGTGAGTGGTCTAAAATTACTAAAATACAATTCTATAAATATGAGCAAATAGTAGTAAAATTTATTTGTGAATTTTTCGGGTGTGATTACTGTGTATTACTTACTATAAACATGTTATGTCATGAAATGACATTAACATGTTTACACTAAGTAATACACAGTAATGCGCAACCCTCTGGCCAACTACATGGCAACTCATTCAATCGACAATAGATAGCAAAATACAACAACAGATGGAAGAACACTCTCAACGCCTGAATAAAAACTGGATCATCATCTTCAAAAACAACCGAAACAACCAACACCACCTCGGCACAATGACAACCAGTTCTACACAAGAGTAAAAAATCTAACAAACGTTAGACTCAACAGAGAAGAAATGCAACTACTTAAACATGGCTTAAACTGTAGTATTGAAAGACCAATATCATCCTACATCGCTAATCTCACAGCAGAAACCGAGCGAGCAATAACGCTCCTAGATGTAAAAAATGCAAAACACGTACCGCATAATGGCAACAAACAAGTTAAAGCAGATCATCAACTCAAAAGGCCAAAATAATGTATTACAAAAAAGACAACTGCACGTGATGAAAGAACTGAATAAGAAGT